>Ga0310810_10000767_pt1 | contig 32502 bp, 27 predicted proteins | sample NCmetagenome_FD_207641 | JGI IMG/M metagenome (GOLD analysis project Ga0310810, IMG submission 207641) | Soil microbial communities from experimental microcosm in Duke University, North Carolina, United States - NC | ecosystem: Engineered > Artificial ecosystem > Soil microcosm > Unclassified ... | reverse complement strand
CTCGGCGGGGATTCGAGCGGCGCTTATACGCTTCTCGATGGCTACACGACTCCCTCAGGAAAACAGATCATTTCCATTGGCGTCGACGGCAGCACCGCCAACCGCAGCGTGATCGAAGAACAAACGACCTTCAAGGTCCTGAATCTCCCGGGCGCCGTCATCTCGGTCCAATATAATGGAAACCTGGGAACGTACCGCGTCCGGAATAATGACGGGACGGAGCAGACCGTGGCCGTGAATTTCGACACCATGACGATTGTCCCGACCTTCGCGGACGTGAACCTCTTGACGCCACAGGAGTCGGTGCTGACCGGCATCGGCCTCATCGACAGCGGGGACCGGCCGAACACCACGCGTGTGCCCGGAGACAAAGTGCGCGTGCCGGTGCGCGGCAATACTTTTGATTTCGGCGGGTTCACTTACGTCCAGCCTCTCAGCCGCGCGGAAATCGACCGGCGGGGAAATCTCGTGTTTACCCTGGAAGCCGAAGGCGAGATCGGCAACGTCTTCGTGGAATTCCAGAGCTCCGACCGCAAGGTCGTGAAAATTCCGGTGACGATCGCGCCCGCGGACGGACGCAAGGTATTTACGGTGTCCGCGCAGCAGCTCGCCGCGCTTCCGAATCTCAATTACGTGCAAGTGGTGGCGGAATCCAAGGGCGCCGCGCTGAACGGCGCGGTCACGATCGGCCTGCGCCCCGAAGGCCTGGAAATTTTTGGACCTTCCGCGGCGCTGGCGACGCGCGATGTGACGGATTTTCGTTTCACGGGCCAGACCGTCTCGCTCGGCACGAGCGAAGACAGCCGCATTGTTTCAATCGACACCACCGGGAAAGCGGTGACCGTGCATGTGGATACGGGCTCCGCGGGAACGCTGAGCGGTTTTGCCGGCGGTGGCGCGACCGCGCTTCGTCCCCAAGTGGTGGGCGATCAAGTCGTGCTTGCGCTTTCGTCCACGGCCGGAACCATCTTGGACATCGAGTTCAATGATTTCACCTCAGGCCTGCAGCGGAGCGTGAAATTCGAAGTGCAAAGCGTGGGAACCGGCCTGACGGTTTATGCTTTTCCGCGCGCGGCGTTTACCCGCGCGGGCATTCAGCCGGAAAACGTCTCGAACGTGATTGCCATCGCGTCCGTGAATCATCCGGGACCTCAGTCGGGCGACATCAGCCTCCGGCTTGCGCCCGTGGAAAATCCTTCGGTCATCGTGGATCGCGAGATCATCATTGCCGGCAACACCGTGACGGGCACGAACCTGTCCACGGTGCTCGCGCAATCCGGCCTCGACCAGAAAGGCGTGACGCCGGCCAGCCTGAATTTTCCGGCGGGCCTCGAAAACGCGCACTATTACGCGGCGCTCATCCACACGTCCGAAGGCGACAAGTATTTTGTCGCCTACAGCGGGCAGATCAATCACTATGAAACGCGGACTTCGTACACGACCGGTTACGGCGACCACGGTGTGCCCATTTCCATCCCGTATACTTACAGCGCGCTGGTCTCGGTCAATCCCGTGGGAGGCCTTTATTACGTGCGCCCGGGGCATGAGACTTTGCGCAAGGACGTGGGGCCTCTGGGCAGCATCGGTTTTAATCCCGGCGCGGAGCTCATCGTGCAGCGCCAGTACGCGAGCAATTTCGTGGCGGATTCCATCCGCCCCGACGGCACGTTTGCCGCGAGCGTGCGGGAAGTGGTGGTGGCGGACAGAACGCTTTCGAATCCCGAGTTTTTTTATGCGACGCGGTACCAGGGCGGCGCTGCGCCGTACGTTTATGACGTTTACCGCAAGGACGGCACGCTCGTCGCGACGTTCACGAAAACCATGAACCTCGGTCCGTCTTCGGTCAATGCTGTGGGCGTTCCAGACGTGTCGCCGGACAGCCACTATCTGATCCTGGGCCAGCAAAGCCGTTCGCTTTACACGGGCCATGACACGAAACGCTTGTATGTCCTTGTCTATGACGCGCAGACCGGCCGGCAGCTGCCGGGATTCACGATCCAGGACGTGGACAATCAGGCGCTGACGATTCCCTCGGACATCCGTTTTATGCCCGGATCCAGCCGTTACGTGCGCGTGCTTTATCCGACCGGGCAGGCGGATTTCTATGACGTGACCAGCGGTCAGAAGGTGAATGTGCGTTCCAGCGTGCTGGCGCCGGGGCTGATCAATTATTTCCCGCCGGAAGGCACGGCGTTCCAGATCGACGCGCGGAACGGACAGTTCCACCTCCTCGAGCTTCCGGCCATCATCTCGGTCAATACCAACGTGGTCGGCACTTCGTTTGTCCGCCTCGTGAACACGGCGCACGGCGAGCTTCAGATTTATCACAACAGCCAGCGCTCCAACGACAGCCTTGTCGTTTTCAATGCCCGCACCGGTTACGTGCAGGTGGATTCCGCCCAGGGCTTTCCTTTCGTGGGAGAAGGCGAAGAAGCGGCCGTGGCGTTCAGCCCGAGCGGCAATCAGATCGCGATCGCCGGCGGCGTCAACCGCGTGTACTTTATTCCTTACAAAGAATTCGCGCAGACCGGCACGGTGGATCTCGTCAATCTGCCGCTGAATTCCCAGACCGGCCGGACGCAGCGCGCGGTTAAAATCACGTTCGAATCCGAAACCGTGGCGATCGTCGAAACCAAAGCCACGATCACGACGCCGCAGGGAGTCGTCACCGGAGAAATGCCGGGAGACAAATTCAAGATCGACCTCGGCACGCATCCTGCCACGGTCACCCGGATTTCCGGGCTGCCGGCCGGCTACACGCTGGCGCCTTCGAACGCCAACTTCGCGTTCCGCACCGACGTGCTGAACGGCTATCTGCTGCGCCTGTTTTTGCTGGACGTGCGCACGGGCCAGGAGCAGCAGCTCGCGACCGCGTCCATCGAATCCTACGGCGACCAGGTTTTCAAAGTTCACGACGTTTCGCCGCAGGGCGACTTCGCGGCCTTCGGCATCGCGGGCTCGAATGCACGCGTGCAGAAAATCAGCAATGCCGCGCAGGGGATTTCAGTGCCGATCACCTACGGCCTCAACACGATTACTTGGACCACGCTTCCGGGCGGCGACCGCGCCGTGGTTCTGGCTAGCCCGAACCCTGCGATCAACAAGACCGTGAATCTCCGGACGCTTCAAGTTGAGCCGACGCTTCCAGCAGGCTACAGGCTTGCCGCATCAAACCCTAATTATGCGTTTGCCGTGAAGCTCGATGCGACGCAGCTGAACGCGAATCTCTACCTCATCGACGTGCGCAATCCTACAAATGAGATCCTGGTCGGCGGCGGAAGCCGCGTGCGCCACAGCCCGGGGAAGTACGACATTTCGCCCGACGGCAGCGTCGTGGTCGCGGCTTTCTATGAAGCCGGCCCGATTCTCGGCCAGCTTTCACAGGTGAACTTTTACCGGCGCTCCGATCTCGAAGCGGGCAACCGCACGCCGGTTAAAACCATTGGACCGGCCGCGGCCAATTCCATCCGTTTCGAGCCGGGTTTCGCGGTTGTGGAAGCCACGGTGAGGACGGCGTCCTATCCGAACGAGCCGGCGACGGAATCGAAGACCTTCCGCGTTTCGCTTTCGGATTTCCTCCCGGCGGTCCCGGCGGGATTCACGGTGACGCCGTCGAATCCTGCTTACGCGTTCCACGAAGTGCGTGCGGGCGAAACCATTCAGAGGCCCGGAAGCAATGTCCAGCGCATTGTCCTCTTGAACCGGCTGACGTCCGAGCAAAGTGAGCTTACGGTCGTCGATCATCCGGAACACGTGGACGTAAGCCCGGACGGAAGATTCGCGATCGTATCTTCGTACATTCCGCAGGGCGCGCAGACGGCCTTTATAAGGAAGCAGTCCACGATTTTCGTCCGCGATTTGAACGCGAAGACGAACCGGAACATCGATCTTCCGGATGCGAAGCCGGTTCTGGACGCGCGCTTTTTGCCGGGCTCCAGCAGCTTGATCCGAGTCGTTTACAAAAACGGCGAGGCCGAGCTTTACGACGCGGCCTCGGGGCAGAAAGTCACGCTTCGGAAAGACGTGCTCGCTCCCGGCCTGGTCAATTATTTTCCGCCGAACCAGGGCAAGGCCTTTCAAGTGGACACCCGCCAGGGGCAGGCCGAGCTCATCGAGCTTCCTCCCGTGATCGCGGTCCGCACGAACGTGGCCGGAACTTCTTTCGTGGGCCTCGTGCAAACCGCGCATGGAGAACTGCAGGTTTACAATTACGACGAACGTTCGAATACGCATGTCGTTGTTTTCAATGCCAGGACGGGTTACGTGCAGCAGGACTATGCCCAGGGCTTCGGCAGCGATTCGCCGGTGGTTTTCAGCCCGAGCGGCAATCAAATCGTGACCGCCAACAGCATCAACCGCGTTTACCTGATTCCTTACCGGGAATTCGCGCAGACCGGGAGGACGGAAGTGATCAATCTCCCGCTGAGCACGAAAACCGGACACCTGCAAAGGGCGGTCGGGTTCACGTTCCAGTCGGAAAAAATAATCGTCGCCTCGACTAGGGCCACGGTCGCCACGCCGCAGGGCATTGTGACCGGCGAGATTCCGGGCGACACGTTCAAGATCGATTTGAACACGCGCCCGGCTACTGTGACGATCATGCGTCATGCGCCTCCGACGCCCGTGACACCGCGGCCGCAGCCCGGACCCGTGCAAGGCCCTGTGCAGCAAGGGCCCAAGACTCCCGTGAAGGCGGAAAAGCCGCGGGAGCAAAAGCCGGGCGTGAGCCCCTTGTTTTTCCTGCCGCCGAATGCGCTCAATGCCATGACCGCGCCGCACGTGGACGTGAATCCCGTGGTGCTCAACGCGCTTTTCGGAAATGGTAATCCCACTCTGCCCGCGCAGGCGCTCCCTGTTCCGCAGAAGCAGCCGCTTTCCCCTTACGGTTATTTCGGAGGAGGGGGCGACCTCATTCCCGACCAGATCATCGAAGGCAATACGCCGCTCGGGCGCGTGCGTATCGAGTATTTCGCGCGTGAAACCCGGGAAGGCCTGCTGCACACCTTCCGTATCACGGTGACGGACGCGGAAGGCCGGACAACCCAGCTCCAGATCCAAATCCGCACGCCGCAGGGCACGGCGCCGTTCCGGAAGCTGGAAATCCGCGGCACCAAGGTTTTGGGAGACGGGGAAGAAATCCTCGATTTCGAAAAGAGGCTCAAAGAAAAGGCGGAGAACGAAAGACGAATCGATGAATTGTTCGCCGATCACGACGAACTTTCGGATCTCGGCCTGGCGGTCGTGCTGTCCGGCGTTTATCTGGGCGGGACTTCGCCGGTAGCGCCCACCAAAAAAGTGACGCGCATTGTTCCGCCGCGGAAGTCGGAGCTTCGCATCAGTGCTCCCGCGGCCGTTTCCGAGGACGTGCTGACGCGTTATTTTGCCCGGTATCCGAATACGCTGGACGCCGTCGCGGAAACCGCGCACGTCGCGGCCGACACAATCGGCTATGCGCATCGCGTGGATGATATAGTTTTCCGCGCGCTGCTGGACAAGATCGTTCCTGCTGTGGCGAAAGTCGCGCAGATCGATGTGGCCAGCTTCCGTTCGGAAATCGACTCGAGCATTGCTGCCACACAGAAGCTGCTGGCCAACGGCACGCTTGTCCTGGAAGGCGCGGGCTCGGTAATTCTGACGACGTCAGGCGCGCTGCAGGACCGCAAGCCCTTGCTGCTCGCGGCCATCCCGTTCATGGTGGCGCTTGCCAAGCAGGACAAAACCGGAACGTACGCGCAGTCGTTCAAGCTCGTGGGCGAAAATGCCCGCGCGTTGAAAGACGCGGTGTACGCGGCGAGTAACAATCTCACTCCCGAAGAAAAGAACCTGGTGGGCAAGATCGTGGATTTCGCGACGCAGCCGAATACTTCCTTGTCGGATGTGGTCGGCGAGTACATCCACCAGGAAGAAAAGAGCAACCGCTCCGTCGCCGTATCGCTGAAAAGCGAAGAAGCGTCGCAGCTTTCCAAGGTGCTCGCAAATATCCTCAAGACGATAGAAAACGCCCAGGAAATGAAAGTCAGCGGCAACCCGCAGGCCCTCGTCAAGACCGCGGAGGCTTATGTGACGCGCGCGCTGCTGCTCCTCGACCTGGCGTCGAAGCTCAAGATGAGCGCCGAGCTTTTGAAACAGCAGCCGGACCAGATCGCGGTTTTGATCCGCGAATATTTCGCGCAGAAATTGCCGGACATCCACGTGGACGTGGCAAACGACGGTTCTTTCGATCTGCCGCTGAATGCCGTGGCCGCGCAGCTCGCGATCTTCAAGGCCGCGCAACGGAAGGTGGATGCCGCCGCATAAGACGGCGGTTTCTCCGTCCGCCGCTTATGCGGTACTCGGCTATCAAGCCGAGTGCGGCATAAGCTGGAGAAAAAAACTTTGTTCTTTGGAAGAAACGCTGGCTTTTCCAAGGGACGGCAACAAAAGAGGCGCCTTTTACGGGCGCCTCTTTTGTTTCATGGGGACAGGTCCTTGGACCTGTCCCCTGGACCTAGCGGATCTCGAGGAATCTTGCGGCTTTGGTGAGATTGCGGCAGCCGGTTTTGGTGACGACGACCACGTCTTCGAGGCGCACGCCGCCGAGGCCTTCATAATAAAGGCCGGGCTCCACGGTGACCACGTGGCCGGCTTTCAGGATGTCTTTCACGCCGCCGACGCGCGGCAGCTCGTGGATGTCCAGGCCCAGGCCGTGGCCCGTGCCGTGGAAAAAGCCCTGCATGCGTCCGTTGATGAGACCGGTCTTGAAGCCCTGCGCTTCGAAGGACGCGTGGATTTTCGCGTGCACCTGGCTCGCGTCCACGCCTTCGCGGATCATGCGGAAGCCGATCTCCTGGCCTTCGTGTACGGCCGCGTACATTTTTTTGAGCTTGGGGGAGGCCTTGCCTTTGACGACCGTGCGCGTGAAGTCCGCGTAATAACGGCTGCCCGAATCACGCGGGAAGATGTCCATGATGATGGACTGGTTCGCATAAATGGGCCCGGTGCCGCGGTCATGCGGGTCCACGGCGTGTTTGCCGCAGGAGATGATCGTGTTTTCCGCGATGCAGTCGTTTTCCATCAGGCTTACGTTGACGACCTTTTTCAGGAACTCGGAAGTGACGAGCGTGCCGCGGTAATAAACTTTGCCTTTTTTGATCACGGATTTTTTCAGGACGTCGACGGCGGCGGCAAAAGCTTTTTCCACCTGGCGGATCGCCTTCTCGATGGCTTTGACTTCCGCGGCGGACTTCACCACGCGCTCGGGAAAAAACGGATCCGGCTGCCTTTCGAGTTTGAAGCCTCTCTCGCGCAGAGGGTCGGCGTATTCCAGCGCGAAGTTGCCGGGCACAGCCACGTCGCGCACCTTTTTTCTTTCCAGGAAGTCCGTGACCAGGTCCACGTAACCGGGCCGCTTGCCCGTCCGTTCCTTGTATTCCCGGGCCAGGACAGAAGTGGAGATGACCTCGTGGACATTGGCCTGCTTGCGCGCGCGGTCCACTTCGAGGTCGTTCATGAGCAGGTATTTCTTGCCCTTGATCTGCAGGAAGATGAAAGGGTCCGGGGCAATGAACTGCGTGGCGTAATAAAGATTCGCGTCGTATTCGCTCGCCGCGATCATGAGAATATTTCGATTGTCCGTCTGCTTTTTCATTGCGGGTTCCTCAAGTTTAAGTATCATTGTAGAGGTTTTGCCGGAACCGGAACAAGTTTTTTATCGGTATCTTTATCTTTTGATTGAGGAGCGCATGGGCAAGTTCGTCAAAGTGGCCAAGAAAAGCGAAATCCCGACCGACCGCGGGCTTTGCGTCGAGGCGGGCGGGCGCGAGATCGCGCTTTTCAAAATAAATGACAAGGTGTATGCCATCGACCACATCTGCCCCCATGCCGGCGGCCCGCTTGCCGAAGGCGCGGTGCACGGCGAACAGGTCATGTGCCCCTGGCACGGCTGGGAATTCAACATCAAGAACGGCCAGTGCGGCTTCAATTCTGCGCTGAAGCAGGACGTTTTTAAGGTGAAAGAAGACGGCGACGACGTGTACGTCGAAGCCTGAGCGCCTCTTCGGGCCGTGCGCTTCGCCTTGTCCCGCTTGAGTTTCCAGAATTTCACGTTGACGCTCCCGTAGAAAAACGATAAACTCCTCAATCTCATGCCCACTCAGACAAAAACCGTGAAAACACCCTCGATCGAAGAACTCAAGGCCAAGGCCAAACAAATCCGCAGGGACATCGTCCACATGACGGCGGTGGCCGGTTCCGGCCATCCCGGCGGTTCCTTGTCCGCGACGGAAATCCTTACGGCGCTTTACTTTGCGGTGATGAAGCACGACCCGAAAAGCCCCAAATGGGCCGACCGGGACCGCTTCATTCTGAGCAAGGGCCATGCTTCTCCGCTTCTTTATTCCGTGCTTGCCGAGGCCGGCTATTTCGACCGCGATCTTCTGCCGACTTTCCGCAAATTGAACAGCCCGCTGCAGGGACACCCGGACCGCCGGCGCCTTGCGGGCGTGGAAGCATCCACGGGTTCGCTCGGCCAGGGGCTTTCCATCGGCATCGGACACGCGCTCGCGCGGCGCCTCGACCAGAAATCTTTTTATACCTACGTGGTCATCTCGGACGGCGAATCCAACGAAGGTCAGATCTGGGAAGCCGCGGCCATGGCCGCCCACCACAAGGTGGACCACCTGATTACGTTTTTGGACTACAACAAATTCCAGCTCGACGACGCCACGCACGTGATCTGTAACATGGAGCCCATGGGCGCGAAGTGGGCGAGCTTCGGCTGGAACGTGCAGGAAATCGACGGCCATGACCTCGGCCAGATCCTCGCGGCGGTGGAAAAAGCCAAGCAGGTGAAGAACCAGCCGGCCATCATCGTCTGTCATACCGTGAAGGGCAAAGGCATTTCCTTCATGGAGAACAACAATCATTTCCACGGCGTTTCTCCGACGAAAGAAGAAATGGAAAAAGCCCTGAAGGAGCTCAGCTGATGCCGCTCGAGAAAAAGTACGGCAAAGCGACGCGCGACGCATACGGCGAAGCGCTGGTCGAACTCGGAAAAGAAAATTCCAGCGTGGTTGTGTTGGACGCGGACCTTTCCAAGTCCACGAAGACCGCGAAATTCGGCGAGACTTTCCCGGACCGTTTCTTCAACGTCGGCATCCAGGAAGCGAACCTTGTCGGCGTGGCTTCAGGCCTTGCCGCCGCCGGAAAAATTCCTTTTATCTCCAGCTTCGCGACGTTCCTCATGAGCAAAGGCTTTGACCAGATGCGCATGGCCGTCGCCTTTTCCGAATGCAACGTGAAGATGGTCGGCACGCACGGCGGCATCTCGATCGGCGAAGACGGCGCTTCGCAGATGTCGATCGAAGACTTCGCGCTGGCCGCCGCGCTTCCGGGTGTTGCCGTGATCGGCCCTGCCGACGAATTCTCCGCGCGCGACCTGATCAAAGAAGCCGCGAATTATCCGCATCCCGTTTACGTCCGCGTCGGACGCCCCAAGGCGCCGCTGATTTACAACAAGCAGGGCGTCGCCAAGATCGGCAAGGCCAACCGCCTGCGCGAGGGCAAAGACGTTTCCATCGTGGCCAACGGCCTCCTGGTTTTCGAAGCGCTTTCGGCCGCGGAAACGCTTGCCGCAGAAGGCATCCAGGCTTCCGTCGTTGACCTTCATACGATCAAACCCCTCGACGAAGCCCTCCTCGTCGAAGAAGCCAAGAAGGGCCGCATGGTCGTGGCCGAAGAGCACCAAATCTGGGGCGGTGTCGGCAGCGCGGTGGCGCGCTTTCTGGCCGGCGCGCATCCCTGCAAGATGGAATTCGTGGCGATCAACGACACGTTCGCCGAATCCGGTGCCCCGGACGAAGTGATGGAAAAATACGGCATGACCGCGCAGGGCATTGTCCGGGCCGTCAAAAAAGTCCTTTCTAAATAATTTCCTTCGCAGTCCTGTTCCTTTGGGTTGAACGATGATTTCTCGTTCCAGCAAAATCTTTTTTGCTTTTACCCTCCTTTTATCCCCCGCGTCGTTTTCCTTTGCCGCCGTTTCCCAAAAAGCCATGGTGGCCACGGCCGAACCCCTGGCCACGCAAGCGGCGGTCGAGACTCTCAAGCTGGGAGGCACGGCCGCGGATGCCGCCATTGCCGCGCAATGGGTGCTGAATGTCGTGGAGCCGCTTTCCTCGGGCCTGGGCGGCGGAGGCTTTTTCGTTTACTACGAAGCGGCCACTCGGAAGGTCTACACGTTCGACGGCCGCGAAACCGCGCCGGCCGCCGCGTTTCCGGAAATGTTCCTGGATAAACAAGGCAAGCCGTACGAATTCTGGCCGGACCGCAACACAGGAGGCCTTCCGGTGGGCGTGCCCGGCACGCTGCGGCTTCTCGAAACCGTGCACCAGAGATTCGGCAGCGGCAAGATCCCGTTCGGAAAGCTTTTTGAGCCGGCCATTGCCGTGGCCGAAAACGGATTTCCGGTTTCGGAAAGGCTGTCCGCCTACATCGACGGCGAAGCGCCGCGTCTTCATCTTTTCCCGGGGCCGCGCCGCATTTTTCTCGACGCCCAGGGCCAGGCTCTCAAACCGGGAACGATTCTCAAACAGCCGGAGCTCGCCAAGACGTTCCAGCTGATTGCCGAGAAAGGCCCGTCGGTTTTTTACGAAGGGGAGATGGCCGAAGAAATCGTCCGTGCCGTGCGCGGCGCGTCCTTTCATCCGGGCCTCATGACCCTTGAAGATTTGAAGGCTTACCGCGTCAAAGAACGCGAGCCCGTGAAAGGCGAGTACCGCGATTACGAAATCTGGAGCATGGGGCCGCCTTCTTCCGGAGGGCCCGCGGTGCTGGAAACGCTGCACATCCTGAATTCGTTTCCGCTGAAGGATTTGTCCGCTTTCGAGAGGGTTTCTGTTTTTGCCCAGGCCCAGGGGCTGGCGTTCAAGGACCGCAACCTTTACCTGGGAGATCCGGACGCGGTCACGGTGCCTTTGGATAAACTGCTTTCGGCCGATCACGCCAAGGAGCTGGCCGCGGGGATTGCCCTGGACGGGAAAAAGGTCACCGCCAATTTCGGAGCGGTCCACGTTCCGGAAGGCACGCACACGACGCACATTTCGATCGTGGATGAAAAGGGGAACATGGCGGCCTTTACCACGACTATCGAGCACATGTTCGGTTCCGCGCTCATGGTGCCGGGGCGCGGATTTTTCCTGAACAACGAATTGACGGATTTCGATGCCCAGCCGCGCGACGCCGAAGGCCGGCTCGCGGCGAATGCGGCGGGCCCGGGCAAGCGGCCGCGCAGCAGCATGAGCCCCACGCTCGTTTTCAAAAAGGACGGCAGGCCCGTCATGATCGTGGGTTCGCCTGGCGGCTCGAAAATCATCGGCGCGGTCCTGAACGTGATCGTGAACGTCCTCGATTACGGCATGACGCTGGACGAGGCCCTGAAAAGCCCGCGCGTCATCAACCGCGACGGGCCGGTCGAGCTCGAGGCGCCCCTTTCCGGCAATGCGGCGCTGAAGAAAAAACTCGCGGCCCAGGGGCTCAAGACCGAATTGGCCAAGCCGCTCGGCAACGTGCAGGCCATCGTTTTCCAGGAAGGCCAACTCATCGGCGGAAGCGACCCGCGCGGCAACGGCGCGGCCGAAGGATATGGAGAATTCTGATGAACCCTGAGCGCAAGGTTTTATATGAAGGCCAGTACATCCGGTTCGTGGCCAAAGGCACATGGGAATACGCGGAGCGGATCAACTGCAGCGGCATCGTTTTTATCGCGGCCGTCACCGATGACGACAAGATCATCCTTTGCGAACAGTTCCGGGTTCCCGTCGACCGCCACGTGATCGAGATTCCGGCGGGCCTGGTCAACGACGGCGTCGCCAAGCATGAGGAAACGCTGGAGGAAGCGGCCAAGAGGGAGCTCCTGGAGGAGACCGGCTACGAGGCCCAGAAAATGGTCCGGATGATCGAAGGTCCGGCCGCGGCAGGCTCTTCCTCAGCCATGATCGTTTTTTTCCGCGCGCTGGGCCTGAAAAAAGTCGCTTCAGGCGGAGGCGATGAAACCGAAAATATAGTTGTACATGAAGTGCCTTTGAAAGGCATTGACACGTGGCTTCAGACCATGGAAGAAAAGGGCAAGGCGATCGATCCCAAGGTGTTTACCGTCCTTTACCTGGTCCGGAGCACCCTTTACGGCGGAGTAAAATGAAACCTGTTTTCTGGGCGGTGGTTGTTTCGCTGGCATGCCTGTCGCTCTCCTGCAAGACCATGGAGCAGGAGAGGAGCTGGCCTACGCTTTATGAAAAATACGATCTTTACGCGACCGAGCTCCAGCACGCCGTGGAACGCGGGGAGATGACGATTTCCGAAGCCGAAACGCTTCGCCAGGAAGCTTATCGGGGTTATCTCAAGGACTTGGAAAAACAGCAGATCCTGGCCGAACACCGCAATTATTAGCTTTTGTCCGCAATCGGAGTTAAGATAAAGTGTCTTTCGAGACACTTCTGAGGAGGTTACTATGGAACCGTTGAATTTTCCTTCAAATGCCCAGTCGGGCGCGCCGTCGCTGATCCAGACGTACATGCAGCGTGTGTACCAGTGGATGGCGGCGGGGCTTGCCTTGACCGGGTTCGTGGCTTACTGGACTTCGGGAAACCTGGGCTTGGTGAAAGCTTTGTACGGCGGGCTGTTCTTTCCCGTCCTGCTCGTCGAGCTCGGGCTGGTGTTCTGGCTTTCATCCCAAGCCCAGAAAATTTCCGCGAAGGCCGCCGTGATTGGGTTCTCCATTTATTCGGCCCTGAACGGCATGACCCTTTCGTACATTTTTCTGGTTTATGCGCAGTCTTCCATCGCCACGGTTTTCCTGATGACCGCCGCGACGTTTGCCGGCGTCAGCCTCTACGGCTGGACCCTGAAAAGGGACCTCGGCTCGATGGGAAGTTTTTTCGCGATGGCGCTGATCGGGATCATCGTGACGAGCCTGATCAATATATTCTTGAAGTCCCCGGCCCTGGAATGGGTCATCAGCTATGCAGGTGTCGCGCTCTTCATCGCGTTGACCGCTTATGACACGCAGAAGCTGAAAGCTATTCACCAGAACTATCCGGACGCGCCTGAGCAGATGGCGGTCCTGGGAGCGCTCACGCTGTACCTGGACTTCATCAACATGTTTCTCTTCCTGCTCAGGATTTTCGGCCGCCGCAAATAATCCTGAGCCCGGCCATCGCCAGGCCGAGCATGAAAAGCATTGCGGATCCCGGTTCCGGAGCGTCTGCCCGGACCGGGGTCGAAGGCTCCGATCCCCCCGTTGGCTCTTGCTCCGTTTTCTTTTTTTCTTCCGCCGTGAATTCCAAATCTGAACGCAGCAGGTCCACTTTTTCAGAATTAAAGGAAGTCCTTTCCGACAGGAATACGTCGAACGACCACGGCGAGCCGTTTTCGATTTCCGCGAGCACACTGACCGGAAGCGCCCACGAATTCTTCAGGGGCTTGGTCTGGCTGTCCCCCAAAGTGCCCAGCAGGGTGCTCTGGCCGCTGAAGGCCTGCCAGATTTCCGCGGTGGGCCCGAGGTTCTGATTGCCGGAGTGCGTCAGGGACAGCGTGGCTGAAGTCAGGGAATAAAGGCTCGCGTCAAAGCCCGTAAGCACGTGGGCGTAATGAAAGTCGAGATTATTCCCGGACGTGGTGTCGACTGCGGAGGTCGAGGCCGGAAACACAATTGTATTCGTGAAGGTCGCGGCGTGAACCGGCGCGGCCGTAAAAACGGCAAGCCCCAGGCAAAGCCCGAAGCCGTAAACAATCTTGTGAAACATAAAATCTCCTTGGGGGCAGGAGGCCCATGAATTTCTTTCGCTAGGAAAGAGGCGTCATAGTAACGACGGCTCCCGGAGGATGCCACGGGTTTATGAGGTTTTCCGGTTCTCCGGTCCTGACCGCGGGCCGTCCCGGATTGGCTGTTCAAGACAAGGCTTGGTCTTGTGATACAATGCGCCTAATTTCATGAAGGAGTCGGGAATGCCGGTTTTCGAATACCAGGAGCTTTACCCGCTTGCCAGGGAGACCACGCCTTACAAGCTGCTCACGCGCGAGCACGTGTCGACCGAAATGCTGGGCGGGCGGAAAATCCTGAAAGTAGCACCGGAAGCGCTCACGCTTCTGGCCAAGCAGGCTTTCTTCGACGTTTCCTTTTATCTCCGGCCCGGCCACCTGAAAAAAGTCGCCGCCATCCTCGAAGATCCCGAAGCCTCCGAGAACGACAGGTTCGTCGCGCTTACGCTTTTGAAAAACGCGGCCATTGCGGCCCAGGGCCAGCTTCCGAGCTGCCAGGACACGGGGACCGCCATCGTCGCCGCGAAAAAGGGCGAGGGCGTGTGGACCGGCGGTGAGGACGAAAAATACCTTTGCCGCGGCATCTTCGAGACCTTCGCGGAAAAAAACCTGCGTTATTCCCAGATGGCGCCGCTTTCCATGTTTGACGAAAAAAATACGGGTACGAATTTGCCCGCGCAGGTCGAGATTTACAGCACGTCGGGAAGCGAGTACCGTTTTCTTTTTCTCGCCAAAGGCGGCGGCTCCGCGAACAAGACCTTCCTTTACCAGGAAACCAAAGCGCTTCTCAACGAAAAGTCGCTCCTGGAATTTTTGAAGACCAAACTTTTTTCCCTCGGCACTGCGGCCTGCCCGCCGTACCACATCGCGGTGGTGATCGGCGGCACGAGCGCCGAAGCCACGCTGAAAGCCGTGAAGCTTGCGTCCGCGGGCTATTACGACGAACTTCCCGCCTCCGGCAATGACAAAGGCCAGGCCTTCCGCGACCGGGAATGGGAGGAAAAGGTTTTCCACCTCGCGCAGGAAAGCGGCATCGGCGCGCAATTCGGCGGCAAATATCTCGCGCATGACGTGCGCGTCGTCCGCCTTCCGCGGCACGCGGCGTCCTGCCCCGTGGGCCTGGGCGTCAGCTGCAGCGCGGACCGGAACATCAAAGCCAAGATCACCGAAGAGGGCATCTTTCTCGAGCAGCTGGAAACGCATCCGGAAAAGTACGTGCCGGACGAAAAGGCGTTGAAACTGAGCGCTCCGATTGCGGTAAATCTCGACCGGCCCATGGAAGAAGTGTTGAAAGAGCTTGGCCGCTATCCCGTGAAGACGCGGCTTGTGCTTTCCGGCACGCTGATCGTGGCGCGCGACGTGGCGCATGCGCGCATCCAGAAAATGATCGACGAGGGAAAACCCATGCCCGACTATTTCAAGAAACATCCGATTTATTATGCCGGCCCGGCCAAGACACCCGAAGGCATGGTGACGGGCAGCTTCGGGCCCACGACGGCCGGGCGCATGGACGGCTACGTGGAGAAATTCATGGCGCTCGGCGGCTCGCGCATCATGCTGGCCAAGGGCAATCGCTCGCCGAAAGTGGCCCAGGCCTGCAAGCGCTACGGCGGCTTTTACCTCGGCTCCATCGGCGGGCCGGCCGCGATTCTGGCCAAGGAAAACATCCTGTCGGTCGAAATCGTGGATTTCGAAGAGCTCGGCATGGAAGCCGTGCGCAAGATCAAGGTGAAGGATTTTCCCGCCTTCGTGGTCTGCGACGATAAGGGCAACGACTTTTTCGCGGGCATGGCCATGGGCGTGGAAAAATAACCGGATTTGACAGCGCCTGGCGCGAGGCATAAAATTCTCGGCATTGGTTTCTGAGGGGCTCATGATCGAAGTTGAAAAACTCAGCATGCGGTACGGCCACTTCACGGCCCTGAACGAAATTTCTTTTCAGGTCCGCGAAAAGGAAATCCTTGGCCTTCTCGGGCCCAACGGCGCGGGTAAGACGACGGCCATGCGCATCATGACCACTTACCTGCATCCGTCGTCGGGCACGGTTCGCGTGAACGGCGCGGACATCCTGAAACATCCTCTCGAAGCGCGGCGCAGCATGGGCTATCTTCCGGAAACCGCGCCTCTCTACCTCGACATGAGGACCGACGAATACCTCGACTTTGTCGGCCGCGCGCGCGGCCTTCAGGGCAGCCGCCTTAAAGAACGCCTCGACTGGCTGCAGCAGGCCTGCGAAATCAAATCCGTGTGGAAGCACAACCTGTCGGAACTTTCCAAAGGCTTCCGCCAGCGCGTGGGCCTGGCGCAAGCGCTCATCCATGATCCCAAAGTCCTGATCCTGGACGAGCCCACGTCCGGCCTGGACCCGCTTCAGATTATGGGCATCCGCGACCTGGTGCGCGACCTCGCCAAGGAAAAGACCATTATTTTTTCCACGCACATCCTGTCGGAAGTCGAAGCCATGGCCGACCGCATCGTGATCCTGAACGAAGGCCGCATCGTGGCTCAGGGTTCGCGCGAGGAGCTGGCGCAGAAAGTCCGCGAGCAGGGCGAAGCAAGGCCCGCGCTCACGCTCGAAGACATCTTCATCGCGCTCCTTCGCCCGAAAAAGACGGGGGCCGTGCATGTCTAACCTGACCACGGTCTTCCGCCGCGAAATCAACGCCTATTGGAATTCCTCCATCGCCGCGATTTTCATCATCGTGTTCGTCCTGATCAATGCCGGGCTTTTCATGACTCAGTTCTTTCTCGTGGGCCGCGCGGAGATGCGCTCGTTTTTCATGATGCTGCCGTTTCTGTTGTCCGTTTTCCTTCCCGCCGTCACCATGCGCCTCTGGGCCGAAGAAAAGCGCGGCAACACGCTGGAACTTTTGCTGACGTTTCCGATGAGCACGCACGCGCTCGTCCTCGGAAAATTCCTGGCGAGCTTTGTGTTTTACCTCGCGGCGCTCGCGGCCACGCTTCCTGTGGCAGTCATGCTGCGCGCGCTCGGGACGCCGGACATGGGCGCGATCCTGGGAGGATACCTGGGCTCGGCTTTTCTGGGGGCTTTTTACCTGGCCATCGGCATTTTTGTTTCCGGCCTCGTCGCGGACCAGATCGTGGCGTTTATCCTGGCCATGCTGGCCTGTTTCGCGCTGCATCTTTTGGGCATGGAATTTTTGTCCGCCTCGATCGACGGATGGTGGCCGGGGCTCGGCACGTTCCTCCAGGAATACGTGGGCTCGGCTTCCCGCTTCGAGGCGTTCGGCAAGGGCGTGATCGACGGCCGGGACCTGATCTATTTCGCGCTGGGCACGGGGTTGTTCCTGTCGCTGAACGGCTTTTGGCTGGAAGGCCGCATGCGCCCGCGCGCGAAAGCGATTTTCGCTTCGGCCGCGGCGATCGGCTGCGGCATTTTTCTCATGACCAACTGGTTTCTCGGGGACGTGCATCTCGGCCGTTTCGACCTGACGCGCGGCAGGCTCTACACCGTGTCGGACGCGACCGTGAAAATTTTCCACGACCTCAAGGCGCCGGTCCTGGCGAAACTGTACATCTCTCCGTCGGAGAAAATGCCCGCGGGCATGAAGACCCTCGAACAGGACGTGGTGGGAAAGCTCGAAGAATTCCGCGTGGCTTCGGGCGGACGCTTTCAATATAAGGTGTTCCACATGGAAGCCGCCAACATCACCGATCCCGAAGCCGCGGCGCAGCAGGGGCAGGAATCGGCCGAAGCCAAGGCCCAGAACAAAGGCATTGTCCCGTTCCAGGTCCAGTCCGTGGAAGCGGACGAAATGGGCGTGCGGCTGGTTTATTCCACGCTCACGCTGGCGTATAAAGAAAAACCCGAAGAAGTCATCCCGCAGATCATGCCTGACAGTATTTATAATCTCGAATATCTCGTGGCCTCGAAAATTTTCCGCATGACGCTCGCGGAAAAACCCAAGATCGCCATGGTTGCGCCTTTCCAGGAACAGGCCATGGACCCGAACATGGCTGCGCTGCTCATGCAGCTGGGCGGCGGCAAAATCCCGGACCGCTACCGCCAGGACGAATACCAGATCGTGAACGCCATGCTCGAAGAAGAAGGCTACGAAGTCGCGCGGGTCCGGCTGGACGAGCAGGAGCCCCTTCCCGAAGGCGTGAAGACGTTGATCGTGCTGGAACCGACAGAGCTCACCGACCGCCAGCGTTTCGAGATCAACCGCTTTCTCGTGGGCGGCGGTTCGGTTTTCCTGGGCGTGCAGCAATACGAATTCGATTATGATCCCACGGGCGGCCGGCTGAAAATCGTGGGCCGCGCCAAGAAGCCGGAGATCAACCCGCTGCTGGAAGCCTGGGGCGTGGAGCTCGATGCCAACGTGCTCGCCGACGAGCAGAACGAAGTCATTTCCATCGCAGGCGGCGCGCAGCTCGGGCCGTTTGCGATCTCGGTTCCCGTGAAAGCGCCCATCCATATCCTGGTCGCGTCCGGGCAGATGAACAAAGACCTTTCGATCACCTCGCAGCTTCCGCCGCTTTTTTATCTGTGGGGCAGCGCGCTGAAACTCGACGCGGCCAAGCTGAAATCCGAGGGCCTGGAAACGAAAATGCTTTTCGAGTCCAGCGCGCATTCCTGGACCGTCCCGTTTTCCGAAGCGGGTTACGTGCCGCGCGATCTTACGCAGGATAAGGCCATCGAGCAGGGGCCTTTTCCTCTGGCCGTGTGGGTGAAGGGGCAATTCGCGGACGCTTACGCGGGCAAGCCGGTCCCGGCCTGGCCCGCGCCGCAGCCTGAGCCCGGAGCGCCCGCGCCCGAACCCCAGCCGCAGCCGACTCTGGCGCCGGTCACACCCGCGCCCGGAAATCTCATTGTGACGGGCGACGCGACCATGTTCCAGAAGCATTTGATCCAGGTTGGCGGGCACCTTAATTTCATCATGAATGCCGTCGACGTCCTGACGCTGGGCGAAGGCCTGGTTTCGATCCGTTCGAAGCAGGCCATGGACCCGACGCTCGGCAGGATCTCTACGGCTCAAAAACTTTTCTGGCGGCTTTTCGTCACGTTTTTCTCGCCGCTGGTCATTGCCGGGCTCTGGGCCATGCGCGTGCTTTGGAGAAGGCGCGCGAAACAGGCCTACGTCAAATCTCTCGCCGCTATCTCATGAAGTCCTCGCACGTTCTTGTCCTCGGGCTCATCCTTTTCTTTCTCGGCGTGGGCATCGCCATCAAGCAGCTGCGCCGGCCGGCGTACCTGGCGGCTTCGGCCACCACTTCTCTCAAAGCGGATTTCGATGCCGCCAAGGTTTCCAAGATCGTGATCGGCAAAGGCGAGAAAGCGTCTTCGATCGAGCTGGTTAAAGAAAAGGGATGGAAAATTTCCGGTGCCTGGAAAAGCGCCGCGGATAACCACAAAGTGGACGCCCTTCTCGGACGGCTGAAGTCCCTGGAAGGCGAGCTGCGCTCCACGGACAAGGCGCTTCTGGCCGATTACGGAATCGCAGACGAAGAAGCCTTTCACGTTCATCTTTTGGACGGCGATAAATCCCTGACGCATTTCCTGATCGGAGCGAAGTCCTCCGGGGCCGGCTCGGTTTTCGTGCGCCTGAAAGATTCGGCTGAGGTTTTTGCGGTGGACGAGCCGCTTCTGGAATCGCTCGGCGTCGAGAGTGGTCCTGAAGCGGGCGAGCCTCCGGCGGAATACTGGCATGACCTGAGATTCTTCCGCTCGGACACGTCGCTCGTGCGTGAAATCCAGGTCCTGAAGATGGGACCGGGCGAGCCTGTGACGCAGGCCGGCCTTGTCAAACAGCCTGCCGCCGCCGCGAAGCCCGAGGCCTGGGCCTTTTCCAAGATCGGCCATGCGTTCGCGCTGGACGAAAAAAAGGTCCAGGAATACCTGCAGTTTCTTTCCGGCGCCATGGGCATCCGCGCCGTGGATCCCAAAGCGGATTACGGGTTCCAGGCGCCGCTTTGGAAAATCACCGTGACCCTGGAGGGGACGGACGCGGCCGTGATCGAGATCGCCGCGAAACCGGGCCAGGCCGAGCAGTATTTCATCCGGAACTCGCTGTATCCCGAAGAAGTTTTTGAAATTCCGTTTTACACGGTGGAGCGCATTGCCGTGAAAGACGCCTTCTTTTATCTGGATAATCCTTTCGGAATCCGCAGCTCGGAGGTCAAGGAAGTCCTGCTCCGCCGCGGCGGCAAGGAAGTCTTCCTGAGCAAGACGGAAGATAAAAAGGCCCTCTTCCAAAAGGAGCTCAGGCTCCTGGAAGACCTGGACGAAAAGGTCGCGCCGGTAGAAAAGGAAAATGTCACGCCCGCTCTTTTTCCGGAAGCGCCAGACTCCATCGAGGTGAGGCCTACTTATGGAAAAGCCTGGGTACTCGAATTCGGCGGCCCGGCCGCGGGCCGGGAAGGCTCCCGCGCGCTGCGCGTCAAGCGCACGGAAACGGTTTTTTCGGTGCCGGACACGTTTGTTTCCGAACTCTTCTCCGCGGTAGAAAAAGCCGCGGAAGAGGCGGCTCCTTCGCCTGCGGCTTCTCCCGCCGCTGCCGCTGCGTCGCCCGCCGCTCCGGAACCCCAGCCCTCGGCGTCCGTGCCTTCCGCGTAATTTCCCTACTGGCAGGGCCTTTTAAAGAAGGGTATAATGCGGCATCTTCACCCAGGAAACCTATGAAAGCCTATCTTGATTTGCTCCGTCACATCTTGGACCAGGGCACCCCGAAGAAAGACCGCACCGGGACCGGCACGATCAGCACCTTCGGTTATCAGATGAGGTTTGACCTCTCCGAAGGTTTTCCGCTTCTGACTACGAAAAAAATCCACACCAAGTCCGTCATCCACGAGCTGCTCTGGTTCCTGAAAGGGGACACGAACGTCAAATACCTGCAGGACAACGGCGTCAGCATCTGGAACGAATGGGCGGACGAGCAAGGCAATCTCGGGCCGGTTTACGGCAAACAGTGGCGCGCCTGGGGAACCGCGGACGGCCGCACGATCGACCAGATGAAGCAGGCCGTCGAGACGATCAAGAACAATCCCGACAGCCGGCGCATCATCGTCTGCGCGTGGAACGTGGGCGAGATCGAGAGGATGGCCCTTCCGCCCTGCCATTGCTTCGTGCAGTTTTACGCGGCGGACGGAAAGCTTTCCTGCCAGCTTTACCAGCGCAGCGCGGACGCCTTTCTCGGCGTGCCGTTCAACATCGCGTCCTACGCGCTGCTCACGTTCATGATGGCGCAGGTGACAGGCCTGAAGCCCGGCGACTTCGTTCACACGTTCGGCGACCTCCACATTTATTCCAATCACATGGAGCAGGTGAACCTTCAGCTCTCGCGTGAACCGCGGCCCTTGCCCACGCTGAAACTCAATCCGGCCGTGAAAGACCTGTTCGGCTTCAAGTTCGAAGACATCGCGATCGAAAACTACGATCCTCATCCGGCCATCAAGGCGCCGGTCGCGGTTTGATGGACTCTAAGAGCCCCAAGAAAATTTATCACGTCGTGGCCATGGCGGAAAACCGGGTCATCGGCAAGAACAACAAGCTTCCCTGGCATTTTTCCGCGGACCTTAAACATTTCAAGCAGCTTACGCTGAACCAGACCGTCGTCATGGGGCGCAAGACTTACGAGAGCATCGGACGCCCGCTTCCCAGCCGCGCGAACTTCGTGCTGAGCCGCGCTCATCACGCGGACCCGGGCGTCTCTTATTTCGGCTCGCTGCAGGACGCCTTTGCGAACGTCGCCACGGAAAAAGCGTACATCATCGGCGGGTCCACGATTTACCAGCAGACGCTGGACGACGTGGACGGGGTTTACCTCACGCTGATCCACCAGGCCTTCGAAGGCGACGCCTACTACCCGGAATTGCCGCGGCATTTCGAAGAAAGATCGCGCATGAAACTTCAGGAAGGGCCGCTCATCGAAATCCTTTATCTGGAAAATACCCGCAAACATGCCGCTTCCCGCTAAGAACCTCTACCTCAAGCAGCTGCTCGTTGGGCCCATGGATAACTTCATTTATCTCATCGGGGACAAAAAGAAAGGCGAATGCGTGATGGTGGATCCGGCCTGGGACGTGCCCGCCGTCCTCAAGATCGCGGACTCGGACGAGATGAAAGTGACGGGCGCGCTTCTCACCCACACGCACTACGACCACTGCAACGGCGCGGAAACTTTCCTGGAGAAAACGGGCGGAAGGCTTTACGTGAATAAAAACGAGGCGCCTTTCATGAAGGGCATGCGCAGCGACGTGGTCAAAGTTGATTCCGGGCATCAGCTCAAGGTGGGGGACTTCACGATTACGTTCATCCACACGCCCGGCCACACGCCGGGTTCTCAGTGCTTCATGATCGAAGACCATCTCGTGTCGGGCGACACGCTGTTCATCAACGCCTGCGGCCGCTGCGACCTTCCGGGAGGCAATGCCGAACAAATGTATTCCAGCCTTCAGACGCTGGGCAGGCTGCCCGAGCACGTGATCCTTCTTCCCGGCCATCACTACGACCGTGATCCCACCTCCACGATCGGCAAGGAAAAAAGAGAAAACCCGTATTATCAGGCGAATTCGCTGCAGGAGTTTCTGGAAGACAGGATGGGGTAGAGTTTAGAAAGCGGGAATCCCGCGCTTGCGGGAGAAAGAAAACGCGGCCGCGGCCGTGAGCCCGAGGGCCAGAAGCGCGAACGTGTTCGGTTCCGGCGAATTGGGAACCTGTTCGACCGTGAGATTGACGCAGTCATTGCCGCAGCTCATGGTCCAATGCGCCGTGAAGTCGGGGATGTAATCCGCCGCCGACCAATTGGAGCCAAAGAGCGAAATCGGAATGCCGAATTCGAAAACGTAATGGCCGTTGGCCAGGTACGTGGTGTTGTTGTAAAAGAAAGCCGAATTTCCCACCAGAGTTCCCGTCGCCATCGCATACGGCCCGCAGGAAGTAAAGAGCGGATTGATCCAGGTAGGATTGCTGTAGACCTTGCCGCGGTCCGCGCCGCGCGTTTCCACGCCAAAATCGTAAATTCCGTCGCTGCCGAAATCGATCGCAAAATCGCCCGCGTCGTACTGCTGGCCCTGATAATACCGTCCGTCCAGAGGAAATCCCGAAACCACCGCAAAGTAAGCGAAGGTATTATCGCGTGTGAAGTAAATGGCCTCGGCATCGAAATCCTGGCCGCCGTAGCCCGGGGAAAGATAGTAAATTCCAGGGTTCTGGTCTTCCTCAAAATAAGAAACGCCGGCATTCGGGGTCCAGTCGGAAGAGCCGTAAGGGCCGGGTGTGACGCCCCAGTCATTCAACTGGCCGTCCACCGTGATGGCGAAGGCATGGGAAGCGTTGAAACCAAGAACGAGGGCGAACATGGCGCCCAGGACGATATTCCTTGTGCTGTTCATACGGGGGAGATTAGCCGCGGCCCCGGGCCTTGTCAAACAAGGAACGCAAAATATTTTTCATTCTGAAAACGACGCTAGGTCATGGAGAAGATTGATCGAAGGGGATCTGTCATGAAAATGACTTTTTTTCGCGCGAAAACGGCTTTCAGGAGATTTCCAGCCAGATGAACCGGCTCTCCACGGCGAGGCGCGCGGCTTTGTCGAGATCGGGGTACAAGGTGAGAAGAAGCGCGTGCGCTTCCTGCAGCAGCTGGTTCGAGGCCTGCAGCGCGCGGTCCTGCGCGAGGCTTTTGACGTCCGCGTGCTCGTCTTTGGCTTTTTCGCGCGTCAGCGTTTCGTAGAACTCCATTTGCTTTGCGAGCGCGGCCATGATTTTTTCGTGCAGCGGCGCGAGCTTTTCCGGGACTTCCATTTGTTCGAGGCGCGCCGCGACCGCGCCCTGCTGGTTGCGGTAGAAATCATAAAGCGCCCAGTAGCGGTCCGGCTCTTTTTGGGTTTTGAGGACCGCGTCGATGTTGATGCGGTTGGAGAGCGCCTCGCTCAAGAGGTCGACGAGCTGCTGGAAATAAAACATCTCTTCGGCGCGGCCGAGCGCCGCGGACTGCATGGGCATGGGAAAATAATCGCGGTCCACCCGCAGGGGCCAGTGATCTTCGTTTACCTGCTGGTATTCGATCGTCTGCGCGCGATGGCGGAGAAAATCTCCGAGCGGGTTGCTCGCACGGACCATGAGATTCATGAGGAGCAGGACGGAGGCGCAGATGAGTGAGAGTTTCAGGTGGTACTGCCGGCGCGCGAGCATCGCGATCTGCTCCTGGATGAAGCCGCGCGTCTTGGTGCAGACTTCCGCGCTCATCCAGAGCCCGTGCTGATTGGGGCAGGCCTTCACGAAAAATTCCAGGTAAGGAAAGGCCTTGGAAACCAGTTTCTGGCGGCAGACCGGGCAGCCGGCGGGCATGGGGTCCGTCGCCGGCGCTTCCTTCAAGACGTCCTGGAGCAGGCGGGAAAGCAGCATGCCTTTTCTGTTGCGGATCACCTGTTGTATGGTCTTGATTTCGTGGTTTTGAAGCCACATAAGCAGACCCCGGCCTCCTTAAAAGTAGTTCTCTTTTAAAGGTAGCACGAGGGGCGGGGAAGCAAAATGGAATGAAAATAATGCTTAATAAAGCTAGAAGTTGAGCGTGTCCGGGAATGCGGGCGGCGGGCCGTGAGGCCGTCCCTGCGCAACCCGCGCAGGCTCAGCGGCGCTTGCGGGCGGGCTTTTTGAACTGGTCCGCTTCCGTGGATCCGTGCATGGCTGTCGTGGACGAAGTGCCCTGGCTTGCGATTTCCGTGACCGCGTCGAAGTAGCCCGTGCCCACGAATTCCTGGTGGCGCACGGCTTCATAGCCCTGGTCTTCCGCGGCGAATTCCGCCTGCTGCAGCCGCGAATAGGCGCTCATGCCGTGATCGCGGTAATCGTGCGCGAGCATGAACATGCTGTAGTTGAGCGCGTGGAATCCCGAGAGGGTCACGAACTGGAATTTGTAGCCCATTTTTCCCAGCTCTTTCTGGAAACGGGCAATGGCCTTCGTGTCGAGATTCGATTTCCAGTTGAACGACGGCGAGCAGTTGTAGGCCAGCAGCTTGCCGGGAAATTTTTTGTGGATGGCCTCAGAAAATTGTTTCGCCTGCGCCATGTTGGGTTTCGACGTCTCGAACCACAAAAGGTCCGCGTACGGCGCGTAAGCCAGCGCGCGCGCGATGGCCTGCTCGATGCCGGCGCGCACCTGGTAAAAACCTTCGTGCGTGCGCGTGCCGTGGATGAACGGCTGGTCGTAAGGATCGACGTCGCTTGTCAGAAGCGTGGCGCTGTCCGCATCGGTGCGCGCGATCAGGATCGTGTCCGCGCCGCTCACGTCGGCCGCGAGGCGCGCGGCCACGAGTTTCGTGATGAATTCCTGCGTGGGCACCAGCACCTTGCCGCCGAGATGCCCGCATTTTTTGACCGAGGCGAGCTGGTCTTCGAAGTGCACACCGGCCGCGCCTTCCTCGATCATCATCTTCATGATCTCGAAGGCGTGCAGCGGTCCGCCGAATCCGGCTTCCGCATCCGCGACAAGCGGCGCCATCCAGTGGATCTTGTGGTCGTTTTTCAGGTGGTGGATCTGGTCCGCGCGCATGAGCGAATGGTTGATGCGTTTGATGAGGTACGGCACGCTGTCCGAAGGGTAGAGGCTCTGGTCCGGATACATGCGCAGCGAATTGTTCATGTCCGCAGCCACCTGCCAGCCGCTCACGTAAATAGCCTTCAGGCCCGCGCGCACCTGCTGCACGGCCTGGTTCCCGGTCACCGCACTCAGGACATGCACATAGCTTTCATCATTAAGGAGCTTCCACAGACGCGCCGCGCCGGCTTTGGCGAGGGAATATTCGCGGTGGATCGTACCTTTCAAACGGTCCACGTCTTCGGCCGTGTAAGGGCGCTTGACGCCTTTCCAGCGGGATGAGGTCTTCCACGCGCGGTTGACTTCCCGCGCCGACGGATAATGCTTGCTCGAAGAGGCCATAAATTCTCCTTGGGGTTCGGAGTACGGTCTAGTCCAGGTAATCGTAAGCCACGAGCGTCAAAAACTCGGGGCATTCCTTGCTTGTCGCCATGTCCTCGAAAAGCTGCGCGGCAAGTGCGTATTTTCCTTTTTCGAATTTTTCGTCGCCGAGACTCTTGCGAATGCCCGCGACTTCCTCCAGAAGAAGAGTTCGGACCAGGTCGGGCGTGACGAACTTACCGTCGGCCATGCAGGCGTTATGGTGGATCCACTGCCAGACCTGCGTGCGCGAGATCTCCGCGGTGGCCGCGTCTTCCATGAGATTGTACAGCGGCACGCAGCCGGTACCGCGCAGCCAGGCCTCCAGGTAGAGAATGCCGACGTTGATGTTTTTGCGCAGGCCGTTTTCCGTGATCTCGCCCTCGGGAAGAGAAAGCAGGTCCTTTGCGTTGATCACGACGTCCTCGCGCTTCACGCCAAGCTGGTTCGGGCCTTTCATGTGCTGCTCAAAGGCCGTGCGCGCCACGCTGATGAGCCCGGGATGCGCGACCCAGGTGCCGTCGTGCCCGGCGCGCACCTCGCGCAATTTGTCGAGCCTGACTTTTTCCAGCGCGGCCTGGTTCGCAGACGGATCGGATTTGATCGGAATCTGCGCGGCCATGCCGCCCATGGCGTGCACGCCGCGGCGGTGGCAGGTCTTGATCAACAGTTCGACGTAGGCCTTGAGGAAAGCGCGGTCCATCGTGATCTGGATGCGGTCCGGAAGCACGAACCCGCTCTGCGCGCGGAATTTTTTGATGAAGCTGAAGATATAATCCCAGCGGCCGCAGTTCAAGCCCGCGGAATGCTCGCGCAATTCGTAGAGGATCTCGTCCATCTCGAACGCGGCGAGAATGGTTTCGATGAGCACCGTGGCGCGAATCGTGCCGCGGGGGATGCTCAGCTTGTCCTGCGCGAAGACGAAGACGTCGTTCCACAGCCGCGCTTCCAGGTGGCTTTCCATTTTGGGAAGATAAAAATAAGGGCCGGTGCCGCGTTCGATCAAATGATGAACATTGTGGAAAAAATAAAGCCCGAAATCAAAAAGCGAAGCGGAGATGGGCGCGCCGTCGACGGTCATGTGCTTTTCCGACAGGTGCCAGCCGCGCGGCCGGACCATGAGCGTCGCGGTGACGGGCGAGAGCTCGTAATGTTTACCTTCGGGGCTTGTAAACGCGAGCGAGCGGTTCACCGCGCTTTTCAGGTGGATCTGCCCTTCGATGTTGTTGGACCAGGTCGGCGTGTTGGAATCTTCGAAATCCGCCATGAAGACATTCGCGCCGGAATTCAACGCGTTCACGATCATCTTGCGGTCGGCGGGGCCCGTGATTTCCACGGTGCGCTGCTCGAGGTCTTTGGGAATGCCTGGGCCTTTCCAGTCGCCTTCGCGGACCTTGCGGGTTTCGGGAAGAAAGTCGGGCATTTTACCCGCGTCGAGTTCCTGCTGGCGCAGGCGGCGCCGCTTCAAAAGGTCCTGGCGCACGGGCTCGAATTTGCGGGCGAGTTCGGCAAGAAAGCGCAGGGCGTCGGCGGAGAGGATTTCGAGATATTCGGGAGACAGCGGGGCTTTGATTTCGATGCCTTCGTTCTTGAGTCCCTGCAAGCTGTCGAGCTTTGGGTCAGACGGCATTGATCCCTACCCGCTTTTTATAATGGAAGGATCCCGGTTACTTCGGTACTTTGGGGAGCGACAAAGCCTGCCCGTGCTGGATGAACACGTACGCCAAGATTGCGGTGACGGCCACGATCGCGATCACCAGAAGAATAATAGCGGCCGGGCTCATGCCGGGTTCCCCTTGGATAAAATCCTTGTTCCTGTCTTTGTCCATCGATGCCTCCATGATTCGGACGGCGTTAGCAAACGTCATCAATAACTAAAAAAATCGACAAAGCTATGATGATCTTAACAGCCCTTCGGAAGGGTGTAAAGGCGCTTTCCAGTATCTCAAGCTGGGAACAGGAGTTATGGACGTAGAAATTTTCCTGCTTTTTGCTATACTACTTTTCCCCAAGTTGAAAAAAACATGGCCCGTTTCTTCTTCGAGCGGGTCTTTCCCAAAAGGTTGGATTCATGCCGGACGGATTTTACAGCGAGGAAGCGCACCGCTTTTTCCAGGAAGCCTACGAGAAACAGACGCAGGGCAAGCTGGACGAGGCGATCTCCCTTTACCAGAAGTCGCTGGAAGTCCTGCCAACGGCCGAGGCGTATACGTTTCTCGGATGGGCTTACAGTTATCAGGGCCGGTACGATGAAGCCATCGAGGAATGCCAGAAGGCCATTGACCTGGATCCGGATTATGGAAATCCGTACAACGACATCGGCGCTTATTTAATAGAAAAGGGACGGCCGGACGACGCGGTCGAGTGGCTGGAAAAGGCCATCCAGGCCAAGCGTTATGATTCCTACTGCTATCCCTATTACAACTTGGGAAGAATCTGGGAGAAAAAAGGGGACTGGACAAGGGCGTTAGAATGTTACCAGAACGCCTTGAAGAGCAACGCGCAGTACACCCTCGCGGAAAAAGCCTGCAAGCGCCTGCAGGGACTTTTCAATTAATTGGCCCTGGAATAATCGGCGTGTTTGTTATATGATTACTCTTTTCCATTCAAGAAGTTACGGAGAGTCGTAATGCTCAGTGACTACGCGGGAATCCTGGCGATGTTTCTCATGGCCATCGGGGTCTCCGGTCTTTTTATTTATTTATCGCAGACGCTCGGCCCCCGGAAACCGAACGCCGCCAAGAATATGCCTTACGAGTGCGGCAAGCCCCCGTTTGAGCTGCCTACGGGCCGGCATGCGGTGAAGTTTTACCTGGTCAGCATCCTGTTTGTGATTTTCGATATCGAACTTATTTTTCTGTTCCCGTGGGCGGTAAATCTCCACGAGCTCGGCTTCGGCGTTTTCGGGGCCGTTCTCTTTTTTCTCGCCGTCTTCGAGCTGGGATTTGTTTATGCGTGGAAAAAGGGAGCTTTGAAATGGACGTAAGCCAGAACGCGCGCGGCGGCTATTTGACCTCGCGCCTCAACGACATGATCGGATGGGCGCGGAAATATTCCATTTTCCAGTACCCGTTCGTCACGGCCTGCTGCGGCATGGAATACATGGCGACCGCGTGCTCGCATTATGACGTGGACCGCTTCGGCGCGGGTCTGCCGCGCTTTTCGCCGCGTCAGTCGGACGTGCTCTTCGTCGTCGGCACGATTTCGCACAAAATGGCGCCCGTTCTCAAACACATCTACGACCAGATGGCCGACCCGAAATGGGTTGTGGCCTTCGGCGTGTGCACCTGCACGGGCGGCTTTTACGACAATTACGCGACCGTGATGGGCATCGATACGATTATCCCCGTCGACGTCTACATTCCCGGATGCCCTCCGCGTCCGGAAAACGTGCTCGACGGACTCATGAAATTGCAGGACAAAATACAGGCTCAGAAACAAGAAGTTTGAACATCCCCGGACAACGCATGCCGCAGCTTCACGAAAAATTGAAAGAGAAATTCCCCGGCGCCGTCGTCGAGACGCACGAGTTCCGCGGGGACGAAACCGCGGTGGTCAAGCGCGAGTCGTTCCTCGAAGTCGTCCGTTTTCTTAAGGAAGACCCGCAGGCGGACATGAACATGCTGGTGGACCTCACGGCCGTCGACCGCAAGGACTTGAAAGAAAAACCGCGCTTCGAAATTGTCTATCATTTCCTGTCGCTGCGGTTGAACCACCGCCTGCGCGTGAAAGTGCGCGTGGACGAGAAAGACGCGCACATGCCCACGCTGACCGGCCTCTGGCCCATCGCCGACTGGCTCGAGCGCGAAGTCTGGGACATGATGGGCATTCGCTTCGACGGCCATCCGAATTTGAAAAGGATCCTCATGTACGAGGAATTCGTGGGGCATCCGCTCCGCAAAGACTATCCCTGCAACAAGAGACAGCCCCTGATCGGGCCCGTGAATTAATATGGAAGTCAAAGAGCAGGAAATTCCCAAAAAACTGCGCAAGGAATCGATGCTGCTGAACGTCGGTCCTCAGCATCCGGCCATGCACGGCATCGTCCGCATCATCACGGAGCTGGACGGCGAGATCGTCGTCAATTCCGACGTCGAGATCGGCTACCTCCACCGCTGCTTCGAAAAAATGTCGGAGCAGGGCGGTTATCTCCAGGTCATCCCGTACACGGACCGCCTCAACTACGTGTCGCCGCTCATCAACAACCAGGGCTACTGCATGGCGGTGGAAAAGCTTTTCGGCCTGAAGATCACCGAACGCGCGGAATACATCCGCGTGATCATGAGCGAGCTTTCGCGCGTCTCAGACCATCTCACGTGCGTGGGCGCATCTTCTATGGAATTGGGCGCCTTCACGGCCTTCCTTTACATGATCAAAGCGCGGGAATTCATCTACCAGCTCATCGAGGAAGTGACCGGCGCGCGCCTCACGATTTCCTACGTGCGCATCGGCGGCGTGAAAGGCGACCTTCCCGCGGATTTCGCGGACAAATGCCGCAACGTGATCAAGGAAACGCGCAAAGTCCTCAAAGAAGTCGACGCGCTTCTCACGAAAAACCGCATCTTCGTGGACCGCATGAAAGACATCGGCGTGATCTCGAAGGAAGACGCGATGGCCTACGGCATCACCGGGCCTTTTCTGCGCTCGACGGGCGTCGACTATGACGTGCGCCGCGCGCAGCCGTACTCGGTTTACGACCGCTTCACGTTCGAGATTCCCGTGGGCACGCATGGGGACAATTACGACCGCTACCTCTGCCGCATGGAAGAAATGGAGCAGAGCCTGAGGATCGTGGAGCAGGCGCTCGACCAGATTCCCGGCGGGCCCGTCCTTCTCAACATGCAGGGCGAGGAAGTCCCCGCGGAGTACATGATCGACGAGGCAAAGATGGGGCGCATCAGCGGCGTCTGCGGCAAGAACGCGGACTTCGACCCCACGCTGAGCGGCGCGAACAAGGAGATTTATTCCAAGCTGGAAGCCGACAACAAGCGCGCCTTGATTCCGGCGAAAGAAGACACGTACAGCAACATCGAAGGCCTCATGAATCATTTCAAGTACGTGATGATGGGCCACGGCATCCGGCCGCCCAAAGGCGAAGTTTATTCCATCGTGGAAGGCGGCAACGGCGAGCTGGGATTTTACATCGTGTCGGACGGCACGGACCGGCCCTACCGCGTGCGCGTGCGGCCGCCGTGCTTCATGATCGTGGCCGCGCTTCCGAAACTCATCAACGGCTATACCATGGCCGACATCGTTCCCACTTTCGGCACCGTCAACATGATCGGCGGGGAACTGGATCACTGAGATGGACAAAAACAACTTCGACAAGATATTCACTCCCGAAATTAAAACCAAGGCGGACGCTCTCGTCGCCAAATACGAGACCAAACGCGCGGCCATCCTCATGATCCTGCGGCTCGTGCAGGACCATTACGGCTACATCTCGCACGAAGCCGAAGCCGCGGTGGCCCATTATCTCGGCCTTCCGCCTATCGACGTTCACGAAGTCGTGACCTTTTACACGCTTTTTTATTCGGAGCCCCGCGCCAAGACCCAGATTCACGTGTGCCGCACGCTGGCGTGCTCCTTGCTCGGCGCGGACAAGATCACGCGCTACCTCGAGGAAAAGCTCGGCGTGAAGCCGGGCGAGATCACGGCCGACGGCCAGTTCTCTTTCGACCAGGTGGAATGCCTCGGCGCCTGCGAAATCGCGCCCATGCTCCAGGTGAACGAAGGCCAGTACATCGGCTGCGTGACGACCAAGAAAATCGACGTGCTGCTCGACGATGTCAAAAACGGCAAATTGGAAACGCTGAAGAAACAGAAAATAACGGTTGGATGAAATAAGGATAATGGAAAAGCTCATCTCCAAATATTTCGTCGAGGGCAAGACGTTCTGGCTCGACGAATACGAAAAAGACGGCGGCTACAATGCCGCGCGCAGCGCGTTCGATAAAATGACGCGCGAGTCGCTCATCGAAGAAGTGAAGAAGTCCAACCTGCGCGGCCTCGGCGGCGCGGGTTTTCCCTGCGGCATGAAGTGGAGCTTTGTCCCGCAGAATACGGGCAAGCCCGTTTACCTCGCGGTCAACGCCGACGAAGGCGAGCCCGGAACGTTCAAAGACAAATACATCCTGCAGCACGCGCCGCATCTTCTGCTCGAAGGCATCATCCTCGCGTCTTTCGCCAACAACGTGCACAAGGCCTACGTTTACATCCGCGGCGAGTACGCGGCGGCGGCCGAAATCATGAACAAGGCGATCGACGAAGCCAAAGCAAAAGGCTATCTCGGCAAAAAGATTTTCGGCAAGGACTTCGATCTCGAAGTCGTGATCCACCGCGGCGCCGGCGCTTATATCTGCGGCGAAGAAACCGGCCTTTTGGAATCGCTCGAAGGCAAGCGCGCTTACCCGCGCCTGAAGCCGCCGTTCCCGGCCGTCGTCGGCCTTTTCGGCTGCCCGACCGTCATCAACAACGTGGAAACGCTTTCTTACCTTCCTTTCATCGTCAACCGCGGCGCCGAATGGTTCGCGGGCCTGGGCTCTCCGAAAAACGGCGGCATGCGCCTTTTGTGCGTGAGCGGCCACGTGAAAAAGCCGGGTGTTTACGAATTGCCGCTCGGCATCAAATTGCGTGACGTGATTTACAACCACGCGGGCGGCATCCGCGAAGACCGCCAGCTGAAAGCGGTCGTGCCCGGAGGCCTTTCCGCCGCGGTATTGACGGCCGATCAGATCGACGTGGGCATGGACTTTGACCAGCTGAAAGCGCTCGGCACCATGGCCGG
>Ga0310810_10000766_pt1 | contig 32511 bp, 47 predicted proteins | sample NCmetagenome_FD_207641 | JGI IMG/M metagenome (GOLD analysis project Ga0310810, IMG submission 207641) | Soil microbial communities from experimental microcosm in Duke University, North Carolina, United States - NC | ecosystem: Engineered > Artificial ecosystem > Soil microcosm > Unclassified ... | reverse complement strand
GCGGGGGTACACGCGGGACTAGGCCGTCACTCGACCGGGGGCTTCGCCGTGTTGACGGTCATCCCCTCCATCGTGCAGGACACCCGCCCCTGCGAGAGCCCCGTCCCCGAGATGCGGATGTTCGCGTAGATGCTCGTGCCCATGAAGCACCACGACCGATCCGAGCTCATCAGCGTGCGGAGCACGTCATCGGAGGGGGCCAGGGAGCACCCGGACAGCGTGGCCAGCGCGGCCAGGAGGACCGCCGCGGCCCTCACCGGACTCTCCAGAGCGGCACCGTGACGGGCCCCACGAAGAGACGCAGGAGAACGATCAGCAAGAGCACGCCGACCAAGATGTAGGCGACCATCCGAATCGGCTCAGGAAAAAACGTGTCGATGACGTACTTGGCGAGCCACGCCACCGCGAACATGATGACCAGCGTCAAGAGCAAGGAAACCAGGTCCATAGCCCCTCCTATCCCCACGTTATCCACCGGTAGAACCAGAGCAGGTAGAGCACGCCCGTGATGAGCCCGTAGACGAGCAGGACGAGCACGCAGCCGGCGAGGAACCCCGCCCCGTCCTCGGTCGCCTCGGCGCGATAGCGCCTCACGCCACCCCCTGCGCGAGGCGAAGATGGCCTTCCCAGCCGCAGAGGAGACAGTCCACTTCCGGTGCCCCGGCATAGTGGCGGAGACACGGGTTCTCGCACCGCGGGCAGGCGGCCGGGACGCCCAAGAGGCGCGGCCCCTCCTCTTGCGTCCGCCGCTGGGTCTCAGGGGCCGGGAGTTCGCGAATCAGGGTCAAGGCCCCGGTGCGCCAACGCACGTGATAGCACGTCGAGCAGTAGCCGCGGCCGAAGTGGCGGCGCTCGGGATGGCAGACGGGCACGCGGGCCACGGGGGCTTACTCCTCGACCATCCACGAGCACCAGAGCTTCCAGGCGCCCGGCCGGTACTCGAGGCGAAAGCGCGAGCGTTCGTCCTGCGACATCGACAGCATGCACGTCGTCCGGTCCTGGGCGCGCCGGAGGGTCAAATGCTCCTCGTTCGCGTGGTCATGCGTGAGGCGGAAGGTCTGCTCGAGGCGATAGCTCGCGTAGTGCTGGGAGGCGATGATGGTGACCCACATCAGGAGGACGACGACGGCGGCCCCGCGCGCGGCCACGGTCGCCTTGCCCCACGAGATGCTGAGGGCCGAGCCCTCGGAGCGCGCCCCCTGCGACTGGAGCAGGAAATGCTCGATCTCCTCCTTGTCGAGCGAGCGGAGCCGCCGCTTCCGCCAGGCGTCCTGGTCGTCGCCATCCCCCTCCCGCCGGAAGTCGGTCACCGATTCAGCGTGGTCGGAAGGTCGCGGAGCTTATCCACGAGTTCTTGCGTCATCCCGTGGAGATCGGGGCCTTGGTACTGCGGGCTCTTGGGATTCGTGCGCGGGAGCAGCGGCTTGATGGCCTCCCGCCGCTGCGTCTTGATCTGCTCGCCGAGGGTCGGGCCGGGGCCGAACCGCTCGCCTTCAAGCCGGGCAATGGCCTTGTCGCGGTACGAGGTGTAGGTGGTCTCGAGCATCAACTGGCGCCCGCCATACTTGCCCTTTGACTGGTCCTGATACTTCTTCGACGCCACGAGGTGCTCCAGCTCCTGAAAGAGCGTGCGGCCCGCGCCGTTCTTGACGACCTCGGTCTGGAGGGTAACGAGCCGGTCTTTCTGCTCGGCGGTCAACTTGACGCCCGTGGGCGGCGCGCCGGCCTGCATCTGCGGCCCTTCGGCGGGCGGGCGGCCGATGTGGTCGGGCACCGGGGGGAAGTTGGCCTCGTTCTCCTGGATCTCTTTCCACACGGGATGGGTGTTGATCTTCGTGACGAAGATGGGCGAGACGATGTCCGGCCCCCAGCCGGGCGCGTACTGGATCGTCTCGCCGGTGACCGGGTTGCGGGCGGCGGGGACGGTGGACGCGAGCCCCGGAATCCCGCTGATGAGCGCCTCGCGGATGCTCCGCACTTCGCGCAAGGTGTTGTCGTCCACCTCGCGGGCGACCTCGCGCACGCCCGCCGGGATGATGCTCTTGGAGAAATTGCTGAGGAGTTTCGCCCCGCCTGAGCCGGGGTCGCGCTGGGCGTCGAGGACGTTCCGCAGCCCCGTCATCCAGTTCTTGCTCACCGCCACCTGACCCGTCGCGCTCACGATGGCGAAGCCCCAGGCCCCCCACTCATCGAGCGCCTCTTGGTTCTCGGGGATGCGGCTGGTCAACTCCACGTAGTCGGCAATCGCGCCCATGTAGGCGCCGACGGGATCGAGGCGGCTGTAGGTGTAGCACTCCTCCGTCCAGCTCGGGCAGATGCTGTACGGTGGCTTCGTGCTCGTCTTGGGGTCGCGCTGGAGCGCGGCCAGGTTCTTGTTCGCCGGTCCCCCGCCCGTGATGGTGCCGTTCATGACTTCCACCGCAATTGCGACCGCGGCGGCGTTGCCGAGCGCCGTGCGCGCGATGGCGCGATCCCGCAGGGCCCCGCCCGCCATCAAGTCCGACCAGTTCTGGTAGGACACCCACGAGAGGAACGGCAGCCGCTGGCCGACCCACTTGAAGCTATTGCCCGGGGTCCGCATGAACGGGAAGAGGACGCGCCCCCCGGGGATAGCGTTCGCCGCGCCCATGAGCCCGCGCCCCACCGTCCCGAGCTCGCGGTTGAGCGTGAGGAGCACGGCGTGGTCCTGCGCGCGCTGCACCATGTCAGCCGTCGGATGCGCCTCGAGGTCTCCGACTTCCTTGGCGAGCGCCGGGCCCTCCTTGCCGCGTGAGAGGGCTTCGCGGACGGCGAGCGCCTTGATCTCCATGTCGTAGGCCACGCCCTTCCAGAAGGCATCTTCCGCAATGAGCCCGCGCGTGGGCATCCCCTTGGCGCGGAGGGTGTGACCCATCACGTCGATGGTCTGGCCGAACCAGCTCTCGGGGCTAAAGCCGTAGGTCTCCGCGGCGATGCGCGGGTGCTCGGTCGTCTTGCCGATGGCGAAGGGCTCCTCGCCCGTCTCCCACGCCTTCACCATGAGCCGGATGCCGGCCTGATGGGCTTCGGCCCACGCGCGGAGCTTGATGCCCGCCTCCACGCGCTGCACGCCTTCCGGGTCGCGCGTCAGGATCTTGTTCACCCAGCCCGCCGCGTAGGTCTCCGCGATGTCCCCGTAGACGATGAGCCCGGTGCCGCCCATGTTCGCGGCGTGCGTCTTGGGGTTGCTCAGGAGGGCCTGAATCCACGCGGCATGCATGAGATCGCGGCCTGCGCGCAGGCCCTCGTAGACCTGCCGGAAGAAACTCCGCTTCTGCGCCTCGGAGAGTGCGGCCACCCGGCGATACGCAAGCAGCGGGTCCACCTCGCTCTCGCCGAGCTTGCGGCTGACTTCGAGAATCTTGTCGGGGGCCATGCGCCCCGCGGCCCGCTGGCTGACCGCCATCTCTTTCCGCATCTCCAGCCCGCGCCCGAGGTTCCGCCCCTGCGCTTCATCGAGCGCCGAGAGCTTCACGGCGACCGCGAAGGCGTCGTTCAACTGCGCCATCGCTGCGGCGTCGCCACCGAGTGCCCGCTTGCCCAGCGTGTCGTAGAACTCAGCCGCCGCGGCAGCGGTATCGCGGAGCCGCAACGCCTTCGCTTCATCCACCAAGATCGTCTCGGGGTCGTGGCTCAACATCTGCTCAAGACTCCACCGTCCCGCTTCCGCTTCGGCGATGGTCTCGGCGTGGGGCTTCCGCTGCCGATGCTCCTTGAGAAACTCGCCAGCGAACTTGTTGAGGTCGCTGATGGTCTGCTTGACCGACTCCGGGGCGGCGATGCGTTCGAGGTTGATGCGCGCCACCGAGCCTTCGGGCGGCGTGGGCGGGCCGGTCGGCGGGGCGGCATCGCCTGGGCCGAGTTCTCGGGGTGGTGTTGCGAGTTCCGGCGGGGCGGTTGGCTGTTGTGGGCTCGGGGGGCCTTCGCCCATCGCCGGGCGCGAGAGGTAGCCGCCGAGCCGGTCTCGCGCCTCATTGGCTACGCGGGAACTTATGCGCCCGTTCTCATCGAAGAAGTCAACCCGGAATCGCTGGAGGTCGCCCCGGAAGCCGCCCGTGATCTTGGACACGCCGACGTGGAGATCAGGGAAGATCGATTTGACCGCCTCGACCGTCATCGGCACGCCCCGGTGGAACTCCAGGCGAAGGACCCCACTTGTGACCGGGAATACGGCCGCGAGTTGCGGAACCGACCCGCCGCTCGGCGTCCTCGCAACCGACCCCGCCCCCGGCGGCGGCTCCGGCCCGACCGCGCCCCGATCGAACATTGAGGGTTCCGGCGGCGGGCCGATGCTGCCACGCTGCGCGCCGGCCGCCTTGACCTCGGCGACGCCAGCCTTGAGCACCCGACCCATCTGCGGCAGACCCGGTGCCACGAGCGGCCCGAGCGTCTCGACGGCCTCGCGTACCGTCATCGGCTGGCGCATGGCCTTGACCTGCTCGGGCGGCATCGACACGATGGCGGGCGCGCCGGCCATGAGGTGCCGTACCGTGAAGCCGGCCTCAGCGTCGAAGAGCTCGGCGTTGGCCACCTCGGGCGCGAGGTTCTCCACGCTCTGCCCGACGCTGGTGAAGACGGCCGTGAGGGGCGAGAACAAGACGGGCATCAGGCCCTCGACGAGCACCTGGCGCGCGCCCTGCGCGGGCTCGGTCGGGAGCCGACTCAGGCCCTCGCCGACCCGCTGAATCCCCTGCACCACCGACGCCGCGCCCGCCTTGAGCCCTTCGAGAAACATGCCCGGGAGCATCGGGCGCTTTTCCGCGCCGCCCTCGGCAGGCGTGGCCGCGGCAGGCTCGGGCGCGGCCCCGGGCTCGGCGGCTTGGGCGGCCGCCGCGGCGTTCATCTCCTTGAGCAGCAGCTGCCGCCCGGCCTCCTCGTCCTTGTTCTCCACCACCGTCGCATCGAGCGGCGCTTGGTAGACGTTGCGGAACGTCATCGGCACCGGGGCCAACGGGCTCCCAGCGGGGGCCGTCACAGGGGGACGCGGCTCGTCGGCCATCAGCGGAGGTTCGCCGGCGGCGGCGCGCCGAAGCCGGGGATCATGCCCTTGAGTCGGTCGAACATGCCGGGCGCGGGCGGCTTCTTCTGCGCCGCGGCGGCCTCCTGCTGCTTCCGAGCCTCCTCGACAGCCCGGTCGCGCTCGACGAGCAGCCGACGCTGGGACTCATAGTCGGCCGGACGCGGGCGGGCCGCGTTGAGTTCCGTCATCGAGTTGTACCGGACCAAGCTGTTGAGATTCTCGACGCTCTGATTCACGCGGTCTCCCAGGAGCTTCTGATAGCGCGGCACGATGTCATCGCTGACCTTCTCGGGGCTCTCCTTGCCGCGCGCGCCCGCCGCGCGCCGGTCGTACTCATCCAGCGCCATCGACCACGCGCCCATGCGCGGATCGTCCGCGCGGTCCATGATGTCGGGGATCCCCAGCGCGCTCTTGATGCGCTGTTTCCCCTGCGCGTAGGCGCGCTCCGTGTCGGACTTCCCGAGGCTTTCGAGATGCTGGATGGTGCTCCGTCGATGGTCAATCGCGTTGAGGGCGTCCGTGGTATTGAGGGCGCCGGTCTTACTCAAGTCGTTGATGGTCCGCTCGCTGAGGGTCGGATATTGCGAGTGAGCGTCGGCGAGGACACGCGCGCGCGTGGTCGGATCGGAGGGCGCTTCCTTCGCAGGCGCGGTGAGGATGTTATAGACCCGGTCCAGCTCCGTCGCCTTCCACTGCCATTGCGAGGCGTTCCGCTGCAATTCCGGGATGGTCAGCGTCTTGTCTTGGGCGCGCTGGGTGTACTCGAGAATGTTCTGCTCCTGCTCCCGCTCCCACCAGGCGGTGAAGCGCGTCGCGTCCACCTTCTCTTGCTCGCGCATCTGCGTTTGCCACGTGTGCGCCCGGTCCATCTGCTTCACGGGGTCGACGTACTTGAGTTCCCCGTTGAGCATCTGGTCAATGACCGCGGCCCGGCGCTCGGGGTCTTGGAACGCCCGTTGCGCGCGGCCGAGCGAGATGTCCTCGAGGATCTTGGTGGTAGTAGACGCGCCCTTGCCCTGGTCCCAGACGCCAGTCGCGACGAGGCTCCCGATCCGCTTGTTGATGCGTCCAATCGCCGCATCGCGCACGGCGGGGTCGTCGGCGAAGACGGCGGTGTTCGTGTCCTCGGCATTCTGGACTTCCGAGAGCACGCCGATGCGCGCGTGCTTGAGCTTCAGCCCCTCGTACCGCTGCTTGATGACGCCTTCGGTCAGGAGCTGGTTCGCCTCGCCCTGGAACTTCGCCGCGCTCGCCGGATAGCGAAGATCGCCCGACACCTCCGCGATAGCCGCTTGGCCGCGCTGGCGGAACGTCTCGGGGAGTGTCTCGGGGTCCACGCCTTCCTCGCGAAGCTTGATGTCTTCTTCGGCGAGCCGATCCTTGACCCGCATCAACTTGTCTTCCACGTCCAGCTTCATCTCTTCTTTGGTCAGGGCGTCGTTGATCTTGTTGTATTGCGCGCCCGCCTTGGCGAGGTCGGACGCGGCGCTGGCGAGGGCGCGCGCGGGCAGCGCGCTATACTCCGCGACGTCGTAGGACGCGCGCGGCGTCCCGCCGAGGTCCGGCGTCTGCTGCGAGACGACTTGCGGGATACGAATGGGCATTAGGGGAGATTCACCGCCCACGTGTTGCCGGCGTTCACGGTCGGGGCCTGCGTGCCTTGGTACTGGCGATACCCCGTCGCCGCGCCGCTCAGGAGGGTCGTGCCCGCCTGGATCGCGCCCGCCGTCTCGATGCCGCGCGCGGCACGGCCCCGGAAGGACTCGAGCCCGGCCTGCGCCTCGAGACTGCTCGCGCGCGCCTGCCCGCCTGACTTGATGATCTGGGCGTCGAGCTCGCCCTGGTAGGCGCTATCGGCCTGCACCATGAGCGGCGAGCCGAAGTTCTCCTCGACGCCCGCCGTGCCGTAGAGCGCCCGCTGGCGCGCGAGCACGCGGCGGGTGGCGGCCCGCTGCTGCTCGGCGGCGAACGCGGCGCGGTTCCGCTCCGAGATGGCCTGATTGGCCGCGACCTCGGCGTTATAGTCGGCAATCTTCTTGGTCGTCTTGGCTTGCGCCTTGGCCGATTCGTACTGCAACGTGGCGCTCAGGGCGGCAACGAGAACGGTGACGACGATGCTGACGGTAACGGCCATCTAGGCGACCTCCCCCGCGTAGAACATCCCCTTGCTGCCGTCGGGATAGGCGTTCGGGATCGTGTGCGTATGCTTCAGGCCCTGCCGCTCGAAGATGGCGCGCATGGCCCGGTTTCCCGGCTGCGTCATGCCGAAGAAGAGCGGCACGCCGAGGGCTTTCAGCGCCTCATGCCGCGCCTCGGCGAGCGCCCAGCCGTAGCCGTGGCCGCGCGCCCCCGGGTCCACGTAGACCCCATGGCCCCAGCCGACTTCATACTGATCCGCGCGTGCGAGCGTGGCGAGATCCGGGGCCGGGGCGACGGTCACGGCGAACGCGGTGGCCCCGCAGACCGCGCCATCCACCTCGAGCACGAGGGTCGGATGCGCCCACCAGAAATCGACGGGCTTCGCGGGCCACGTCGGATGACACGCGGCGTAGAGCGCATGGACGGCGGCGGTATCGGCATCGACGGCGCGACGGATCTTCATGCGGACTCCTTGGGAATCAGGGCGAAGCGAATCATGTCCTCGCCGCGGGGGCCCTTCTTCCGCATCACGCCCTCGTCCTCGAAGTGCATCGTGCGGAGCCAGCGATGGGCGGCGAGGTCGTCTTCGAGCGAGTCGGCCTCCACGCGCACGAGGCGATAGTCGCGGATGAGCACGCGCAGGAAGCGCCGCACGCCGCGCGCGATGAAGAGGCCGTGTTCCCGGCCGAGCGGCCCCACGCAGACCCATGCGCGCCCGACCGGGGCGTAGGTGGAGAGGACGATGCCGGCGCAGCCGGCCACTTGACCGTCAACGGTGGCGGTGAACGCGGGGCCGAAGGTATCCCCCGCCCACGGCGCGGTGCCGACCGCTTCGTAGTCGCCGGGCTCGAAGGCGCGGATGACGAGCTTAGGGGTCTTCAATCTGGATCGCCCCCGTGATGCCGAGCACCGTGCAAGGTTTGGGCTCGATGCGCTGGAGGATGTGCTGGCCCTCGCGGTTCCACCCGAGGTTGAACTTGCGGAACATGTCCCCCGTGTAGGGAGTGGCGGGCCCCACGGTGGCGGCGACCTCTTCGGGGTACTCGATGGGCTCGCCGTTGAGCGTGAGGGTGCCGTGCGTACAGGCCACGCGCACCGTGACGTGGTTCCAATGCTTCTTCCGGCCCTGCGCGGTGCCGACGGCCGTCGAGAGCTCGGGCCGGAGGGTCTGAATCGTCGCCGTGAAGTGCAGGCCCACTTCGATCTCCGTCGTCGTCACGCCTCCGGGGAGCGACACCTGGCCGCCCGCCACGATGAGGTCGTACACGGTGCCGTCGGCGGTGATGGCCTTCACGGTCTGGCCCTCGAGATGATCGAGGCCGGAGAATGTCCCCGCCGCCGCGCCCCCGTAGACGCGCCCCGCGTCGGTATTCATCGCCCCGTCGAACACCTCGACCCCGCGCCGGTCAATCACCGCGTCGAGGGCCCAGTAGGGCGCGGCCCAGTAGGTCGGCGTCCAGTACCCGGTCGCCCAGTAGTCGCCGATCTGCACGGGCCGCACGACGCTCGTCCACACCTCATCGCCGGTGCCGCAGTTGTTCGGGATGACGCCGACCGACTCGAACAGCCCCTGCGTGTCGTGGTGCGCCCAGCCGACGACTTGCTCGGGGCGCTCGTAGGTGAGCGTGAGGAGGATCCCGTCCGGGCGCACGCAGAAGAGAATCGAGTCGGGCGAGGACGCATAGGCCATCTCGACGACGCCCGCGCGCAGGAGATGCTCGGCGATGATGGCGAGATCCGGCGCGACGTAGGCGTTGACGTTCACGAAGTCGAAGGCGAACTCGCGCACGCGAAGGGCCCCGCGCTGGACGAACAGGACGACGTTCGAGATGCGGATGGCGTCCACGGTGTAGTCCGAGCCGTAGGTCGTCTGGTCCTTCACCGTGATGGCGGTCGGCGTGATGGGGCTATCCGTCCCGCCCGTCGCCAAGAGCTCGTTCGCGAGCGTGCCGATGCCGAGGCCGTCGGAGAGACCCTTGAGCCAGCGGATCATGTTGACGCCCGGCGAGGCCACGACGAAGGCGACCGCGTCGTCGTCCTCGGGGCCGACGGCAAAGTTCTCGTAGTCGCCCACGACGGAGCCCCAGAAGCCATCGGGTTTCTGGTCCGAGCCCGCCCACCAGAGGCGTTGATCGTGAAGCGCCACGACGCCGGGGAAGCCGAGGGCGGCCGTCCAGATGGGACGCTCCAGCGTCCAGCCGCCCACCGGCGCGGCGGTCGTGTCCGTCAGTTCCTTCACGATGATGCCGCCGACCTCGGTGTCACTCCGCACGCCATTGATGCGGACAATGCCGCCACTGAGGAAGAGATAGGCCCCGTAGTCCTCGACCCGAAACGCCGCGAGCGAGGAGGTGAGGGTTAGGCCGGCGTTGACCGGCTTGGCGGTATTGGGCGTCAGCGTGCCCGCATTGGGCGAGCCGTCGAGGCTCCAGTCGCCCGCGGCAATCGGTCCCGTCGTGAGGAAGTCGTCCACGATATCGAGGGTGACCGATGTGGCGCTGCCCACGACGGTGATGACGCCGCGCCCCGGGCCACTCTTGATCTGCCGCCCCACATCGCCCGCAAGGAAGACCGACGCGGAGGCCGTGGCCGTCTGCGCGATGCCCGTCGTGGCCGATAGGCTCAAGTCGGCCACCGGCGTGATCTCCTGCTCGAAGGTCGGCGGCGGGGTGAAGTTGATCGCCACGTAGCGGAACTGGTCAGCCGCGAGCCGCTGGAGCTTCGCGGGCGGATGCGCGCGGTGCGCGAGGTAGAGCACGTCGGCCGACTGCTCGTAGCGGATCTCGCGGAGCTCGTCCTGGGTGTACGGGGTCGCGACCTCGACGGGCACCCCCGCCACCTCGACGCGCCCCCGGTTCGCCCAGAAGCGGATGTACCCCGGGCCGAACTCGAGCATATAGGGCTGGGTCACCGAGAAGATGAACGGGATCAGGCGCACGCGCGCCGTCGGGTCTTTCACGTCCCCGAGGTACATGGTGCCCGCGCGCGTGGCCGCGCCCCCGTGGGGCCGGACGAGGAAGTTCTTGAGGCACGCCGCGCCGTTGGCGTACTTCTGCCAGTCCACACGGGCGAGCAATTGTTCCGTCTGCTCGCCGGCCGTGAAGTTCGTCTGAAAAGGATGCGCGGGCATCTATTCCTCGGTGGTGTAGATCGGCCCCGCGCCACGGCGGGCCTGCGCGAGGTCGGAGGCCCGGAGCATCGGCGGGGAGCCCTGCATGCCGTCGATGAGCCGGGCGCGGCTCAACTTCTGCGCGGCGAGCTGGCCCCAATCCACCATCTTCGTCCGCTGGCCGCTCACCGGCTCGGCCAGCTTCGACACCATCGTGTAGACCACCGCCGCCACGAAATGCGCGGGCCAGCGGGTGATGTCGGTCACGCGCTGCGTGTACAGGAGGTTGAGACTCTCCTGGTTGCACAGGAGGTACGCGCCCTCGATCTGGTAGATGGTCGCGTGTCGGATGCGCTGAATGCGCACCACGTCCGCCGGGAGATTCAGCGCCCACGCGAAGCCCCAGTTCGGCGCGGCGTTATAGAGGCGCCACGCCCCCGCCGCAAGCGGCGTCAGGCTCAAGAAGTCTTGCCCGATGTCGGCCGTCACCTGGTCCGTGCGGACGAGCCGCCACGCGCCCGACGCCATCGCCGTCACGCTGTCCCACGCGGTGACGATGGTCGCGGTGACATGCGTCGTGTCGGTGAACCCAGTGATGCGCGCCACGCCGAGGCCGCCGAGGTTCTCGATGAGCTTGCCCACGTCGAGCGCGCTCAAGAGCGCCGCTCCCGCCGTGAAGATGACGCCGGTTTGCCCCGGCGTGAGCGCCCCCGCGGCGGGGGTCAAGGTGGTCGCGGGCGAGGTCGTGACGAGCGCGGTGATCGTGGCGTCGCCCGGCGTACCGTTCCCCACGAGGCGCTTGCCGACCGCATCGAGCCCGAAGACGCCGGTGATCGAGGTGGTGAAGGTGATGCCCGAGCCCGTGGTGGCCCCGGGCGCGAGCGTGCCCGCCGGCGCGGCGTAGGCGTAGATCGTCGCCCGCACCGTGGCCCAGTTCCAGAAGTGGGCCTCGAGCAGCTCGTCCAGGGTCGTCGCGTAGTGGTCATTCCACGCGCTGACCTTGCTGTTGCCCGTGACGGTGAGGCTCGCCACGCGCGAATCGCCGAGCAGCGTCGCCGCCTGGTTGAAGAGGTTGAGCTGGGTGAGCGTGTTCGCCATCAGCTGCTCGGGGTGACCGTCATCGCGGTGCGCTCGTTCGAGCCGTTGATGGTGGCGGTGATGCGGGTGGCGACGCCGTTCGGGGACTTGAGCACGGTGCCGCCCGTGGCCGTCACGCCCGCCACCGCGGCGAGGATGACGGAGAGGGCTTGCTGGACGGTGTAGCTGCCCTCGCTCTCCACGACGGTGCCGAAGAGCGCACTGCTCAGGGTGGCGTAGGTCGGGAGGGCCAGCGGCACGTCGCACGCCTGGCAGCCCGCGACCTTGATGGAGACGACGACCCAGTCGGCCCCCGTGCCCACCGCCCCGTCGGGGAGATCGAGCCGGTAGAGGCCCGGCTGGTTCGTGCCGTCCACTTCCTTGACGCCGCCCGAGGAGTACGCGCTATTGACCGCCGCCAGGTCCGTCAGCGTGATCGCCACGCGGACGCCGCCCTGCCGCCAGTACGAGCCCGTCATGTCGGCGGCAATCTTGCCCGTGGTGGCGGCGCCGGTCGTGGTGTCGCAGAGCCGGAAGAAGACGGAGACCGACGTGCTCGCCGCCTTGATGCTGCCTACACTCAGAAACTTGTCGGCCATGTCGTTAGCACCCCGCGACGGCGCAGTGATTGTTGGCGAAGGTGGCCCCGCAAGTCGTGGAGACCCCGAGGGCGCCCGTGGTGACGAGAAGCCCGCCCGTGCCGGTCACGAGCCCCAGGAGAAAGAGCGGCGAGAGGAAGCCGCCCCCGCGCGCGCTCGGCGCGACGAGGAGCCCCACCGCGGGCGCGGGGTCCGGCGGGCACTCCACGAGACAGGAGACGGGCGAAAAGATGGGCACGCAGTCCAGCCGCGGCGTCAGCACGCCCACGGGCGGGCCGGGCGGCACCGGCGGCGTCAGCGGCACGCACGGGCCATCGACGACGAGGCCGCTGATGACGCCGCGCCAGATTTCGTTCGGGTGGGTATTGCTCCCGTCGGTCGTCTGGACCACTGCGATGATGCTGCCGTCGTCGGCCACGGCGAGCTGGAAGACGGCATAGCCGACGGCCGGGTCCAAGGGCGTCCCAGCGTCGATGATGCCCGAGTCGGGATACGTGGCCCCGCCGTCGGTCGAGAGCCGAAACGGCGTCTGCCCCGCCGCCGACTGCGCGAGGGTGATCGTCATGCCGAGGACGACGTGGCTCGCGTCCACCGCGACCATGTCGAGACCGTTCTGCGCGGCCCCGCCAATGGTGGCCTGCGTCCACGAGACGCCGTTGTCCGTTGAGAAGAACGCGACCTGGCCGCTGCGCCCGCCGACGACACCCACGCGCTGCCCCGACACCGGCCCGATGGCCGCGGCGCCGTTGGTCGCCCCGCTGCCGACGCCAGGGAGCGTGACCGCTGCAAAGGAGCCGCCGGAGTCCGTCGAGCGAAACACCCGCGCCGGGTTGTGGCTCGTGTCGCAGAGGATTACGACGCCGCCGCCCATCGAGACGCCGCCGAAGTGGCCGAAGGAGCCCGTGACGTTGCGCGGGTTGTTGAACGTGACGCCCCCGTCGGTCGAGGTGAGGTAGGTGTTGGCCGCGCCGACGCTCGTAAAGAACCCCAGCGCGAGGACCGTCGTCTCGTCCACGAGTTTGACGAAGTCGGTCGTCTGCCAGAAATCCGTGGTGGCGGTGTTCGGGAACATCGCGGTCCAGTCGGCCAGCGTGACGGCGCTCGCCCACGTCGCGCCGGCGTCGGTGGAGCGCGCGACGACGGTGCCCTGCGATTCGTAGACGGAGGGGAACGTCTGCGGCCCCGAGAAGCCCGTCACGACGGTATCGAAGGCCATCGTGCGGATACGGCATTGGCTCAGGTTGTCGGCGAGGTCGAGTTCGGTGCCCTCGGCCCACGTCTGCCCGTTATCCGCCGAGAGGAACGTGCGGAGCACCGTCCCGGTCGGCCCGCCGACCTCCTCCAGCGTGGCCAGCATCCGACCTGAGCCGAGACAGGTGACGCCCTGCATCCCGCATCCGAAATAGTTGAACGGGATAACCTTAACGCGGGTCCAGGTGATGCTCACGCGAGCGCCGCCTTGATGCGGTCGTAGAGCTGGCACGTGCAGCCGCGCCACGTCTTCGTGCGGGCGTACTCGATGGCGGGGAGCCAATCCCTGAGCGTGGCGACCTCGCCCTGCTCGAGCCAGGCCGAGGCGCGGAAGTGCATCCCGCACCGGATGACCGGGCACTCAAGCGTGGAGCCGGGGGCGCGCAGATGGTTGCCGACGCTCATGTGTTCGGATCCACGCTCGTGATCGGGTCGGCGGTGGGGTTGCCGGTGACCACGCCATCCCACGCGGTCGTGGCGTCGTCTTCCTTGGTGACGGTGAGGACGCCCGCCGCCACGCTCCACTTGTTACGGAGGAAGCGCGCGGCATTCAGCAAGCAGCGCGCGGGCACGGACGCGACAATCGCGGTCCAGTCACGGAGGAGCGTCCCGTCCGCGATGGCCTCGGTGGCTGTGCTGTCGAGCGACGTGCTGGTGATGCCGTTCGGGCCGATGCTGCCGATGGTGGTATTGCCGAGGACGACGACGCTGTTCGGGTTCTCCACGTTGGCCCAGTCCACGGCGGCCGAGCCGGCGTTGGTCACCTCGAGCTTCCGCCCGGGCACCGTCGGCTGGAGCGCGCCATAGTCGGCGAGGGCGTCATCCATGTCCGCGCGCGCGCCGGACGGATACACCTGCACCGTGCGCGTGATCGCCCCCGTACCCGTGAAGGTGTACGCGATGTGGTCGCCGTTGGTCTCGGCCTGGTCGGGGAGATAGGAGTGATACCCCAGCCCTTCGTGCGTGCAGACGCCCGCGCCCACGGTGCCGACGGCCTGGACGCCGCTGTCGATAGTGATGGAGACGGTCACGGTGCCCGTGAAGTCGGTCCCGTCGGCCACCTTCGTCATCTGCGAGCCGATGGACTGCCCGGCGACGTTCTTTCTCATCGCGTGATCCCGTCGTCCTCGAAGATCAAGTTCACGTCCTCAGCCCACCAGGGCGCGAAGATGGGAATGACGACGCCTTGGTCGGTGGCGTGGTGGAAGTTGTAGCGCGTGCGTGCGCCCATCGCGTACTTGTAGCGAGCTTCGAGCCGGTCTTTCGGCCGCGTGGGATGCGGCGGATGCGTCGGGGGCTCAGGGACGACAACCGAGTCGTGCGGCGAGACGTGGAAGCGATACCGGGTCGGCGTGTACCGCTTGAACGGCAGGCGCACGAGGAAGTCGCGCCGAACCTCGGGCTCGCCGGGGGCGCTGACATCCTGCGCGGTGTTGAAGCGATACCGATTCGGCTTATAGCCCTTGAGCGGCAGCCGGACGAGGAACGGTGACCACGTCGGCGGCTCGGCGACGACGGGCGTATCCAGCGCGGGCCGGTAGTAGTAGAGCCGACTGGCGCGCGTGAGGCGATAGGCGCCCCAGCTCGGGACGACGAGAATGCCGGACGCGGCGTCGCCTTGTTCGGGTGGCGGTGGGGCGCTCTCATCCTGCGCGCCGTGTCGGACATACGGGTTGCGTCCATAGGCGCGGAACGGCACGCGCACGAGGAATGTCGCGTGCGTCGACTCCTCAACCGTGTCGGCCTGGAGTTCATACGGTGGCCAGAGCCATGCCACACTAGGTCGCCTTCCGCAGCGACCACCCGATGCTGCGGTCGGTCCCGCTCAGTTTCGCCACGCTGACTTCCCAGCCGTCGCCGACGATCAGGGACGGACTGACAAAGGGGCTACTCTGCGCGCCGACAAAGCGGTTGTCGATGATGACGCGCTGGGTGCCCGCGTTGATCTTCTCGTAGACCTTGAGCTCGTAGTCGTCGCCCGAGGCGAGCGCGCCGAAGTCCACCCAGATTTGCAGAATGCAATCGTCGGTCTGGTCGACCTTCGTCGTGCTGTCGGAGGCGAGGAAGTATTCGGTCGCGCCGATGGTGGCGCTGTCATTGATGAACGTGAGCGCCATGCCCTAGCCCCCGATCCCGATGGCCACGCCGTTATAGCCCGTGTCGGGGGCGCTGTCCGCGCGCCCGCGAATCCACATCTCCGTCCCGGCGGCCACCGGGCAATAGCATTCATGCCAGAGAATCCCGTTCGCCATGAGGTCGCCGCACGTCTCGCCGGTGGTGCCGCCGTTATAGCGGCGCTGGATCGCGACCTGGCTCCCCGACGCGCCATAACCTAGATCGACCCAGCAGTATTCGGCGGTGATCGTGCCGCCGCTCACCTGGTAGGCGAGTTGCCACCACCAGAGGTCTTTGCTCGTGGTGCCGAGGGACACCCACGTCCCATTCGCCGCGTTGCCGGGCGTGAACGTCACGCCGCTGGAGTTCGTGATGGTGCCGAGCGTTTCGACGTACTGGCCGATGGGGAGCATCCAGCGATGCGTCGTCTCGCCATAGCCCCGGACGGCGACGCGCACCGTCCCCGCCGTCGCGTTGCTCCCCTGGATGCGGCAGGCCATGCTCGCGCCATTCGGCACCCGCAGCGGGAAGAAGAACCGCTGGCCCCCGCCCGTCGCGGTGACCGGGGCGGACGCGCCCATGACGATGTTCGAGATGATCGTGGTATACGAACTGCCGCCCGCCGGGTCGATACCGATATCGGCCAACTGGCTCTTGTCGTTCGCCGAGGTGGCGCCGCCGGAAAAGAACAGCATGAAGCCGCTACATTCCATCCCGAAGGTGGAGACCAGCTGCGTATAGGTGCCCTCGGCGTTCGACGCGCCGGGCGTGACCGAGGTGCCGGGCGTGGCGCTCGGATTCGTGCCCCAGTTGTCGATCCGCACGACTTGGCGGCTGCTGTAGGTGGCGAAGGGCATCAGCCCCACCGCGCCGGCTGTAGCTTGAAGATCGGGAAGCCCACGCCGTAGTTCGAATTGGCCGCTTGTGCGTGGGAGAACACGAACGCGGAAGGGCTGTCCCAGAGCATGTAGGGGTCCCAACTCACGGTGATGATCTCGTCTTGCGTGAGTTGACGCGCCCACATGGCGAAGACGTTGAAGTGCGCGATGTCGCTGGAGATGCCCGAGCCGTTCGAGCGAGCACCCAGCGAAAATGGGATGCCGTTGTCTTGCGTGCGCGTGGGATTCGCGGCGTTCGAGTTGACCTTGATCCCGTTCTGCCACAACTCCATGCCACGCGGGCCGGCGGTATGAACCCAGCGATTGACGCCGGTCCAGGTCAACCCGCTTGTCTCCAGCGCGTTGACGCCGACGGTGTTCCCGCCGAAATGCCAATAGGCGATGCCGTCGCCCCACGGGAGCGTCGCCGTACACTGGGCACTGTAGAGCGCGGGCGTGTTGAGGCCCCACGTCGTCCCGTTCCGCAGCGTCCCGTCGGACTTTTCGTAGACGGTCAGGACCGTGACATTGCTGGTCGGCACGAAATCACTCCGCGCCCAGAGGAATTGATTGTTCGCTCCCGCATTGATGAAGCCGGCCCATGTCCCGAGGACATTCACGCCGTCCTCATAGCCGACGAGGCTCCGCGTCCATGTCCCGTCACCGGCCACGCCCGAGTCCTCGGGAATGACCACGATCGACGAGCCCGCGCCGGCATCCTTGTCGCGGTGGAAGTTCACCGCCATCACGAGCTTGTCGGTGATGGGATGGCTAGACAGCCGCCGGCCAATCTCAGGCTGAAGCAGTCCGATCATGTCAGGCCGGTGTAACTCGCACTACAGCCGGAACCCGCCAGCGCGGCCCCGGTGTTGTTGACGACGACGATCCCCCACTTGCGCGGGAGCGCGCCCCCGTAGAGGCGGGCAATCGAGATCACGTCCGACTCGTAGGCTTTGCTGCTGGTCGGACACGGGATCACCCGCGCGAGCGTCATCACGGGTTGCGTTTCGAGCGTGATCGCCGCATCCGAGCCCGTCGCCGGGTCGGGGTAGACCGTGCCGTCCTCCGAGCCGTAGGCGTACACGAGGACTTGCGGCGAGCCGGACACGGTGCCCACGTTGACGGTCACGCGGACATGGGCGTCCTTGTAGAGATTCGAGGAGTTGTCGATGGCCGTCGACTCGCGCGCGCTCCCGTTGCCGAGCGAGTTGAGCGTGATGGTGATTGCCGTCGAGCTGCTATAGGCCATCGGTCGTCACCTCGATACAGCCCGGGGGCGGGCCCCACGTCGCCACGCAGTCGTCGCAGAGAAAGAAGACGGGAGAGCCCAACGGCGCTCCCCCGCCCGCCTTCCCGCAGTTGACGCAGTACACCCGTTCGATGCGGAGGCTGCCCCACACCACTTCCGTCCGCTTCCGACGCGCCCAGAGGTCCAGGCGCGCGTCGGGCAGCGGGGTTCCGTTGAGCAGAAAGGGCGAGTTCACCGCCTACGTCTGCTCCCACCAATCCACCGTCACGTTGATCGGCACGGAGGTACCGACGGCCTTCGAGCCGACCTCGAAGTTGCCGTTCGCGCCGGCGTTGGCCTTGAGCTGCAGCGCCATCGCCATCTCGAGCGCGACCCAGCCGCCCTGCCCGCCCGTCTGCGCGATGCCGACGGTCATCTGCACCTGGGGCGACGTGCCCGCCGTGATGGCCGTGGTGTCGTCGAGGAACGCCGTGGCCGCCGCCGGGTTGTCGGGGTGCTTCTTGTTCTCGGTCGCCGCGGTGCCGCCCGAGCCCGCCGCGCCGGGGCGGATGCCGTACACCACGCCGCCGCCGGCCGTGCCGTGGCGCGCATCGGCGTAGAGGCCGACGATACCCGCTGGCGTGGCCGAGCCCGTGGTGCAGCGCAGATGCGTCGAGAGCGTCTGCGTGGTGCCGTTGGTGGTCGTTTCGCGTGTCACGTCGTAGTAGAACGGCATCGTCGTTCCCCCCTTTAGCGTTTCGTCCAAGCGTCGCCGTCGAAGGCGGCGTTCGCCAGCGTGACCCAGGTCGCGATGCTCGCGACCCGCGTCGTCCATGTGGTTGACTCGACCAGAAGCGCCGCCTGCATGTCCGCGTCCGTGCCGACCCGTTCGAGGCTCATGACCTTCTCGGCGACCCGGCCCGCCTCGATGGCGGCGACTTCCTCGGTCGTCGCCTCCGACCAGTGACACTTGCGCCCGGCGTAGATGAACTCGTAGCCCTCGGGCACCGGCGCCCAGAGAATGACGACGACGCGCGAGGGGTCTTCGGCCATCGGGAAGGTAAAGATGGCTTCAACGGCCGTGGGCGTCGGCGTGGGATCGGGCGGATCGGGCGGCGCCGGGTTATCGACGACGACGTTGCGCGTCAGCGTCGCCTGGTTCTGGTTCGTGGAGTTGTCCCAGGCGTCGATGCGGAGTTCGGTGTCACCGTTCGGGACGGTGGTCGTGTCGAAGGTCGCCCCATTCAGGAGGACGCCGCTGATGCGGACCTCCGTCTTGAGCACGCCGCTTGCGTCGGTGACGGTGAAGATCGGGGAGATCGTCCCCGACACCACTTCATCGACCGCCGGGAAGGTGCAATCAATCGTCGGGGCGGTGACATCCCCGGCCGGCGGATCGGGCGGGCTCGGGTCTTCGCCCGTGATGGTCACGGTGCGCGTGATGGGCGAGCCGATGTCGGCGGTGTCCCCCACGGTACGGAGGACAGCGGTGAAGTCGAACGCCGCGCCGACGGGGAAGACGGTCGTGTAGTCCGCGACCTTGATGTCGGCGTTCGGCGTGTCGACGGTCTCGAGGATCGTCGGGTTGCCGTGCGCGTTGACCGTGTGCCGGTAGAAGCCCGCCTGGATCGAGACATCCACGTTGACGGGCACGGTGAGCGCGGTGGCGCGAATGTGCTCGCCGACGACCGGGGGCGGCACCACGCCGCTCTCGGGGTCGAGGATGAAGTAGGACGTGGGCGCGGGCAGCGGTTCGCCGGGGCGCAGGATCGAGGTCGTGTCCTTGCCGCCCGTCAGGATGTACTGGCCGATGTTCTCCGCGAAGCAGAAGACGTTGCCTTGCGGATACGGCGGCCCGTTCGATGCGATGGTGCGCCACTGGCCCGAGGCCAGGGTGTAGATCAGCGTCGAGTAGACCTCGCCGCCATACCCGACGATCTGGGGGAAGGCGAGCTCGCGCCGGATCGGGTCGAAGGCCAGGAGGTAGTCCGTGCCGCCGCCCGCCGGCGTGTTCTGGGGCCGGAAGTCGGCCGGCAGCGCGATGCGCTCGCCCGCCGTCGGGTTGCGGAGGTCGATCTTGATGAGGCCCCAGCCCGTATCACCGGGCGGGAGCTGCGTCGTGGTGGACTGGCCCACGAAGTAGACGCAGTCGCCCTGCTCGTCGTAGGCGGATTGCTTGGCGTGCGCGTCGATACTGCGGATGTAGTTCCGAATGAACGAGCCCGAGGCGTAGGACGAGCCGACGGAATAGTGGATCGCCGTCGGGAACGTGACGAGGTCGCCGAGCGGGATGATCTGGAGCGTGTTGCCCCACGCGCCGTCGTAGTAGCAGCGGACGAGGGCGTTCCGCGCGCGGCTGTACTGGCCGAAGTTACAGTTCGAGTCCCCGCCCCAGCCGTAGGGCGAGGCCGGCGTCGGGATGACGGTCGCCGAGTACGTGTTCGTGGTGGGGTCGAAGATGCCGTTGTTATCGAGCCAGTCGGCATCCGGGCGGGCGGGCTGCTGCGTCTTCGCGTAGGCCGTGCGGAACCAGAAGGACCGCGCAATGATGTAGCGGTCGACCGCCGAGGCATGCACCCACGTGCAGTTGTCGGGGTACGCGGGCATCTTCCCCGCCGCGTTCTGGTCGAGGATCTTCGTCGCCGTGCCGTTGCCGGGGCTGAAGGTGTAGATGTTCGGCTGCCCCGCATCCGACCCATCGCGGTCGCCGCCGCTGATGACAATTTTCTGCCGGCTCGCGTCGTAGAACTGCCGCGCGTGCTTGGACTGCCCGCCATGCGGGTTGACGACCCAGGCGACGGAGGACCAGGCCATCTCAGTCGCTCCCCGTGTTGAACTCGGCGCTACTCGCGTTGCACGTCTTGCAGAAGACATGCACCGACCAATTCGGCGAGCCCTCGTGACGAATCCACCGGCATTGCAGGCGCGGGTTATAGAGATCGCCCGGATGCTCGGCGTGCGTCTTCATCCAGTGATCGAGCGCGTCGGCGACCTCGGGCACCCAGCCGCGCAACTCGGCCATCGAGGCATACGTCACGGCCTCGCGCTCGCGGAGGTCGTTGGGGGACGGGACGAGGCTCATGCCAGCACCTCCACCGCCACGTCGGAGACCTCGTTGACGGTATGCGTGGTCGCGGTCCAGGTCGGTGTGTACTCGCCGACGAGCTGGTCGTCGTTGTCGTTGTTGACGAAGTAGTACTTGCCGCCAATCGGCCCGAAGAAGTTGGCCCAGATGCCGTTATGAATCGCGATGCCGACGGCGGGCTCGTTGGCGTCCACGGGATCGCGGACCCACTGCACGGGATCTTGGCCGGGGAGGCCGTGCCCCTCGACGGTGGCGGTGTAGACGGCGAAGCGGCCGGCGACGGACGACGGCCCGAGCGCGACGAGCCGGTTATCGACGTAGAGGAGGCCGGGCGCGGTGGCCCCGTTGATCGCGGTATCCCCGGTCGTGGTCAGCGTCCGCTCGTGCGCGCCGAGGTTGTTGAAGTCGATCATGCGGAGGCCGACGTTCTTCTCGATGCGGTAGGTCTTCCGGTTCGGCGCGTCGATGGCGAGCATCGAGGACGCCACGGTGCCCGCGCTCTGGGCGAAGAGTTGCGTGTAGGCGCCGGCGTTGGGGCCGCCGTTTTCCAGCGTCGGGTCGTAAGCCCAGACGCCGGCCGCGAGGCGCAGGATCATGCGCGAGCCCACGCTGTCCCAGCCGGTGACGCAGCCGTAGCCGCCGGGGCGCGTCGCCTTCTCGGTCCACGTGAGCCCCGCGGGATCCCACCAGAAGCCGACCTGGGGCGTGCTCGAGCCGCCCGGCGACCAGTAGATGCCGCCGCCCGACCACACGCGCGAGACCGTGGGCATCCAGCAGACCGCGCCGTAGGAGTGCACCGAGGCGGGGTCGTTGGTGCCGTACTTGTAGAGGAACGAGCCCGTCGGCGCCATCGGCGTGTACGCCGTCGAGTAGTTCTTATCGAGCGACCAGAAATCGGGGCTCGCGGTCGCATCGAACGAGACGACCTGGTTCCCCGCCCAATCGGCGTGACCGCCGAGGCGCGGGAAGATGAACTTGCCCGTCGTGGTGTTGAGACAGCCCGTGCCCCACGCCAGGCCGATGACCGAGGCGCGGAGGTTATTGCCCCCGCCCGTGAGTGACGTGGGAAGACAGTCGGGCGGCGCTGGCGCGCCCGCGTTGCCGCACCAGATGTCCGAGTCCTTGAACTTCGAGCTCGCCAGGGCCGCCCAACTCATGCGTGAGGTCTCCTCTTACGACGCGCCGACGACGAGGATGTGGCCCCGGAGGACGGAGCTGGCCGTCCACGCCGCCGCCGCGTTGGTGGCAATCACTGCTTCCTCGGCGGCCAGCGCAGTCCCGCAATAGCCCGTGCCCTGCGTGGTGCCGAGGGCGAAGGCGGCGGCCGAGGCCGTCACCGCCGCCGCGAAGTACTTGCCCGTGGTGCCGCTGATGCCGATGGCCGTGGTGGCCGTCGCGCCCTGGGTCTGGTCCCAGCAGAACTGCCCGCCGAGCACGCGCGAGCCGGCGGGGAGCCGGCAGAGCGCGATCGTGTCCCCGGTGGCGAGGCCCGAGCCGGGGAGCGTCTTGGTGAACGGGATCGCCATCACGCGCCCCGCATCCACGGGGCCGACCTTCTGCCCCGGGTTCGCCTGAAACTTGGTTTCCTGGTCCGAAAGAAACGCCGTGGCCATTGCGTTGGTCCTCCCCCTAGCTCTTCGTGAGCTTTTCGAGCGTCACGATGTAGTCGCTGTTGTTGTCGAAGAACTCCGTGGGCGCCGGATTGGCGACCGTGTTGAAGACGACCGTCGTCGCCCCGAGATGCGTGGGCTTCGACTCACTGCCGGTCTTCGGCGTCAGCGTGACCACCTGCCCGGCCACGCTGGCCGTGTACACCTGGAACTGGAGCGCCATGGTGGTCGCCTCCTCTTACGCCGTCTCGTCGATGTCGACCTGGACGACGCCGGAGTCATCCACGCGCACGCCGCCCGCGGAGAGCTTGATGAGGACTTGCTGGTTGTTGTTCTTGTGGACGGCCTTGTCGATCTCGACATCGGAGATGATGCCGACGGCGAAGCCGACGCACTGCTTCTGGACGGCGATGCACTGCCGGATGTTGCCGACCTTGGGCAAGCGGTTCGACATCCGCCACTTGAAGCCCATCCACGTGGCGTCCTGGGGGAAGCCGCCCTGCTGGAGCGCCCGGATCGTGTTGTAGTCCGAGCTCGTCACCGTGCTGTCACTCATGAGCTTGTCCATGCCGACCGGCGAGTAGAAGAAATACCGATCGGTCAGGTCCACGTCGGCGAGGTTCATGATGCGGGCGGCCTGCCGCACCTTCGCCATCGTGAGGTTCGCGCCGCCGTTGACGATCTGCTGCGCGCTCGGGAGCGCGGTCGTGCTCGAGGTCTCGGCGCCCTCGTCGACGGTGGGGGCGAGGCCGAGGATGCCCCCGACGGGGGTGTCGGCGGCGCCGGCGGACTGGAGACCGCGGACGCCGAGGATGAGGTCGTCGAGCGAGCGGTTGCGCGCCCGCACGAGGGCCATGGCGAACTCGGACTGGGGATCGGTGAGGGTCTTCACCTGGTCGAAGTCGTCGACGAGGAGCGCGCCCGTGAAGTCGCGCAGGTTCGCGCGGCGCTTCGAGAGCGTGGGATTCAGGTACTGGGTGTCCCCGTCGCGGACGAAGACCTCGGACAGCGAAATCTGCGCCATGCGCTGGAAGGGATACGTCTTGCCCACGACGCCCTCGCGCACGCGCACCGCGGCCATCGCCTGCGACTGCTCTTGCTGGGCGAGGTGGGTGACGTTGTCGGAGACGGCGTGGATGAACCACTGGGGCAGCTGGTCGGCCATGGTGCGAGACTCCTTGCTCGGTGTCGGAACGGCTCACGACATCGCGGCAAGTAGTCGGGCCCATGCCCGGCCTGCCTCACGCCCTTACGCGGGCGCTCCTGCGTCGGGTCTCCCCCCGACGTTGCCGGGCTCCTCGCGGAGTAGTCCGGCGCTGTTCGGCGCGGTCTTACTTCTTCGTTTCGGGTTCCTGCAACACAGCGACGATGGCGGCGAGCGTCGCGGCCCGGTCGCCGTCGTACCAATCCCAGTACGGTTGAAAGTCCATGCGGAACTTGTGTGGCGCCTCTTCAAGCGCTTGCTGCGCCTTCAAGAGCGTGTCGCGGAGCGTGGCCCAGCTCGCCATCTACTTCCCCCCCGCGTAGCGCATCTGATAGAGCCGGTCCATGGTGGCCTTGGCGTCGAGGTAGCCACGGCTGCCTGGGTTGAGCCGCGCGAGGGTGGCGCGCGCGTCGCGGATCTGGCTGTCGAGCGTCGCCTTGTCGGGCGCGGGCGTAAAGTCGCCGTCAATCAGCTCGTCCTCGAGCATCGTCTGGCCGATCTTGGCGAAGCCCTTGACGAGCGCGGGCCGATTCCCCTCGCCCTCGATCAAGGCCGCGAGCTCGGGATCGTCGGCGAAGAGATGCCGTACGGCCGAGCGGGCGAGGCCCTTGTTCCGCTGATAGAGCGGCGAGTCTTGCGGGCCCCATTCCTGCTCGAGCGCCGCCTGCGCCTTCGCCCGCGCCTCACGGCTGGCCGTCGAGGACTGGGCGGCGCTCGCATCGCGCTTGCCGAGCTGGTCGGTCGCGTACCAGCCGATGAGTTGCGTCACCTGCGCCGGCGTCAGCCCCGCCTTGTGCGCCGTCTCGCGGAAGCCCTGGATGGTCGGCTCGTGCCAGCCGGGCGCGCCGTCGGGGAGCTTGGGCAACTCGATGGGGTACTTGTCCGGGGACTCGGGCACGCCGAGGCGCTTGTAGAACGCCGCGAGTTCCTCGGGCTTGGCGTCGGGCTTCGGGATGCGCACGGCGTCCCCGACGAGCTTCTTCGTCTCGACATACGACTTGGCGAGCGAGCCCACGTCCTTGAAGTCGGCGAGGGTCTTGTCCAGCTTGAGGTCGCCCGGGAGGCTCTCGCGCCAGTCCGTCGTCGGCTGCGTGGTGAACGAGGGCGCGGTGGACGTGGTGCCGTTCGTCTCCGCGGGGGCACCCGCCGGGGGCGTGCCCAGATCGAGCGTGGCCGTCTCAGCCATGCAGCGCCTTGCCTTTCGGGGGCTTGCTCGTGGCTTCGAGCAAGGCATTGTTGAATTGGGGATCACGCATCCGCACGAGATGGTTGACGGCCTGCGCCGCGCCCCCGCGCTCCTCGAGCGTCGGCAGCGACCGGGCCCAGCCCGCCATGTAGACCACCACCTCCATCGGCACTTGCTGGAACGCGCGCAGGAGGGCTGAGTCCATCAGGCCGCCTTCCCGGTCGGTGCCCCGTTGGCCCCGCCCATCGCGTCACGCAAGGCCGGGAGATGCGGCAGCACCTTGCCCGCCGCTTCCGCGAGCTGCGTCCCCGCATTGAGCTTCGCGGCCTGCTGCTGCTGCTCGTTGCGCGCGTCGCGGACCTTCTTCCGGTAGTCGATCGAGGTGAGGTCTTCGGAGCGGAGCCCGGCCACGCTCGCCTGGTCGCGGATGAGCGCGTCGAGGTCGAAGTTGTCGAGCGCCTTGATGGCCGCTTGCGGGTCGATCTGGGCAATCAGCTGGATCTTCTGGAACACCTCATCGAAGGCCGCGAGGCGCGCAGTCTTCTGCGAGCGCGCGAGCGGGCCCTTGTACTCGATGTCGATGTCCTGGCCGGAGAGCGCCTCGGGGATCGGCGGCAGCGCGCCGGCGCGCAGCATGATGCCGAACTGGCGCTGGAGCTCCGGGTTGAGCAGCTCCGACTCGAAGCGTCCGAGCGTCGGCCCGAGCACGCGCCGCATGAGTTCCAGGCGCCGCTCCACCTCGGTCGCCGTCATCACGCGCTCGCCCTGGAGCTGGAGCTGCTCCCAGAAGAAGATGTGCTGAATCGACGCGCGGAGATCCGCGATGATGAGGTTCCCCACGTCGAACTTCGCCCCGGACTCCATCGGCGCCCACGCCTTCGAGGGCTCGCCCTCCACGGGGTTCTGGGAGGACGGGCGCAGCTCGAGCTCGCCGAACACGGCATCGGAGTTGACGAGGCCCGGCGGGTCGATGGCCTTCGACGCGCTCGAGAGCGTCAGTTCCTTCACGCGGGCGAGCACGCGAATGTCGGGCATGGCGGTATGGCCCGGCCCGCGCCCGTACACCTCGCCCGAGGTCTTCGACCACCGCGGCACGCAGAAGGGGAACTCCTCGAACCCCGATTCGCGCAGGAGCGTCTTCGTGCGCTTCTCGATGTAGCAGGAGGCGAAGGGCATGAACTTCGCGCCCTTCTTCACCGCCCGGGAGCCGACGCGCGGATAGACCGCATGGACCACATCAAACTCGTGGTCGGGCCGCTCGGGGAGCGCCGTCCGTACGGGCTCGGGCAGCGCGTCCTCGCCGAACTCCTCGGCCATCTGGACGGCCGACATCTTGTACTCGCGGAAGAGGGTATCGACGCGCCCCTCGGCGTTCTCCGCAATGGCGTAGGAGCCGGGGGCAATACACTGATACCGCATCCCGCCGAAGCCCTCGCCGACGCCGCGCTTCTTCTCTTCGATGAAGAGGCAGCCGATGCCGAAGGCGCCGATGTCGAGGCAGAGTTCCCCGTGCTCGGCGTTGAAGTTCGATTGCTTCTGGGCTTGCAGCATCCGCTCGGTGACTTGCTCGAGCCAGTCGGTCACGTCCTTCATCGTGTCGGGCGTGCCGCGGAGCCCGAGCGCAAACCAGAGATCCGACATGAGCGAGGACTGGATGGACGAGGCCAGGAGCTCGTTGGCGTGGATCGCCGTCGAGTCCCAGACCTTCTCCGTCATGTCCTCGCCCTCGAAGCGGTCGATGGTGATGACGGCCTTGTGCGGGATGATGTGCTCGGCGAGTTCCTGCTGCCGCACGTCCACGGTGGAGCGCCGCTGCTTGAGGCGCTCGTACCGCTTGACGAGGCGGGCCGGATCGACCGAGGCGGCCATCTACTTCCCGCGCTCCGCGCCGGTGACCGTGCCCTTGTTGATCGAGGCGTAGAAGACGCTGGTCCCCTTCTTCGTCCCGTACTCCTTCCGCATGCTCGTGAGAATCGTCCGGCCCTTCTTCGTGAGGGGCATGGCGCTAGCTCCCGCCGAGCGTCTTCTGGCGCGCCGTCTGGTTCGAGCCCTCGCCCAGATCGGCGTAGCCCGCGGCCCCGAGGGGCGACGTCAGCTCGTTGGCCCCGCGGCCCTTGCGCCGCGCGCCCTTCTTGCGCTCTTCATCAGCAGCCTTGTCGGCCGCCGTCGTATCCGGCGCGGGCTCAGGCGGGGGCGGGTCGGGGAGATCAGGGGATCCGAACATGCGCGTCCTCTCTGGCGAGGGCCATGCCAAGCGTGCGGGCCCCGCAGTGACACGTGACGGTGTCGGTGCTGGTGAGCCAATCGAAGACATGCCAGGCGTCGCGACAGGTGTCCTGGAGATCCCCGCCCAGCGTGAACTCGGCGGCCTCGAGCCGGGGGGCCGTCATAGCGCAGACTTCTTCTTGGGCGGCGGCGCGGTGCCCGACGCGAAGAGGGTCGTGGGGACGCCGCCGAGCGTGGGCATGTCCTGCCCGCCCAGCGGCGCGTCGTCGCGCACCCATTGGCCGTTGCGGACCACGCGCGGGCCGACGGCCCCGCCGCCGGGGCGCTTGGTGCCTTCCGGGGTTCCGGGCTCGGCGGGCCAGGCCGACTCGGCCGGCGGGCCCTCGTGATGATCGGGGCTGCCGAACATCACCAGTCCTTCCGGGGCACGAACGGGCGCGTCCCGAGCGTCGGCCCCAAGGGATTGAAGCGATGCTTCGCGAGATAGGGCTTGCGCGCCTCCCCGCTCACCTCACGCGTTGGGCACATGCCGGCCACGAGGTAGCAGAAGGCGTCCCCATAATCCTCGTGCGGATGGTTCGGCTTCTTGGGCTGGGCGCTGCCCTGTGCCGTGTCGGCCTTCTTGATCTTCCCGTCCGTGCCGAGGGCGTAGTACCACGCGCCATCGAGGGCCTTGATGAGCCCCTTGGCCTGGTAGGGATCGACCTCGAGGAGCGGCTCCCCGCCGACCATCGTGTTCAACACGCGGAGCATCGGGTCTTTGCGCCCCTCCCACGAGACCGGCCCCGGGCGATAGTGACCGGGCAAGAGCGAGCGCATGACCCGAAGGGGATTCGATTCGATGTCGGCTTGCTCGTCGGTGTCGAGGCTCGGGTCGTAGCGGACCTGCACCTGGTCTGAGCCTTCGAGCGCCCATGGGCAGTGTTCGCCGAGCCACGGCAGGACGAGCTCCGTCATGTGCTGGCGCATGCCCGCGTGCTCGCTGGAGAGCGCCCCGAGGATGCGGGCCCGGCCTTCCGCCCGCTGCCCGATGATCGTGGTCGGCGTGTGGCCGCCGTCCTGCCCGAGCCAGATGGGCACGCCGCGATAGGGGCGCACGGCCTTGACGTGGAGGGCGCGGGAGAAGCCCACCGCCACCTGGTCGCCCAGCATGACGGAGCCGAACTCGCCCCGCACGAGCCGCCGGGCCAGATCGGGGCGCGTGCCATAGAGGCGCTCGAGCTCGGCGCGATACTCGGCCGACGCGCGCTCGCCCCCCGGGATGCGAAAGTATTGCGTGCCCGGCTGGGGCTCGAACACGAAGCGCTGCGCCGTCCAGTGATCGGAGTCGGGGTAGTTGCTCGTGAGCATGGACACGCGCCGATGCGTGTCGAGGCGGGCGGAGGAACTCGCGATGTAGTAGAGCTCGTCGGTGATGCCGTTCGAGACCTCGGCGGCGGGGGCGGGCTCATCGACCCACAAGCCATGCGCCTCCGTCCGCACGCGCTCGGCATCCGCCGGCGAGTCAGCCCCGATGAGCTCGAGGCGCACGAAGGGCACGCCCTGGAGCACGAAGGTCGCGAGGTGGTCGCCGTCGCTCATGCTCCACTTGGCTTCGGCAGGCCAGCCGGGCGAGGTCAGCGACTTCTTCGTGGACTGGACGTGATTCCGATGCGTGTCGCGGAGGCCGATCCAGGTGGTCGGCAAGGGGAAACCCGCGCGATGATGCTCGGCCGCGTGCATCACCATCGCCCAGAGGGCCGCCCAGGTCTTCCCATCGCCACGGGCGCCGAAGCAGGCAATCTCACGCGCCGTCCCCTGCGCCACCGATAAAGCGAACTGATGCGCCGTTGGCTTGAGCTTGGTGTCCAGCAACCTCGGAGGAGATGATGGCGACGTTGATGGTGACAGGGCCGCGCTCACCGTCATCGCCCTTGGGCACCGGGGCCGTACGCTCCAGCAAACCCAGCGCGATCTTGACCTGGATGGCGTACCCCGGCGCCTCGTCCTTGCTGATTTGCCCGTTCGCCGCGCGTTCGTGGGTGCGAATCAGCCGGCGCATGACGTAGTTGTGAATCGAGGCGAGTTCGAACTTGATGGGGTTGCGAAGCACCGCGCGTGGTAGGTGATCCATCATGCACGCGCGACAGATTGGGGCGTTGGTCAGAACGTCGTCAAGGCCACCTATTTCCTACTCTAGTTTCCACCTCTGCTTTCCATCTCAGCCGGAACATTATTTCTGGGTATAAAACGTCCGCACTATGAGTATCCAATAATCCATCCGCCAGCGCTTGATCCGATGGCACGCATTGACCCGATGAATCCTGATTTGTTCATAGCTTGGCCCTTGGCCACGGTCCTGCATCGCCTTGAGCCAATAGCGCAACGTCCGGGTGGTTACGCCGAGGTCATCCGCCACTTCGGCCTGCGTAAACCATTGCCCATGATTCTTACGCAGTTGCGCCAAGGGGAGCAGAACGCGCTCCGGTACCCGTGGTAGCATCCCGTTCGACCCCCCTCGCGCGCGAAGGTTCACGCCAAGACCTCCCACTCGTGGATTTCAGCGCGGCTCCACCGACAGGCTTTAAGCCAGCCCTCCAGACTCGTCGGATCCGGCAGACGGCGAAGGCGCTCGTACTCCCCTTGGGCCTCGTCAATCGCGGCTTGCGCGGCCTCGCGGCTGGCGAAGACGCCCAACACCTCGTCGCTCTCGATATCGTGGTCCATGAGCACGTAGACGGTCACCGCTTCCACCCGTGGCGGTCCAGCAGGTCCATCACGTCCTGACAGCTCGTCACGCGAGCGCCGATCCCGCCGGCGCTGGCAATCCAGGTCAAGAACGCCGATTGCTCCGGTGTGAGCTTCTCGCCGGGGCGCTTCACCTCGAGCGCGAGAAAGCGCCCTTCGGGCGGTAGACACGCGAGGATGTCGGAGGTGCCCTTGACATCGTTGGCGCGCATGAGCCGGTAGCCGTTCCGCTTCGTCGCGTCGGCGACCTCGAAGACGCGCGAGTTGACGCGGATGGCGGGGATGCCGAGGACGCGGAGCCACCGCAAGATCGCGGTCTGGATGGCCGACTCCTTCGGGACCGTGAGCCCCATCACGCCGTATCGCCCCCTGCTTCCTCGGCCTTCCTGGCCTCGGCGAGCGCGCGGTTCCATTCACGCGCGGTGCAGAGCCGGGAGAGCTGCTCCATCCACACGTCGTCCGTCCCGCCCTCTTGGAAGATATGCACTTCGCCGTCGTCGTCGAGCTTGAAATACAGCAGCGAGACGCGTGTGCTCATGTCCCCTCCTTCGCCGCGCGGTAGGCGCGGATGGCGTTGAGGAGCGTTCGTACAGCGCCCTGCTTGCCAGACTCCCACGCCAGCGCGGCGTCGAGGACGGCCCGCTGCTCGTCCAGCATGATCTGCAACTCGCGCGCCTTGGCGGTACGTATGCGATGGTCCTCCACCACCGCCTCGTAGGCGCGGAGGAGGGTGCCACGGTCCTCTTGGAGTTGGTCAAACCAATGATCGAGCGGCCACTCGTGCTGCTTATCTGCCTCGTGTCTCGCCCGCACCGCCTCCACCGCCGCCGCGTGGTCGGGGGTCACGGCTTCCCCGCCCCGGGCATGGAGGTGAGGAGGGCGCGGGCTACGTCATGGACTTCACGTTGGCGACTGTCCCACGTCCTAGAGTCACTGAGCATCCCCGGCACATAGAGCAGCCGCCCCAACGCCTCCCGCAGCGCCCGCGTCTCGGCGTCGTGCGCTCTGGCCAGTTCACGGATCTCACACCGACAGGCATAGTGCGTGGGCCACGTCCCGCGAAGGTTCTGTTCACACTGCGTGTCGTGTGTCACGGTCTCAGCCCCTCCGTCATGGGGTCTCCCCTCTCGCATCTCGGCGTCGTGCCAGGCGAGGAGGGCGTCAATGACACGAATCATCTCGAACGCGTGAGCACAATGGCCGACACCGTCGTTTACAATCCGCGCCACCGCCTCCCGCCGCGCGTCCGTCATAGCGCCTCCATCAGGCGTCGCCCTAGCTGCTCGATCACGTTCACCGTCACCGCATTGCCGAGCGCGCGATAGCGTGGCGAATCCGGGCAGGTACACCGGAGCGCCGCGCCGTCGGCGTCTGCGGCGTACGCCTCAAGCGGCTGGCAGAGACACGTCCAGCCGTCGGGGAAGCCTTGCAGGCGCTCGCACTCGACGGGCGTGAGGCGGCGGACGGCGCTCCCTTCACGGATCGCTGCGTAACCCTGTCCCGGCTTGCCGCCCGGCTGGGCGAGCGCATGGGTATGCCCGGTTTCGTAGACGGCTCCGGTGCGCTGATCCTCGTGGAACGCCACCGCGCCGACGCCGATCCCGCCTCGCCCGCCGTTCGGCGTCAGGATCGCGTTCGCCGTCCCGTCATTGCGGAACTCGAGCTGATGTGAGTCACCGCGACCACGGTTAGCGAGCGTGAACGGCTCAGTAACGGCCACGGCGCCAGGACCAGCGGCGGCGAGCGTATCGGCGGGATCGCCGGGTTGCCCGATCCCGAGGCCGGGATCGCGGAGCCGTACTCGACCTTCAGCATCCGCGCTCGGCGTCTTCGCCGATCCCTCGCCCCGTAGCGCGTCCGCGCTGATCGGGATAGCAACCAGCGGCGTCCCCCGCCCCGTGCCGTCCTCACTGGCGTCGTGGCCTTCGGCGCTGAGGGCATGCGTGACGACAGCGGGAGCCCAGCCGATATCAAGCCCCGTTCCCACCTTGAGCCCTGGCGTCGTGCCGTCGCTGTAGGCGCGCATGTCGCGTCCCGCAGTCGGGTCGAAGGCGACGAGCGCCTGTGTGCAATCGCTATCCACGCCCTTTGCTCCCCGCTCCTGTAGTGCGTTGCTCACGAAGGTGTCGGCGTCTTCCCGGTGGGCGAGGTTGCCTCTGGCTCGGAGCGAGCGAGCGATGTCAATGCCGATGCGAGCGCCGGCGGCAGCTCGCGCCCCCGTTTCGCCGCCCGCTTCAAGATCCCCCGCGCCGCCCGCGGCGAGAGCGAGTACCTCGGCGACACCTGCTTCTGTAGGACCGCAGACAATGAACACGCGACGGCGACGCTGAGCCACTCCGAAGTGGCGAGAGTCCAGCACCCGCCAGCCGACAGCAGGCCAGCACTCCCGTAGCCCTCGGAGGACAAGCCAGAAGTCTCTTCCACGATGGGAAGAAAGGAGCCCTGGGACATTCTCGAAGAGTCCCCACGTCGGCTCGAGCTCCTTCGCGAGGCGGACGATCTGCCAGAAGAGCCCGGAGCGTTCGCCGCTGAGTCCTGCCCGCTTCCCGGCGACGGAGAGGTCCTGGCAGGGGAAGCCTCCGACAAGAAGGTTAAGGGGCGAAGATCGCCGCGCCCATCCCCGCCCAATAGAGTCGGAGCCTGATCCGCTGCCCGCATACTGTGCGTGTTGAACGTCAGCGGCTCCCCGTTCAGGAGCGTAGGTCGTGACGTCTCCATGCCGCGGCGCTTCAGGGAAGCGAACGGCAAGGAGCCGCTGACAGAACGGCTCGAGCTCGACCTGCCCGACGCTGCGCCATCCGGCGCGCTCGAGCCCGAGATCGAATCCTCCGATCCCGGCGAAGAGGCTGACGAAGGTGGGCATGCGTCGCGCGTCACGGGGTCACGCGGAAGTTACTCGGGGTAGACGGCGTGACCCCGGCGGCGAAAAAAACCTCCCCCGACGGCGGTGACTCCCCGTACTGATTCGCCGCGGTCAGGATGCAGTGATACACGCCCGCCCCGCCAATGGCGGATTTGACCGGGAAGCTGCGCGCCGCC
>Ga0310810_10000764_pt1 | contig 32520 bp, 29 predicted proteins | sample NCmetagenome_FD_207641 | JGI IMG/M metagenome (GOLD analysis project Ga0310810, IMG submission 207641) | Soil microbial communities from experimental microcosm in Duke University, North Carolina, United States - NC | ecosystem: Engineered > Artificial ecosystem > Soil microcosm > Unclassified ... | reverse complement strand
TCACCGCCACCTTGCGCGCAGCCTCCTGCGCCTTTTGCCTCATTCGCAAGCGCAGGTAATGCGTGTGCGTGCGCAAAGCCGGCGCCAGACTGGTTCCGAAGCGGTCGCTGTCAATGAACACCTGAGCCAGCCGGCGGAGCTCGATCTCATCATTTCGTTTAACCAGGTTGCGGAACGCATCGGCACGGTTCTTGCCGGCGGAGATATCGAGCAACACCAGGGTCAGCTCCAGGTTCAAATCGGGGAATGGCGCTCGCAGCTCGCGCGTGGTTTCCTGGAAGACGGCGTCCAGGGACTGGCCGGCTTCGAGGCCGAGTACCATTAGATCCAGCGCCGTGGGCAGTCCAGCGCGCAGCCGCTGGGAGCGCTGTTGGATCCTCCGGTTCAGAACCATTTGTGGAAGAATAAATCCGGCGAGCGAGCCGCACAGCGCCGCCAGCACCGCGCTGTACAGGCTCCCCGTGTTGAATAAAGCGATAGCGAACAAGATAAGCCCGATGAGGGCGGCCGATGCCACTCGGATACCGGAATAAACCGGCGAGGCGGACGGCGACCGGTATCCCGCCTGTCCGAGCCGCCTCCGCAGACGGTCGGATTCCCGTGGCCGCACCGCCGCCAGGCCGATGCGCCCCAGCGTTTCCATGAGCGGGCTTTCGCTACCGGCAGTGTGGCGGCCGAACAACACGGCATAGCCCGCCACACCCGTGCCCATCATGACCGTAACAAAGAAACCGGTGAGTATCCAGAGTTCGCGCATGCCTCTACACCTTCCTCTACACCTTGATGCTGACGATGCGCTGGATGCTCAGGTGGCCTAACGCGAGGCAGGTCAGGGCCCCGGCGATCAGGTACTTGCCGTACGGGTGCCGGAACAGGACGCTGATGTAAGCCGGGCTTGTCACCCAAAGGATGCCGGTCAAAGCGATGGGCAGAACGGTGAGGACCGCGCCGCTGATGCGGCCCTGTGCGGAAATGGCCCGAATGTCGCCGCGCAGCGCGATGGAATCGCGGATGGTCTTGGCCAACTCTTCCAGGATCTCGTTGAGCTTGCCGCCGAAACGGCTCTGGAGGACCACGGCAGCCGCAAACAACCGAACTTCCAGCAGGGGCAAGCGGCGCGCGAGATTTTCGAGGGCGCCGTTCCAGCCCAGGCCGAGCCGCCATTCGTCTCCGGCTTTACGCAGCTCCTGGGCGAGCGGTTCGGGACACTCGCTGGCCACCAGATCCATGCCCGCGCCGAAGGATCGCCCCGCGCGCAGCGCGCGTGAAAGGGAATCGAGAGCGTCGGGAAACTGGTCCTCAATTTTTTGAAGGCGCTTCTTGCGCTTGCGGAGAATGAACAGGTATGGCGCGAGAAAGCCGGCGGTGGCGGCCAGTGGAACTGTGATTACCGGCGCCCAATCTGCCGCGATCAGCATCGCTGCACCCAGCGTACCCAGCAGCAACATCATCAACGTGACCCTGCCCACCGACCATCGCAGGTCTGCCTCGGCGGTGCGTTTCTTCAGGATTTCGGCGAAATCATACCGGGCCAGAAGCCGCTGCCAGACCGAGATCGTGCTCAGGATATCCTGCCGGAGCAGCAGCGGTTGCTCGCGCGCGAGCGAGCCCGCGCCTTCCCCGGAGGCTTCCCGCCCTCCCAGCAGAAACGAACCTGCCGTTACCGCTACTGAGGCGATCAGGAAAGTCGTGGCGAAGATCAAAGCCAGGATCGCAGGCAGCATGCCGGTGTCCTAGCGCCTCCCGGCGATGGCCGCGGTGCGCGTGAGCTCGACAATCTGCGCCGTTACGATTACCACCAGCTCGCGATTGCCGCTGCTCTTGGGGGGCAGCGCGAAGAGCCGCTCCGCCAGAACGGGCCAATTGGCGGCCGAGCTGAGCCCCATGATCAGAAAGCTCTGCCCATCGATAAGCTCTACCTCCGTGTCCATTCTGCGAGCGGCTACCCGGGCGGAGCGCGCGGCGATGATTTCCGGCTGCACGCGCAGGCGTACCGTTCCATGACCTTCAAGTAAAGGCAGAAACCGGATGCGCAGGCGGCAGCCGCGGCGCATGTTGCCCGCCTCCATGCCGACGCGGTGATTATTGCCCGCCGAGAGTTCGGTAGATGACAGAATCTCGACCTGGTGATTTTCCTCGAAAGTGCTCAGGAGATCAACGGGCTCAGAGCCGGCGGGCAGGGTTATCACCTGCAGCGCGTTCGCGCGGCGTGGAACAGATGCTTGGGCGGCCAATTGTGTCAGAACTTGTGGCGGAGCGCTGGCAACCCGCACCAGCAACCGCACTCGTCCAGGGCCGATTGCAGCGTCATGCGGAACGCTAGCCGCCGCTACCGATAAAACGGAGACCTGGTGCGTTCTCCCGGGAAGCCCGCGGGAGGGCGCCTCCCAATCCGCAAAAATGTTCGCCAGGCTGAGGCCTGACCGCGCATCCAGGCTTTCGTCGACCGGATTGCGCAGCAGCAAGCGTATGCGCGCGCCGGAATCCGCCAGGGCCAGATGGTCCGCGTCCTCCGGCGTTGCCAGCAAGGTGATCGCCGGCGCCGCGGAGCGCCCTCCATTCGGATCAAAGGGGGGCACCGACAGCACCTCCACTTTCTCGAGCGTGGTGCGCAGCTTCACTTCCCCATTCCGCTCGCCCGTCACCACCTGCACGTCAACTTTATCGCCAGGGCGCAGCAGCGCCAGAACGCCGCTCGAATCGGAAGCATGCACCGAAATCGCGCGCATCCCGGAGGCAATCCCGACGCCCGCGCTTCCGGCGCCCGAGCCTAATCGGGCCAGCGTGACCGGCTCGTTTTCTTGTACCGCGCTCGAAACCACTTTGCCGGTTACCTGGTCGATGGCCGAATAGCCGCCCTTGAGCGGGTACTGGCCGCCCCACGTGGAAAGCTTCACGTCGGCGGCGGTGACGATGGCTCCGCGTTCGAGGCCGCGCGCCGCGACCACAATCGGCTGCCGCGGCGTATCGGCGGAGCGCAGGCGGCTGCCCAGCAAGCCATAGAAGATTGCCGTGGCCACGCTCGCGGCTACAAAGGCGATGCAAACCAGTGGAACGAGATTGCGTTTGAATGCGGACACAACTACCCCGTGCCCAGTAAAGCATGGGGAAAGTACTGTGGAAATCAGGCTTGCGCTCTAGGGAATGGCGGGAAATCTACTTATGTCACCGATGCATTGGGATAGGTTCACGCGTCTTCTTTTTTATTCAGCTGTTCGTTGCAAAGACGGCGCCACTCTGCAACCCGGCCGCCCAACCCCAACTTTTTCAGGAAATCCAGATCGATATCCATTTGAAAAATGGGATCGACCGCGGCCCGCTCATGTTCCAGTGCATCCGCCACGTGGATCGCAGCCGCGGCCGTGAAGGCCGTTGCCGCACTCTCCCGCGGCTGGTGATGAAACGCCACCGCCCGGCACACCTCATCCGGCAGTCCCCACAGCCATAGCAGGTAAGATCCGATCTCGGCATGCGTCGCCCCGAAGATCCGGCGTTCGGCGGTATAAGCGGTGATGTTTTCTTTTTGCATCAAGACCAGGACATCGGCATATTCCTTGGGACAGTTCGCCGCCAGAACCAATTTGCCGGCGTCATGCAGCAAGCCGCCCACCAGGCTCGCATCGCAGCCTTTTTTGGGAAGATTTTCCGCCTTGGCGATGGCACTGGCGACGATTCCGGTGGCCATGCTGTGTTGCTGCAACTGGCCGATGAAAGAGGGATTGAGTCCCGCCTTTTGAAAAGCGGAGAACACCGTGGTCGACAAAGTCAGCGCGCGGATGGTGTCGACGCCCAGGTAGACGGCAGCCTCCGACGGATTGGCCACGTAGCGATACAGGCCAAAGAACGCCGAATTAGCGATCTGCAGAATCTTGGCCGTCATGCCGACATCCTGCGCGATGATGTCGCCCAATTCCCGACTCGAAATCTCCGGATCGTCGAGCGACTCGACGAGCTTGGTGTACATGGCCGGCAGAGTCGGCAAGGACGACATCCGCGACACTACGGTTCTGAGTCCCGGAGAAGCCAGCATTTCACGAATGCGCAGGGCTCTGTCGAGCGTCCTCCGTAGCGTGGCGGCATCGCATGGCTTGGTCAGAAATTGATGAGCGGTGGTGGAAGAACGAAGCACCAGGTCGAGGCCCGCGTTGTCGGAAAGTAGGATGCGCACCGTCTGCGGATAGAGCCGCGTGACTTCCGTCAATAGTTCGGCGCCGCCGATTTCGGGCATGTGCATGTCGGCGACAACAATATCGAACGCGCTCTCCTCGAGCTTCCGAAGCGCGTCTCGCCCGCTGCTAGTGAAAGCCATCTCGTAATCGGAGTTCGTGTCGAGAAGGGTTCGCTCGATCTCGTCGAGGACATTCTGATCGTCGTCCACGAACAAAACCCGCTTTAGTGCTGTGGCTGCGTTGACGACCGTAGGTTCGTTGTCTGGGAACATGAATGGCGTCGGCCTGGCGTGTTTCTGACTGGAAACAACAATTATCGGGTGAAACGACGGAAATTTGTATCGATTTTCATTATCCACTAAATTGTGTCCAATCAAGTGTCCGGACGCGGTTGACGAATGTCGCCCCGGACTCTGGCGCCTGGCCTTGCCGAAAGTGGCCTGTTACCCGGACGGGCCCGCACCGTAGCCGTCCCCGCCTTGCCTGAGCGACGCGCCAACCGGCTTATATACCGTTCGTCCGCGAGCCCATCAAAGCCCCTTAAAAGCCCCTTACAGGTGAACTCCCGACTCACCGTAAAACCCCCGTTGGCTGTATGATAAATAACATCTCACTCGCATGCCGGCCCAGAAAAAGATTAAGGATCGCTATGACACGCTTGATGTTATCGGCAAGGGTGGCATGGGGCTGGTCTATAAGGCCTATGACACCGTCGTCCAACGCGAAGTCGCACTAAAAACCCTGCGTGACAGTCCCAGCAAGATGGCGCTCGACCTGTTCCGCAAGGAATGCGGCGTCCTGGCCTCCATGAGCCATCCGAATATCGTTGAAATTTTCGATATCGGCGAATTCACGGAGGATGGCGCAGTCAAGCCCTACTTCGTCATGCCGCTGCTGCCTGGGGTGACGCTGGACCATTTGATCCGCACTTCCAGCCAGCGCCTCACGGTCGAGCGCTCAGTCGAGATCATTTTGCAAACCTGCCGCGGGCTGCATGCCGCGCACGAGCGTGGCCTGGTGCACCGCGACCTCAAGCCCAGCAATATCTTCGTAATGCCCGATGATACGGTCAAGATCATCGATTTCGGCGTGGCGCACATGGCCGATACCACTGCCACCATGACCGTCGCAGGCGGGACGCTTCCTTATATGTCTCCGGAGCAGCTGGAGATGAAGCCGGCGTCGCCGCTCTCGGACATTTTTTCCCTCGGCGTGGTTTTCTACGAGACGTTGACGCGGCGCCGCCCCTTCGATTTTCCCACTGAGCAGGAGACCGCCAACGCCATCGTGCATCTGGTGCCGCCGGCCGTTTCCGACCTAAATCCGGCGGTCGGCCAGATGGTGAGCCGGGTCATCCACAAGGCCATGGCCAAGCAGCCGTGGAACCGCTTCTCCACCGCCAAAGAGTTCGCCGATACGCTGATCAAGGCGCAGCGCAACGAGACCATTGAGATCTTCGATACCGCGCGCCTGCAGCCGCGCATTCAGAAGGCCACCAAGGCGTACGAGTCGGGGAATTTTCAGTTCGCTGCCGAGATTCTGAACGAGTTGGAAGCTGAGGGCCACGTCGAAACCACCATGACGCTGCTGCGCCGCCAGCTGGACCAGGCGGTGCGTCAAAAAACCATCGGGCAACTGCTGGAAAGCGCGCGCACCTGCATGGAGGAGGAGGAGTACCTGCTGGCGCTGCAGAAGATCCAGGAGATACTCCAGCTGGACCCTACCAACGGCGCGGCGCTCACGCTTAAATCCGGCATCGAGACGCGCCGCAGCGAAGCCAAAGTGGATGAATGGCTGAAATTGGCCCGCCAGCATCTGGAAAATAACGCGTTCAGCCACGCGCGCGACGCATTGCAAAATCTGCTCCAACTGCGCCCGAAGGACACCGGTGCGCTGCAAATGCTTTCCGAAGTCGGCCGCCGCGAGGACCAGTACGTCAAAGCGCGGAAGGAAAAAGAGGAGCTGTACAAGCAGGCGCTCGAAGCCTGGCAAAGCGGTGAAATGAGCTCGGCGCTCACCAAGCTCGAACGCCTGGTGGATCTGGATCGCAAGGCGCCCGACACGGCGGCTCCCGACCGCGGCATTTCGTATCAAACGTTCTACAACCAGGTCCGCTCCGAACACGACCTGCTGCGGAACTCCTATCAGGAGGCGCGCAAGCACCTGATGGATGGAAATTTCTCTGCGGCGCTGACGATCTGCCAGCAGTATTTGAGCAAATACCCGGGCCATGCGCTGTTTCAGGCGTTGAAGTTCGATGTCGAAGAGCGCCAGCGCCAGGATCTGTCCTCGCGCGTGGCTGAAATCGACCGGCGCGTGGAGGGCGAGCCCGACCTCGATCGCCGCGTCAACATCCTCAAAGAAGCGCTCGAAACTTACCCCGGCGAGCCGCATTTCGAGAGAGCCTTGCGGCTCATCCGCGATAAACGCGATCTGGTGAACTCGATTGTCGCCAAAGCCCGCAACTACGAGGAACGCTTGCAGTTCAACGAGGCGCTCGGGCAATGGGAGATTCTCCAAACCATCCACAAGCAATATCCAGGCCTGGACTTCGAAATCGATCGCGTGATGAAGCGCCGCGATCAGCAGTCACGCACCGATGCCAAAGCGCGGTGGGTGGAGCAGATCGACCGCCACCTGGAAACGGGCGATTACGATCGCGCCATCGAGCTGTTGCACAACGCCGCCGCGGAATTTCCGGGGGATCCGGAAATGACTGCGCTGCAGGAGCTGGCCCAGCAGAGCCAGACGCGTTCGGCCGAAGCCGAGCAGTTTTTCAAACAGGGGCAGGAGCTGTGCGCCGAGCGCCGGTTCGAGGAAGCCATCGAAGTGCTGCGCCGCGCTTTTGCCATGGACGAGCGCAACAATGTAATCCGCACGTTCCTCCTGGAAACGCTGCTGGAACAGGCGCGCGGGGTAATGGATACGGATTGGCGCGCCGCCGAAACCCTCTGCCGGCAGGCGCTCGAGCTCGATGCCAATCATTCGCTGGCCAAGGGCGTGCTGGGTATGGCGCTCGACCACAAGCGCGACGCGGAGGTTAGCCAGTGCGTGGCCGAGGCGCGCCGGATGCAGGCCGCCGGCAACGTGCAGGGCGCACTGGCGCAGATCGAAGACGGTCTGACGGCCTATCCGCGAGAACCCCGGCTCGCGCAATTGATGTCCACATTGACTAAGTCGTCGCCCGAATATGTAAGCCGCGCCGAATTGGCGTCAAGGGCGACGGCGGCCGCCCCGCAACAGGAGACCATCGCTGTGCCTCCAGCCGGGCGGGAAAGCGCTCCCCCGGGCTGGGATGATTTCGAACGAAAATTGCGTGAACAGACGACGCCCCCTCCAGAGCAGCAGCCGCCGGCGCAGAGCGAAGGTGTCTCCGGCGAAACCCAGAACGCCACGTACGCTGCCGCGATGCAGGCCGAGGCGCCAGTTGGCGAAACTCAATTGAGCGTTGGCGGGCAACCGCCCGGTACAGGTGGAGAAAGTCAACTCGCGCCTCCCGGATCCGTCAGCGGACGTTTTGCCACCATCGTGCTGCAGACTCCGTTCTCCGGTGGTGTTGCCGCGCCGCCGGGAGCGCCTCCATCGGCACCCTCCCTGCCGTCAACGTCGCCAGCTCAGGGCCCGCGCCCGCCGGCAGCTCCCAAACCGCCGAAGTCCGGCGTCAACCCGATGGTGATCTGGGGATCGGTAGCCGCGGTCGCAGTTCTTCTTGTCGTTGCCGGCATTTTCGTCGTCATGCCGCGTTCGGTTGCCGTCGAGATTCGCACCAATCCGACCGGCGCGACCATTCGCATCAACAACGAAGTGCGTGGCGCGAGCAATCTCTCGCTAAAACTAAGCGCGGGTACGTATCAGGTGGCTGCCGAAAAAGATGGCTTCCTGCCTGCCGGCACGTCGCTTGTGGTCAAACGCGGATCGCAGCCCGCCGTGGACTTGACGTTGAGCCCGGTGCCGCCTCCCGCCTCTCTGGTTGAGGTGCCGCAGAGCTTGCGTATCGCGAGCGATCTGGTCTCCGGCAAAGTCAAGCTAGACAATCAGCCACCTGGGGAATTGCAGGAAGGCCAGTTCACCAACGAAGCCATCGCCTGGGGCAAGCACACGATTGAGATTACGTCCGGCGGCGTCAAGACCGGCGTCACGTTCGAAGCCGCACCCGGACGCGCTCCGGTGCTGCGCGAGCCTCCGACCGCGAAGGAAGCCAAGGCCATTGTAGTCACCAGCTTCGGCAACCAGGCCCGCATCCAGGCGACCTATTCCCCGGTGAAAGTCACGGTAGACAATCAGGATGTGGGCGAAGTGGGCCCCCACGGCCTCGATGTGCCTAATCTCAGCGTCGGCAATCACGATGTAGTACTCACCGAAGGCAAAGACCGCCACACTATGAGCTTGACCGTCGGCGCCGCGCCCGTTCTGCAAGTCCAGCTTTACTCCGACCGGAACGTGGGGTCCGTGCTCATCCTGACCGGTGAGGATGGCGTGCGCGTCGAGATCGATGGCAAAGCGCAAAAGAAGACCAGCAAAGGTGGCCAGGTGCGCATCACCAATCTTCCGGTGAAGCCGCACACAGTGCGCGTGTTCAAGGACGGCTTCCAGGAAGTCGCCGCACAAGCCGTGGAAATCAAGAAGGGCGAGGAAGCCAAGTTGCAGTTTGCGCTGCAGCCGGTTCCCACCGTCGGAGCGCTCGCGCTGCACGGCGCCGCCACCGGACTGCAGGTCCTGCTGGATCAGAAGCCGGTGGGCACTGTGGGAAATGACGGCAGTTTTTCATTGTCCAACATCGCGCCAGGCAACCATGTGGTCGACCTGACCGATGGCCATCGTCACAAGCATATTACGCACGTATTCAAAGCCGGGGAAACTTCGCAGTTCGGTCCACCCGATGTCCAGCTTCCGGTGGCGAAATCAGCCGTGAAAATCACCGTCTCGCCGGCCAACGCCGTGGTCACTTACCGCGGTGCGGACAATAAAGTGCATGAGGTGCGAGGCCCGTCGCTCGAACTCGAAGAAGGTCAATATGTCTTCAGCGCCAGCGCTCCCGGACATGGGGATGGGAGCCAGACCGTAACCGTCGCCGCTGGCAGGCCGCTCAACCTCGTGGTGAACCTCACGCCTAAAGCCGGTAGCGCTGCGGCCAAGGTCGTCGGCCCAGCCAAAATGGAAGAGTGGGCCGCGGCATCAGGCTGGAAGGCCGAAGGCGATTGGTTCGTGCATCGCGGCGGCGGGCTGGTGTTATACCCGACGGTCCCCAGCGCCGGCACACTTGTCTTCACGGCTCGCCGTGACGCCGGGGCATTTGGGAAGGGCAGGATTCAGTGGGTGGCCGGCTGCGTCGACAACAAAAGCGATTACGTCCTGTTCGGCATCGACAAGAAAAACTTCCACCGCCAGGAGATGGCCGGCGGCAAGAAAGTGAAGGACTCCGAAAAGACCGAGCCTCTAAAGGGCGCAGCGGCCAAGGAATTGCAGTTCTCGGTTAGGATCGACATTTCCGCGGACAGCGTAATCACCAGCATCCAGCAGGGGGCCGATTGGGCCGTAGTCGATAGATGGCCTGCTTCCGGACTCAACCCGGCTAACGGCAAATTCGGTTTCTACCTGCCCGGCACCGACGAACTCTATATTTCCAATTTCAGCTTCGCGCCGGCGAGATAGGTTATTTGGGCAATCGCGGCTTAGCGAACGATGCTGCTGCTAACCCAGCCAGTGGTAGGCTGGTAAACCTTGCATCGTGAGCTACTGATTGTCACTCGTGCTCCTGTTTCTACTTCTAGAGTTTCAATCGTTCCGGCCTCATCGCAGCCACGGGGATTCACCACTAGGAGGTAACGAGAATCGGGTGACCAGTGGGTCTCCGACGTTCCCAATACCCTTTTTCGCGTAAGGCTCTTAGCATCTATTAAGACGGTTTTCTCTCCAGCACCAGCTTCCAGGGCTGCAATCCAGCGTCCGTCCGGTGACCAGGATGCCGTCAGGAAACCGTCTGCCAAAACCTTGGCCTCCTGCCGCGCGATGTTGATCAATTCTAAGTGCTGCGGCCGCCTTCTTCGTATCCTCCCGAAATCAACAACCGGTCTTCGCGAATCGAGACTGCCATACTATGAATGGGTTTCAGGGAGACTTGAGCGGGGACGGCACTTACGCGGATCGGATTGAGATCGATTCGATACACCTCATGCTTGTCCACGGTAGTTAGATCGTTCCTCAGCTCTGCATATAGAGCTTTGCCGTCCGGGCCATACGCAAACCGACCAATGCCCCAGCAGGGGCCTGCTTTTGCCCGTTCACGGACAGAAAAGCGGACGCCACCATCGTCGCCACGAGAGTGAAAACTTGGAGTCGGTTTCTCAGTTCTATCTCCGCGCACAATGCACCGCCTATCGGTGCATCAATTTCGTGGTTATTTCGGTTTCGATCGGTTGTCCCGGACCTCAACGCGATTCACTCACCGCCTTACCCAGATCCCGTCCGCCCCACGCCCGGATTCGCTCCGCAATGCTCTGGTTTCCACTTGCCAGCGCGGCGTGCAGCGGGCTCGCGCCATCTTTGCTGCAAATATTCGGATCAGCGCCCTTCTCGAGCAGCAGCGTGACGACATTCTCGCGCCCCAGAGACGCCGCCGCATAGAGAGCCGTGGTGCCCGATTCCGTTTCCTGAGCGTTAATGTCCGCTCCGCGCGCCAGCAGAATGCGGGCGGTGGTGACTTTTCCGTTCAGCGCCGCGTCATGCAGCGGCGTCCCGCCTGATCCATTGCGCGCGTTCACATCGGCGCCCTTCGCCAGAAGCAGCCGGACAATCTCGTCGTGCCCCTTGAGCGCGGCATCGTGCAGCGGCGTCGATCCGGACCGGAAGCGGGCGCTGACGTCCGCGCCGTGCCTGAGCAGCATCTCCACCGTATCCACATACCCGCGAACTACGGCTTCTTCGAGCAGACCGGCAGACGCGCCGGCCGTTCCCGCGTTTTTCTCCGCCGCGAGAAGCAGCTCGGCGATGGCGGTGCGATGAAAACGAACCGCATTCTGGACGGGCGAGAACCCCGCCTTGTCCTTGATAGCGACGTCCGCATTGCGCGCCAGCAAAAGCCCGACAACAGGCGTCAAGCCCTTGATGGCCGCCTCGTTCAGCGGAGTTGCGCCGGTCTGCGGATGCGCGCGGCTGATCTCCGCGCCCGCATTCACCAGCAGAGTCGCCGTGTCGCCGAACTCTTTCAAAATGGCTGCATCGAGCGGCGCCGAGCCGTCGTTGTCGCGCGCATTCAAATCGGCGCCTTTCTGAATCAGCAGCCGCGCGATTTCAGTCCAGCCGCGCGCGACGGCGGAATGCAGGACCGTCATCCCCGATTTATCCGCCAGGCGTATATCGGCGCCGCGGTCGATCAACAGTTTTGCGAGCGGCAGAAAACCTCGAATCACCGCGAAATCGAGCGGTGTCCATCCGCCATCCACATGGCGCGCGTTGATGTCGGCTTTATGGTCCAGCAGCAGCTCCACCAGGTCCAAACGGTTGTTCATCACAGCATCGTGCAGCGGCGTGGCGGAGTAACTGGTGGCGTTGATATCGGCGTTGTAATCCAGCAGAAGCACGGTCACATCGGCATGGTTTTTCGACACCGCCCAATAGAGCGGCGTGGCGCGGAAAGGGTCGCGTTTATTCGGGTCCGCCCCCACCGCCAGCAGGGCCCGCGCCGCGTCCAGATCACCTTTTCGGACGACCCAGCTCAGCGCTCCCGCCTGCGCAAGCAGTACAAGAATGAGGACAGCCATTACTACTGCTAGGGTAACTCTTGGCGAGTGCTCAGTCGTAGCGCAGCGTGGTGATGGGGTCGATGCGCGCCGCACGGCGGGATGGGAAATAGGCCGCGGCCGCCGCAGCTGCAGCCGGGTCTTAGTCTGAAAGGTGCGTTGAGTCGATTTCAGGGGCCGTCAGTTTGGCTGACACTGGTGTTCAACGATATGGAGATCCATCGCTTTAAGGGCCGCTGTGCAATCATCCTGCGCAGATTCGGCAATCTTGAGTGCGCTCCAAAATTCAGCCCGTGACCCGCCGAGAACTTTCACCATAGCCTCCACTGCCAATCCATATGCCTTGGCCGAAGCCCCGTATGCTTCAAGTAGATCTTCAGCCTCTGGGCAGTTCATTTGCGTTTATCTGGGCCACAATCGTATCCCGCTTGCCAGCGAAAGGAAAGCCCCTTACGCTACAGATCAGACACTTCCTGCTGTTGCGCGCAAAATCCCGGCGCGTAGGATGGTTCATGGAAAGTCTCCAAACTCCCGCCGAAACTAGTTCGCCGGATTCGCCCCCGCCGCTGCCCGCGCCTTCTCCACCGCCTTCGCTGCGCTCGACGATGATGTTCAGGAAGAGTATTGCCGCGAAATCCGAAAAAAACCGGAATGCGCGTCCCGCGAAACGACCTGACTCGGTGCGGCGGCGCGATCCCGTTTCCGGGCTGACTGGAACAGCCATCCACGATGAGTTTGAACGCGTTAATGTAGTGATCAGCTATGCTCTGGCTGATCACTGTGACGGTTTGGCTGGCCGCTTTGGCAGTCGCTCAAGGTCCGTTGCGCTATGAGACAAGGCGGATCGAGAAGAAGACCGTCAGCTGCGTTGTATTATTCGAGTACCCCGAGATCATCTCGGCTGCATCGCCGGAGGTGCGGGGTCGCCTCAACGCCGGAATCCTCAGAGTTCTGCTGCGGAGGAGCGATTGGCCGGGGTCTGATTCCGGTTCCCAGTCACTCGATGCATACGCAAAGACGTTTCTTGGCTATTGCGAGGAGGCATCCGAAGGTCGTCCTTTGTACGAGCACAAGACCGTCAAGGTCTTGCGCTTAACGCCCCCAGTCTTCAGTTTCCAATGTGACGCGACGGCGGATGCAGGAGGTGTCCATCCATTCGGAACTACCTTCTACGTCAACTTTGACAGTAGAACAGGAAAGCCTGTCAAGCTGATCGATATTTTGAAGCCGGGCGCAATGGCGCGGCTGGCGTCCGCCGCGGAGACGCAGTTTCGAAAAGACCAAAAGCTCTCCATGACCGACAGCCTATCGGAAGCCGGATTCAACTTTCCTGGTGATCGGTTCAAGCTGAATGACAATTACGGTATCGGCGACAAAGCGATTGTCTTCCTCTTCAATACCTATGAGATCGGCCCTGGCGCCATGCCCTCCACGAAAATCGAAATTCCATACACGGACATGCGTCAACTGCTGAAGGCCGACTCGGGCCTCCAGCTGTAGCACGTCGAACACAGTACGAGCGTGGAAAGGGCTCGGGCATCGTTCGCGCAGCCGATCCTGGCGTTCCTGTCGTGAAGTGGGGTTTTCGGAAACTCACTCACTGCCGAATGCATTCTTTGCTTGGCGACGCCGTCCCCAAACCCTTTGGGATTTCTCTAATTGGCCGCCTTCTCCCCCGCCCCCGCTCGCGCCCTCTCCACCGCTTTCCCCGCCCGCACCCGATAGTCATCGAGCGGCGTCAGTCCGAATTCGGCAATGATGTCCTCGGTCGCCAGGTCGGGGTCGAGCGACGCCAGTGTGAACCAGTCGTCATCGTGCAGAAAGACCAGTTCCACTTTCGATCCGTATTTTTTCTGGATCGCGCGCGCTTTGTCGGCGTGGAAATCGATCTCGAAAAGCCGCTTGCCGATGGGCAGCGCGGCCGCCGCCCAGGGCTGATGGTGCCCGGAAGCAGCCAGCACCCCGCCGCTGATGTCGTAAATCTGCGACGTGCCGCGAATCGCGGAAGACACGACGTACGTCTGCGTCATGAGCGCGAGCGCCGAAAGTTGCCGCGCCGCCGGATACGCCGACGGAAAAAATACAATCTTCGCGCCCTTCTGCTTCAGCCGCTTCCAGTTGTCCCACCAGTTGATGTCGAAGCAGATCTGAATACCGATGGTCCCGAAATCGGTTTCGAAAACGGCCGGCTCCGTGTCGCCCGGGATCGTGCCTTCCGCCAGTTCGTTCTCGGTCGGATGCATTTTGTTAAACTGGCCCACGATCCGCCCTTTCCGGTCGACCAGCAGAGCGGAGTTATACACTTTCCCGCCGGCTATCGTTTTCAGTCCGAACACCACATAAGAAGAATGCTCGCGCGCCCACGCAGAAAGCCGCTCCGTCACCGGCCCGGGCACGGACTCCGGCGCCCTGCGCGAGAACAGCTCGGGCAGGCAGGCGATGTCCGGGCGAAATGCCGACGCCTGCTGCAAACGCGACATCGTGTCCTCCAGCAGATCGTCACTTCCACCGCGCAGCTCCGCCTGGCTGACCGTGACCACGCGAACGATGGGATTGCGGCCGATCCGCACAGGCTGCGACGCCTTCGAGACATCCGCCGCCCAAATCAACGGCGCGCATGCCACCACGATCCAAACCGTCATCAGCTTCATGAATGTGCTCCCCGCCGGTGTCGAGAGATAGTCTACACCCGCGCACTTCTGCACCGAACTAGCCGCCCATAGAGTGCCTGTATTACATTGTGATACTTGGAAATAGAATGAGCGAACTCAAGATGGATCACATCATGCAAGTCGGCCTGGGCTTCTGGGCCTCGAAAACGCTCCTGAGCGCCGTCGAGATGGAATTGTTTACCGAACTCGCCAAACACCCCGAGGACTTGCCAACCCTCGAAGGACGCCTCGGCCTGCATCCGCGTTCGTCGCGCGATTTCTTCGACACGCTGGTCGCGCTGGGCTTTCTCGATCGCCGGGACGGCAAGTACTACAACACGTCCTCGACCGACTTCTTTCTCGACAAGCGAAAGCCGTCCTATATCGGCGGCATGCTCGAGATGGCCAATCAGCGTCTCTATAGCTTCTGGAACCACCTCACGCTTGCGCTACGCACGGGCGAGCCGCAGAACGAGAGCAAAGGTGGCGGACCGAATTTCTTCGGAGCGCTCTACGCCGATCCGGCGCGCCTCAAACAATTCCTGGGCGCGATGACGGGCATCAGCCACGGCGCCAATCTGGCCATCGCCAGCAAGTTCCCCTGGAGCAAATACAAGAGTGCCGTGGACGTCGGTACCGCTCAGGGAGATCTCGTCGCCCAAGTGGCGCTGGCCAACCCGCATATTGCGGGAATCGGATTTGATCTGCCCGAGGTCGCGCCAGTCTTCGAAGACTACATCGCGCGCAACGGTCTTTCGTCCCGCGTCGCGTTCCACCCCGGAAGTTTCTTTACGGATCCGCTCCCGCGCGCCGACGTCGTCATGATGGGCCACATCCTCCACGACTGGAATCTCGAGGAAAAGAAACTGCTCATTCGCAAAGCGCATGAAGCCCTACCCGCTGGCGGCGCGCTCGTGGTCTACGAGAGCATCATCGATGACGACCGTTCCAAGAATGCGTTCGGCCTGATGATGAGCCTGAACATGCTGATCGAAACCCCCGGCGGCTTCGACTACACCGGAGCCGACTGCCAGGGCTGGATGAAGGAAGCCGGCTTTCGCGAGACCCGCGTCGAGCACCTGGTGGGTCCGGATTCCATGGTGGTGGGGATCAGGAACACCTCGTAAAGCGAGGGTTTGGAGATATCGAGGTCAACATGACCGGCGGCTACGACCCTACGAGCACGTCCGCGGATGCTGCGCCGATCTGGGCCGCGACGGCGGTCTATCGCCGCGCGGGCATTGATCCGATTCTCTGGCCGCGACATGCCGGAGCATTTCATCGACTTGCTGCTTCCAGTACTGCTCCTGTTCACTCAATTTTCCGTGGCTCAGCGATTCGTGTCTGCTCGCGTTGGCTTGCAGCTTAGTGCCGTCGATCGCCACATGCCCCAACTTCACCAGTCCTGCCTTTTGACACGAGTGCAGCGCCTGAACGAACAAACGACCGAGGCTCTCCAGATGTTGCTGCCGGAAACTTGCGATCGTGTCGTGATCTGGATGCTGATCGGCCGCCAGATAGCGAAACGCTACATCGTCGTATGTGGCTTGTTCAATGCGTCGCGAGACCGGCCTTCTTCGTGACATCCTCGAATGTGCCATCGCCCTTGTTTCGGAGCAGACAGTTGTAAAACGACGAGTTGGTCTTCTTCAGTTCCGGCAATTTGGCGCCGTTGGTAAAAACAATGTCCATCAGTTAAAGCTCCGCGACAACAATCGCTTCAACAAGAAATTTCAGTCTCCAGCGTGAAAAGGCCACCCCATACGCCATGGGAATGCCGAGCAAGAGATGGACGACCATGGTCCAGAACGATAGGCGTAGGCTTGACGGCTATGGCGGTCCAGTCCAAGACTCACTCCCTCCGGCAGAAACAACCCGTATCGCTTGAGCACGGATCGTCCGTCGGCTCCGGTTAGAACGCTGCGCACCGCGCGAGCCGCATCGGGGTCTTTCGCCCATCTCAGGATGACGCCGCCTTGCTTCATGCGTGGGTATTTGTCGAGGGCACTTCCCAGACGTCAGGACGGACCGTTGGCAACGGCAATCGAGAGTTCTCGTGCAGGGGACTTCGACGGCTCACTCTTTCCGGCGTGGCTCTCCGCGCCGCATCCAGACAGCGCAATGAGCGAGAGTAGTAGTGGCCAGTAGGTAAGTTGCACGTGAACACCGCTTTCCCAGGATTGTTCCATCGTGCTCTTCGGTTTCTCCTATTCCTTACATCCGCACCGAGCCCGTCAGTGCTGTATCGTAGCCTGCGACGCCTTCCAGCATTCTTCGCAAGGCGTTCCTTTGGAGGACGTCCATAAAGGCTTTTGCGGCGGGAAGTTCCAGGGTCGCTTTTCGCATGACGAAGTCATAGCGCTCCGCGTGAAGGGGTACGAAGCCCATGCCGAAGGCTTGTGCGGCGGAACGCGTCGACAGGCAGCTGTCCGCTTCGCGCGAGGCGACCGTATAAGCCGCCGCCAAGTGGCCCTGGGCGATGCGATTGTAGCCTTTGACCCGTCCTTCGGGCACACCGGATTCCTTCAATAGCTTGTCCAACAACATCCGGCTGCCGGATCCGACCTGCCGATTCGTAAACCGGACGTTTTTCCGTGCGAGATCTTCGACGTTCCGGATCTGCTTGGGATTACCGGCGGCGGTAACCAACCCTTCTTCCCACTGGGCGAAGGTGACGACGGTGAACTCGTCTCCGGCGAGATCACGTTTGATGAAGGGCAGATTGAACTCTCCCGTCACCGGATCTTCCATATGAGAACCCGCGATATGAATCTTTCCTTCCTTGAGCCATTGGAGCGCCAGTTTACTGGAGGCGGCGGCCACGACGACCTCGATACCGCCTACCTTCTCCACCATCCGCGCGAGCATATTTGTCGCGGGATCGCATCCGGCAAGGATGAGCCTCTTCTCGAACGTCTCCTCGCTGTTGAAGGCCACAACATCCGCTCTTCCTGCTATGCGGCCCATCCGGGAGATCACGCCATCGCACTCAGGGAAGAAGTAAGGCACTGCGCCGACGGGAGCGCTGACCCATTTGGCGCCAATCCGCCCGATCCGCACCGGCTGTCCTTCGCCTGGTTCAGCGCTCAACAATTCCGTTGGCACCGGTTGTGCGGCTTGTCGAGATTCGCGTTCCAGCGAGAATAATTCCTCGACTGTCACTTCAAGCTCTTGGGCCAGGTTCAGCGTCACCTCGGTATTCGGAACGTAGGTGCCAGCTTCGATGGCGTAGATCGTTGCACGACTCACCCCGACGCGCCGCGCAAGCTCCGCAGTGCCGATTCCGCGCCTATGGCGAACCACCGCAAGCTGATTCTGAATCTTGCCGGGCATCTCGTTTACGTCCTTGTCATTTCTTAAACTGCACGACTTCCAGCTTCTGCAGCGTCCGAACCGAGCGGGCGCCTCGTTTCTCCTTCGGCCCCACAAGACGAAACGTTCCCTACGCTCCAAACAGGGCTTTTCCGTCTGCTTTGTCCGCGAGCAGCACTTGATTGTCCGCGAAGGCCGGATCGAGTTCAGCCACCGAGAAGATCGCCTGGTAACCATCCGAGGCTTCCGCAACCACGAAAATGGTGAGCGCCTTGCCCCGCAACTCCGTCCCACCGGGAACGCCGGCTGCTTTCAAGACCTCGTGCAGCCAAACTCCCTCGTAGCTCACCTCCACGCCGTCATTTTTCATGGTTGCCGCCGCCCTGGGCATCTTCGCAAGGTCGGCTGCCGTGAGGGCGAGTGTCTGCTTCACCGCTCCGGCCACGGTGACGGTCGGTGTCTCCCGGGCTGATGCCGGGCCGGCCACAAGCACCCAAAGAACGGCAATCCCGGCAGTGCAATGTTTACTCTCCACGACCAGTAAATGTTACCACGGCATATATGCTATTGTTGCAAGACTGATTATTGTAAACAAGAATTGTTCTATGCCCAGCCCACTTCGTCTCTTCCTCTTCTTTGCGCTCTGTGCCTCACACTGCTTTGGCCAGGCGGGCCGGGCTGAGCTCACCGGCGAAGTGCGCGATCCGGACGGGTTAACCGTACCAGGCGCGCGGGTGACAGCGACCGAGACGCGAACCAATCTGTCCTTTTCGACTGTGACAAGCGCGGCCGGAGGCTATACGATCACCAGTGTTCCTCCGGGCAGGTTTCTGCTGGCGGTAGAAGCCCAAGGCTTCAGGCGAATGACCCGCGAAGGCATCGGGGTAGCAACCGGGGAGCGGGTCCGGATCGATTTTGACATCGTCATTGGGAACGGAAGTGAGGGGATTTCGGTCACGGCAGACGCCCCGCTCCTTCGGACCGATTCGGGAAGCCTCGGCCAAGTTATTAGCAACCGGAGTACTGAACAGCTGCCGCTCAATGGACGGTCGTTTATCTCACTGGTTGGCCTCGCCGCTGGGATCGCAAACCCGCCGGGATCGGTCCTTCCACGCATTAGTGGCGGTCGTCCGAGAGTGAATGAATGGCTCTACGACGGGGTCTCCGTATCGCAACCAGAAGGTGGGCAGGTCGCCTTCATGCCAATCATCGATGCCATTCAGGAGTTCAAGCTGGAAGTGAACAGCCCCTCGGCCGAATTCGGACGCTTCGACGGAGGCGTGGTCAATCTCACCACAAAGTCGGGGACGAATGAGTTTCATGGGACGGCCTGGGAGTTCTTGCGAAACGAGGCGCTCAACGCCCGCAACCTGTTTGCGCCGGCGACGGCGGCGAACCCTAATAAGCCCGTCTTCAGGCGCAACCAATTCGGAGGGGTGTTCGGCGGTCCCATTCACAGGGACAAGACGTTCTTTTTTGGCGACTATCAGGGAACTCGGCAATCTATCGGGAGGACGCGTATATCCACAGTGCCGACGCTGTTGCAGCGACAGGGCATCTTCACGGAACCGATCAGGGGAAAAGTCGTCCCCATCTACGATCCTGCGACTACCGGCAGCCCCCTCGACACGAGCCTGATCCGTGATCAATTTCCGAACAACACGATTCCAGCGAATCGGATAGACCCAGTGGCCCTTCGACTGTTGAATCGTTATCCACTTCCGACCTCGTCTGGAACGGCGAACAACTATTCGCGAGTAGGAAACGAACCCGACACGCTAAATCAGTTTGACGGGCGCGTCGACCACCGTTTCTCCGATCGTAACGTGGTCTTCGGCCGGTACTCGTATGCCGGAGATAATTCGAGCCCGGTAACGCCGTTGCCAGATGGGAGTGGCGCCATCACAACGGGCGCCGTCGGACCGACGAAAGTCCTGGGCCAGTCCATTGCCGCCAACTATCTCCATACCTTCAGTGCCCGCGCCTCGAATGAGCTGAGATTTGGATATACGCGCCGCTCGGTCAACGTCACTGCAACCGAGGCAATTGGGTCGATAGAACAGGAGCTCGGACTGCCAGGGATACCATCGAACGGAGCCTTCGGGAACACGCTTCCCACCTTCACGATCAATGGGTTCCAGCAGCTTGGTTCGCCATCCAATACTGCTACAAACATCCGCACCGATGTGGCTCAGATCGTCGACATTTTCTACATTCGGCGCGGAGCTCACTCCCTCAAACTCGGAACGGATTTACGGTGGAAACGGCTCGACGTGATCCAACCTCCGCAGCCGACGGGGTTGTTCAATTTCAATACTTTCTTCACCGATTTTCCAAACAGAGCGAACACGGGGATCTCACTTGCCAGTTTTCTCCTGGGGCAGGTGAATACCTTCAATATTGATTTACAAGAGAAGGTGCTCAGGCCCCGGGCGCAGCATTTCGAGCCCTTCATACAGGACGACTGGCAAGTCGGACGACGACTCACCGTTAATGCGGGCCTCCGATGGACGATTAACATGCCTTCCACAGACTTGGACGATCAGGGAGCGATTTTCGACCTCGCGACTCAGAAACTGGAGTACATCGGCAAGAATGGCAACTCGCGCTCTGCTCGGCAAATCCACTGGCAAGACTTTGGACCGCGCCTGGGCTTGGCTTTTCGAATGTCAGATCGCACCGTGCTGCGGGCGGGGTTCGGCGGTACGTGGATCGAGCACACGGGTATCTCGTCCCCGTTTACGATTCCCCAATTCCCCTTCCTCCAATCCTTAAGCCAGCGGACGCTCAACAATTTGGATCCGGCCTTTGTTCTTCGCAATGGACCACAGGTGACACCGTTAGCCTTGACGGCTGATGCCGGCCTGGGCCAAGGGGTTTTCGCTGTTGATCGTGACCTCACGGCAGGATTCACTCAGCAATGGAACTTGGCGATCCAGCAGGAAATTGGTCATAACCTGGTATTTGAGATCGCCTATGCCGGAAGTAAGATCACGCACCTGGGCATGCCTGATGTCAATATCAACCAGCTCACGGTCGACCAATTGAAACATGGGGCCGCGCTCCTCGCCGCCGTACGTAATCCCTTCTTTGGTGTGATCCCACGCCAATCTTCATTGGGAAACCCGACGATCACCGTCGCTCAACTCATGAAGCCCTTTCCTCAGTTCACCACCGTGGATTTCTACCGCAGCAACCTGGGCAACTCGAGCTACCAGTCGCTTCAGGCCAAACTGGAAAAGCGCTTCTCAAACGGTCTTTCGTTCCTGATTAGCTATACACGGTCTAAGCTTCTGGATGATGCTTCATCGGTGTTCAGTGCTTCCGTTCTCACGGCGCCCTTGGCCACCTCTCCGGTGGCTGACGCCTTTAATCGACACCTTGAACGCGACGTCTCCTTAGGTGACATTCCGAATGTGTTTGTCACAAGCTGGACCTATGATTTGCCATTTGGATCCGGACGTAAGTTTAACCCCAGCCGGCTCTTCGGGAAACTGGTGAGCGGATGGGGGATTGCGGGAGTCGTGACATACCAGTCCGGGCTACCGCTGGCGCTTACGCAGGCTACCAACTTCAATGCCTTCGCCGGCTTCGGATCGCAGCGGCCGAATCTGGTCGGAGATGTAAATGCCGTAGCCGGCGGGCCTTCGACAGCACAATGGTTCAACACCAAGGCTTTTCAGACAGCACCACAGTTCACGATCGGCGCCGCTTCAAGGAACCCGGTCCGAGGTCCGGGCTACCGGAACGTCGATTTTGCCTTGAGCAGACGGTTTCAACTTCGTGAGCGATTAAGCTTTGAGTTTCGCGCTGAGGTCTTCAACTTGACCAATACTCCGCCGCTCGGGAATCCGGCCGTGGAACTAGGGAATGCCGATTTCGGATCAATCACGTCGGCTGGGGATCCGCGTGTCGTCCAGCTTGGTTTGAAACTCAAATTCTGATGATGTCAGCCGCTTGATGCTGGCACGGTTTGCGTCGCTGGACAGTCCAGCGAATTGGCGTTTATCACGGGGGGAAATGCGCGAAGCGAGATAATTGCCGCGGCGGCCGTGGCCGCGGCGAGCCTCGCGGGTGAGTATTGTCAGCACCGGAATAAAACGACCGCATTTCCACCGGTTTTGACGACAGCAGCAACAGCGCCCAAGGTGGCGGTCCGGAGAAGGTGTTCGTGAAGAATCACATTTTTCGGTAGTGGTTCAGTTTGAAACCGCCGCGCGAGTCGATTTCGGTTCGGACGCTTCCAATAAGCCAACGATCTCTTCCACGGTCCAGATATGATCCGCGATTCCAGCTTTGACCGCTGGCGTCGTGCCGAGCGTCTGGTGCTTCTTTCCAAAGTTGTAGTACATCATGTAGAGCGCACGGCTGCCGAGTGGTTTTCTATCTTCTTAGAAAAAGCATTGGTCAGCCGGGTGAAGCGCCGCATGGACATGCGCATCGTAAGATTCTGGCGTTCGATGTAGCTCGTGCTCACGTGATCGGGATCGGGACGCCCGAGCACCGCTTCACGTTCGCAGCCGATGCTGCGTGCGGCGCTGTAGCGCGCTTCATTGGCGGGTTCCGCACCCGTAGATCTTGTGGAGCACGGCATAGTCGATATCGTCCGCGAAGGCGTCAATGACGGCATTCAGGTAAACCTTGAGGCCGTCCGTGGTGAGTTGAACGCGATTCGCAAGGCGGTTCGCCAGGTCTTGAATAAACTCCGTGGCACACTCAGCATCACGCTTGCCGAGAAGCCAGGAAGGAATGAGCTTCGTATCGGCATCAATTGCTGCCCAGATCCAAACGTCACCGGCGATTTGCTTTTCGGCGATCTTAGGCGTAAGGTTTCGCGCTTGCAATAACAAAAGCTCCACGCCTCATCGGCCTGTAGGCGGCGACACGGTAAATTCTGCATCGTCTCATTGAGGAACGCTGAACAAGCCGAACCGATCTCCACCAAGAGCTTCAGGACTGTGTTCTTGGCGATGCCCGTCATGCGAACCGTGGAGTTGATGGAATTGCCTTCAACCAACACCGAATCACTTGGTAGCGCCGGTTTGCATCGAGCCTGTTCATACATCTATTATCCATTGGCTAAAAGCAGCGGCAAGCTCTATGAACTTCTGAAAGCCTTTAAGGCTAAGGACGGCGACCGGCAGAAGAAGCTTTTTCAGTTCTTGAACGATGTCGGGGCGCGCGCATTAAGAATGCAACTGGGCCGCGTTCTTGAAATGTGCGAATCGTCTGCCGACAAGGGAGTTTACGAGGCCAAGATTGTTGATCGGTTTGGAGGGCAGCAAGAACTGGAACTGGTTACCTCTATTTGCCCCAGCGGGCCCTCGCTGCCTTCTTTGCAATAGCCGACCGCTTTCGATCCGACAGGGACGCCGCCCTCGCCTTTCCGCCTTTCGACGCCCCCAGCTTCGATAACGCCACGGCCGCCGGATTCCGCGTGTCGGGCGGCGCGACCGGCTTCACCAGTGGTGTACCATCCATCTTTTCCCCGATCAGATCTTCCATGACGGAGCGCGCCAGCAGGTTCGAGTCGCGCGGGCGCTTTGGCATGCTTGCTCGTGAAGGCATGGTATGATTATGCCATGATAAGCAGGCTTGTCGTCCCATTATTATTGGGCTGCGCAAGTCTAGCGCAGCCTGTGAACCACTAATTCATTTGTCGGGTTCGTGGCGCTCAGTTGGGTATAGTTCAATTGCGCACAGCCGGTCTCCGGCTATATAAGATCTTTTGTCCCGCCAATACGCGCGTCCCCCTCCAGGCTTACGTCTCGGCACCATACCATGGGCACGCGGGTCAAAGCCTTCCGGAAATCTTGTTGCCTCATCGTTCTCGGCGTCAGTCAATAAATCCGGTGGCTTCTAAAGGGGGGTATTGTGGGTCAGGTCCAATTCATCCAGCGAGATGCTCGGCATTGCCGCCTGATCACCGGTCTCGCCGGTTTAACCCACGGCCTCCACGCGGTTTGCGAGAGATCCCGCCACCAGACCGTTGCTCCCCAGGCATGAGTCTAGCTATTCGTGGTTTGAAGATCTTGTGCTCACCCTTATCGGTTTGTGCAACAGGCTGATTGTTTTCATCCGAAGCGAACCCGGTAATTATCGCTTTACGATTCTTGAACTTGCCGACCAACAGGACATCGCCTACGGCCAGTCTTGGAAGCTCGTAGGCTTTCTTGCGAGCCTTCGGTTGGCCTGCTTTAGCATGGCGCTTGACCCTCATTATAACGTCCGCAGAAAAGCCACCAGATCCGTTTTCTCGGATTGTGCCAACTGAAGTTCCATCACCAAATTGAAGAATTCCACCGTGTCTTCGAGAGTCAGTAAGCGCCCGTCATGCAGGTATGGCGGCGAATCCTTAACTCCGCGAAGGGGAAATGTTTTGATCGGCCCATCCGCGTATGCCATCATGCCATTGACCAGATGCGACTTGAAAAATCGCTCCGTCTGGAGATTGTGCATGAGGTTGTCGGTGTAATACGGGGCCTGATGACATTCCGCGCACCGCGCCTTGCCGAAGAACAACTGCTGACCACGCATTTCCGCTGCATCCGCCTTCTTGGGATTGAGCTTCCCATCCACTCCGAGCTTAGGAGCCGGCGGGAAGTCGAGCAGTTCTTGAAACTCCGCCATGGCGTGCACTTGGCTCCCGCGGTCGAGAATGTTCACGCCCTTCTTCTGCGCGATCACGGGGTCCCCGTCGAAATACGCGGCGCGCTGCTCAAACTCGGTAAAGTCCTCGACACTCTTCAGCGCTCGCTGTGAGCCGAACAAGCGTTGAATATTCACCCCACGCAGCGACGGCGTATTGATTCGATGCCGGAACTCCTGCGGCCGGGCGTCGCCCGCCAGGTGTGTGGCCCTATTGGTGTGGCCATTCGCGTGGCAGTCGAAGCATGACACTCCCCGGCTCGCGCGATCCGAGCGCCGATCCTCGGTAGCATTGAACTGTTGCTGCGGGAAGGCGGCCACGAGCAGGCGCAATCCCTCTAACTGCTTGGGATTCAGAAGCCCATTGAATAACTCGTAGTAGTTGTCCGTGGTGATCAGCTTGCCGTGCGATACATCGCCAAGATCCACGCGGGTCGTGAGATAGATTGGTGGCGGGAACTCCGGGATAAGATGGTCTGGAAAGTCGAAGTCAAGATCGAAGCGAGCTAGGTCGCGGCCTTCCTGTTTCTTGATCTCGTCGATTTCGAGCTTGGGAAAAACCATGCCGCCCTCGGGATGATTCGGGTGAGGCAGAGGCTGGAAACCGGCCGGGAACAGGTCCCGTTCTCTGATTTGCTCCGAACTCAATTTAGAAAGTTGGTCCCAGGTCATGCCGCTGGCGAGTTTGACCCGCACGCCCTGTTGCACTGCCTTGCCCCCCGACATTTTGACTCCCTGAGCCGGACGATCGCTCAGATCATAGCGCTGCTCAAGCAAAGCCATGTGCCGCTTGATGATCTCTGGCTTAGCTGCGGTCATGCGGCTCAGGATGGTCGAGAAGCTCTCATGAATGTCGACCGGCGCGTAGCTCGAAGGTTTCTTGCCGTTGTCTTGTGAGCGCGCCGTATGGACGCTCATCAGCAGGCCGCCGACCAGTAACACCCAGCCTAGCTGCTGGAATTTCGTCTTCATTTTGAACGCCGACCTCCAAGTTGGATTCAAAGCATTGTACTTCGCCCCGCCCGGAACCAGGGGAATTAATAATCACCAGCGGACTTCGGTTCAAAGGTGTGACTCAAACCCTGATCAAACACCAGTTCCTCCCTGCTCAACACAGAGGTGTGGGGCGATCGCTCGCCTTGTGTCGGCTGGGCACCTATTTGAAAGATTTCTGCGGCATCACAAGATCCGAAACTTTGATAGAATCGCCACTCATATCGCCATTCAGCTTGCCCGTGTGCCCAGCATGCTCGGGGAGCCCGGCGAAATCCTGGTTTTCGATGCTGTACACTTTGCCCTTCGATACAAACACGTATTTGCCGCCATTTTTCACGCAAGCTTCCGTGCAGTCGCGCGCAGACAACTTTTTGCCATGCTCCGCCATGGTTTTGTGATGCGCGCCACACATCGAATCACTGATTTGTCCCGTCCATGTGGCGGCAATTGCGGCCGTACCGGTCATAAATACACCTGTCACGAGAATGCGTATCCAATTCTACACCTTACACACCTCCAGACCCTCAAACTTACCAGGATAGATAGCTTGTGGTCTGTTCAAAACGGCTCACCATATTTCTGAGGGTTAAGCTTCCCAGCGGCTTCTCTCCCCGCCAGACTTCGAGTGCGCGCATTGGGAGCGCAGCCTCAATCATTTCTGGAAACCATGCTCTTTAAAGGTGACCCACGGTCAAGGCTGGACCATTGTAACGCCGCTCCCTCCTGCTATCTAAAGAGGACTGGCACCGCTGTTTAAATACCGAATACTCTGAGATTCGGTAGGGCCCGAAGCTCGTCTTAGGCGGCCCGGGGGAGTGATATGGTTGATTCGGATCTGGCATTTGTTGCCCTCGTCCTATTCGTGCTGATTGCCGCTTTGCTGTTTCCCGGCGGCCCGGGCACGCCGCGTCGCATGCGCGTGGAAATATAAGAGCTAATGCACCTCTCTGCCACTCCGCCCGTCGTTAGGGATCTGATCACCTGCTTTTCCTAGGCGCGTATTGTTGTAGCCCGGTGACGCAGAACCCGGAGCACCTTCCCCTGTGCCAGGAATGCCGCGCCCCCCAGGAGTGGGCGCGTATGCGAGCTTTTAATCAGCAATTGGGCATTGTTGAGCTTTTCTGAGCAGACTGCTCCAATACTGACCTGATACGTTCGTTTCGGAGGAACCTGGTTTCAAGGTTTTCAGGGAGGAATACCAGGGTCATCCTCTCATACATCGAAGCACCGCTTCGGTCACAACGCCAGAGTGGCTATTCCACGCGGTTTTAGGGTGTAATACCCGCAGGGACGTCGTCACGGACGTTTCGGAACGAGAGTTCGTTACCGAGGAGACATCATGAAAGCAAGCACTAACGATGAGGAAAAGGCCAAGTTTCACGAAGTGGGCGAGACTAACGAAAAGTTGCGGAAGCTGATGAATGACCCCACCTTGGAGGGCAGAGATAAAAACAAAGTCGGGAGAGTCCAAAGGAAAAGCGGCCCTGCGGAGAAGGCCCTCAATAAATGACACAAAGTCCATGGATAGCGGTTTCCAAATGCGAAAACTTTGAACACTCCACCGGACGACGCCAGAGTCATACTCGTTGCCCGAAGCCGTCCGCCAGAGCCGAGAGGTGACGGGGGTCTTCGGTGTCGAGGCCAGTCAGAGCCGGCCACTTCTCGCACGAATGTTCTTCAGCGCACGGCAACCAAAGCTGTATTGCTTGTGACTTCGTTGATGGTGATTTGGACGGGTTGGTTACCCGCCGGCACGCCGATTGGTATCTGTACATTCACCTGATACAATCCTACGAATTCCGGCGCCAACCCTGAAAAGTTTACGTTGGCGGGCAAGCCGCCGATGCTGACCGTCGGATAATCAATTGTTTCGGCCGGAGGCTCGCTCGGAGACCGATCGCCAGACGTCACCGGAGTTTTCAGTGAACCGAGTCCAGTGCAATAGATGAGCAGGTACTCACCCGGACGGGCCGGGGCGTTGTTAGTGACTAGCGAAAAATTGTCGGCGTGGAGAATGGCTCCAGCCCTGCTTGCCTGGTCGATAACGAAGATGCCGGGCGAGACCACGGCGATGTTCGGCGTTCGCACATCGCTTACGCTGCCGCTTTGTTTCCGTTTCACCTGGATGGACACGATGCCTGCCGGCAAATCGAATGGTGCTTGCGCATTGATTTGTCCGCTGGATACGTAGAACAACGGAACCTCAAGACCATTAAAAGTAACGCTGGTGTCTCCGAGAATTGTCGGTAAAGGCACGTTCGGCGCATAATGTGGACCGTCTGCTAAATTCGTCCCGAAAATAGAGACAATCGCACCAGGGGCAATCGCGAAGTTCTTTGCGAAGCTGGCGCCGTTGACCGTGGAGTTTTCCGGTAAAACAGGCGCGCTTGAAACACTGGGGGATATCTTTCGAATGCGGTTGTTCACGCGGTCGGCAATGTAAACGCCTCCAGAGACATCCGTCGTCAACCCCCACGGAAAATTCAGCGTGGCTTCGACAGCGGGTCCGCCATCACCGGAGAATCCGTCGAGTCCTGTGCCGGCTATGCTGCTGATGATGCCGGAAGGGCCTACTTTACGGACGCGGTTGTTCGCGGAGTCGGCGATGAACAGATTGCCCGAGGCATCGAATGCCACATCTTCGGGATAATTTAGTGACGCGCTTGTAGCAGGGCCGCCGTCCCCCGAGAAACCTTCAACACCGTTGCCGGCCACGGTCATGATTACCCCGGCGGGGCTGATTCTGCGGATTCGGTGGTTGTTAGCATCAGCAAAGTACAGGTTGCTGAGTTTGTCTATTGCCATACCCAATGGATAGTTCAAGGAGGCGCTGGTAGCGAGGCCGCCGTCCCCAGAGAAGCCAGCCAGTCCGTTGCCCGCGATTGTAGTGATATTCCCGTTGAGATCGACGCGGCGGATACGCTGGTTCGAAGTGTCGGCGATGTATAAGTTGCCGGCCGGATCAATCACTAAGGAAGTCGGTCGATTTAGGGTGGCATCAGTCGCCGGGCCACCATCGCCGGAGAAACCCTGTATGCCGATCCCAGCCGCGGTGCTGATCATTCCCCCCGGTGTAACTTTCCGGATCCGCCTGTTGCTCGCGTCGGCTATGTACAGGTTACCGCTGGCGTCAACCACAACACCCATGGCATCACTTAGCGATGCACTTGAGGCCGGTCCCCCATCCCCAGAGGCACCTAAAGTTCCATTTCCAGCTACGGTTGAGATGACCCCACCAGGGCTGACCCGCCGGACCCGTCGATTATCCGGATCGGAGATGTAAAGGACGCCGGACGAATCGATGGCCAATCCCCTGGGATGATTCAAAGCGGCTGCAGTTGCGGGGCCGCCATCGCCGGCATACCCCGGATTGCCATTGCCGGCCATGGTGGCGATGGTACCCTGTGGCTGCGCCGGCGAAGCATTCAGAAGCAGCCAGATAATCGAAACGGAAGCTAGAGAAATTTTCCTTAACGTCTCGTGTATTGGTTGGGACAATCGCATTTTGATTTTCCGCGCGAGTACCCCCTCTACACTGGCCGGCGCCACTGGTCAGATCCGAGACTGTCACATTCACGTTGGCGAGGCCGCTACCGAGAGCACGCACGACAATCTGGAACGATCGTATTCTCCCTTCCGCCTACAGGCCAAACTTCTGGTTCCCGCCGGATCGTATGGGTCGCACTCGCTTCAGCGGTGTCCGAAAAACGGTTAACAGCACAGCATCGGCGCTTTGCTACAACACTTGAGACGGGACTTGGCCGCCCCAACAAATGGATCCCGCAGCCCTACACCGCTGGCGATCTATTTCCGAAACGTCGAATTGCAAACTGCAAAGGTGCTAAACGGTCCGGCGTCCGCTCAGCAGGTTAAAGACTAGAACCACGACCGCTACAACCAGCAGCAGGTGGATGAGGCCCCCACCCACATGAAAACTGAAACCCAACAGCCACAAAATTCCCAGAATAACGATGATCGTCCAAAGCATCCTTCATCTCCTCTGCTCATGGCTGCCCTCATTCCCGTTGACGCAAGGCTCGGCCACGATGCTGCCGTCAGTAATATTGCCTGATAGCTCTTCGGAATACTGCGCGGAATTGCTCACACGCGAACGGTCTGGCAAATTTGCGATCTCAGGAGGAGGCACATCGTGCGTTTCTTAACAAAACTAGAAGAAGGTCACGGCTATTGAACCGGAGCGTCCCGAACGCGCTGTTTTCGAAGCGTTTCGCGGGGCGTCGGAAACCGGCGGCTTGCAAACTGACAGAGATGTGATGTGAGCACTCTTGAACAGACAATGAGTGGTGTGTTTGTTAGTTTAGAGCTTCGTTTCGCCGCCTAAACGAAGAAGGGCCATGCGATGGCAGTAGTTCAGTTGGCAGAGTTCAAGCGCGCCCTCAAGGCCCAGGAGACGCTGGGGATTCACGATCTGCGCGAAAACCGGCAGATCATTGCCCTTGAGAGGAGTGCCGATGAACTGGACCTAGCCGAGCGATCTGCGGAGTGGGAATTTGCCATTCTTGGTCTCAATCGCCGGTAGGAGGCACTTCGCAACATTCAGGCAGCATTGCGCCGTATTGAGAATGGGACCTTCGGCACTTGCACCAACTGTGAAGAGACGATCGGGCGGAATCGTTCAGTGGCTGTCCCCTGGGCATCCTTTTGTATTACCTGCCAAGAGGCCGTAGATCGCGCGAAACAAGGATTATTGAACCTTCTTACCAACTTGACGTCAACGCTGCATAAAGTGCGGCGGTCCGCAATGCGGCCGATCGCTGCGCCGACCTGTCGAACCATCGTCCCACGGTAGAGAAGAGTCCATCAGAGCCAGTGACCACGCGAAGGCCACGTAGCTCTGGGGAGAAATCGCATGACGCACGAGCACGGTAGCGAATACCAAGTGAGAATTGTGCATGAGGACGAAACTCAGGAACTGAGCGGATGGATGAACTGCCAAGAGGAGCTCGCCCAAGCGATCACTGGGCTCCGTGGGCCGCCAGCCAAAGCCTATTGGCTGCAGGTACGAAACATTCTCTGTCTCAACTGCCCGCATAGAGACCTAACGATCGTAGAATTTCCGCTCACCCTGACCGCAGCCGAGAACACCCGCTTTCCACGACAAGCAGACAGAAGGCCTTTCGGCCCCGCCTCAAGCCGCACATCTTCGGCCGGAGCGTAGCGGTCGAAGGTCGGCGCAATGAGCAACATCCTGGTAAATACTTTCCGTGCGCTGGACTCCCGTCGCCTGTGGCGGGAACCCTTCCGGCTGAAGCTTACGAACGAACAACAAGTTTTGAAACCTAAAGGAGCAAAAGCATGCGCAACAGACTTTTCTTCACTTTCACCGTCCTCTTGGCGGTTTCGGCCCTCAGCGAACATCAAGGAGCACGCCGGCGATGGCGAACGAAGCCTGTACGTGAAGGATCTCGTGCTCGCGCACCGGCGCCTGTGGGGATGGCGGTTCGTGGACGAGTTCTGCTGGCGCAAGACCGACAATGGCGTACCAGGAGGATGGGGAAACCGGTTCAAGAACGCTTGGGAGCCGGTCTTCCACTTCTGTCGCCAGCCCGAGATCAAGTTCCGGCCCACGGCGGTCGGGCATGTTTCGGAGGACTGTTTCGATTACTCACCGAGCAATCCGAAATCGACTTCGGGGGAGCGGTCTGCTCGGCACCGGAGCGCGCGGCGGCGCGGCGGGCCAGCTTGGCGCCGACGACAACGATGGCCGGTTCACCGGCATCGCGCGCCCGAGCAACGTGATCGAGCTCAAGACGGAGAGCAGCCAAGGATCGCACTCGGCTCCGTTTCCGCGGGCGTTGGTCGAGTTTTTCGTAAAGGCGTTCTCCGATGCCGGCGACATCGTGTACGATCCCTTCCTCGGAAGCGGGAGCACGATGGCCGCGGCGCATGTGCTGGGGCGTAACGGATACGGCTGCGAGATTCTCGCCGGCATACTGCGATGTGATCCTGCGCCGGATGAAGGAACTGACGGGCAACGAGCCGGTGCGGCGTCCGAGCTGCAACCGGTACTAGGGCGCCTGGTCACCATCGAAGGCAGCACGTCGCTCCAGATGGGCGAAGTCCGGGCCAAGATTTTGAAGGCTGGACGGTCTTCTGGTACGGGCGGCTGCCTCGTGGTCTTTGACTACCTGCAGCGCGCGGCCGTGACGCAGGCTATGCGGAGATTCGGCGCAACGTCTCGTCGCTTGCAGGACAGCCACAGCCACGCGATCTAGCCAATTACCTTCAATCTCCGGTGCTGGCGCTGTCCAGTCAAAACCGCGCGAGCGGTTACACCAGCACGAACCGCGATTCGCTCAAAGAGAGCGGAGACCTGGAGTACACGGCGGACACCGTCATACTTCTCAACAAAAGCGACCGCGGCGCCACTCCCCAGCCGTCGCCGTAGAGCTGACGGTAAGCAAGCAGCGCTTCGGGCCAGTGGGCGCGTCAGTGCCGTTAATTTTTCGTCCAGACATCGGTGTGTTCAGAGAAGAGGAGACTCAGCGGAAGTGCTCGACCGCAGCCAACCCCGGCGGGGATGGCAAAGGCGACGGCGGGGCCGGAGATGGCAACGGGAACCCTTGATCTGGTATCACCAAACCTCGAATCAGCAGGCGACCACGAATGAGCAGCCGGGCGCGGCCCACGAGGGCATGGTGGGCGATGATCCACCGAGTTGGAATCAGAAAGTTACCGGACAGTGACAGTTCGGGACTTTGCCCGATTGAACAGAAACCGGGCGTCAGCAACACTTGAGTTACGTCAATCGTACTGCCAAACATCTGATCCGTAATCTCTATGAGTCTTGCCTGGACAAGCTTACAAAGCGAAGACGAAGCCGCGGCGAAACCGATCCGAACAGGTGAAGCCAGGGCTTCAGAACGAATTCCCATTTGCTGCCCGGTAGACCTATCACATGGAAGCGAGAGCGACCACAGCAGAAGGATGATCCGTGGGCGCGTACTCAACATGAGTGCATCGGGAGCGTTGGTCGAAGTACTA
>Ga0310810_10000763_pt1 | contig 32521 bp, 30 predicted proteins | sample NCmetagenome_FD_207641 | JGI IMG/M metagenome (GOLD analysis project Ga0310810, IMG submission 207641) | Soil microbial communities from experimental microcosm in Duke University, North Carolina, United States - NC | ecosystem: Engineered > Artificial ecosystem > Soil microcosm > Unclassified ... | reverse complement strand
TCCCGCGCACCCTTCCCCTTTCCCCTTTCCCCTTTCACCTGCTCAGGGAACCCCACACGCGCATGGACATCCTCCTCATGGGCCCCCCGGGCGCCGGTAAAGGCACCCAGGGCTGCATCCTGGCCGAGACGCTCGGCATCCCCAAGTTCGCCACCGGCGATCTGCTCCGCGACGCCGTGAAGCGCGGCACCCCGCTCGGCCTCAAGGCCAAGGCGGTGATGGAGGCCGGGCACCTGGTGGGCGACGACCTCATCCTGGGCGTGGTGCGCGATGAACTGGCCAAGCCCGAGGCGGCCCAGGGGGTCATCTTCGACGGCGTGGTGCGCACCCTCCCGCAGGCGGAGGGGATGGAGCGGCTTCTGGCCGAGCGGGGCCGCCGGATGGACGCGGTCCTGTTCTTCGACGTGACCGACGAGGAGATCCTGTCCCGGCTGGACCACCGCCGGAAGGTGGAGAGCCGGGCGGACGACGATCCGGCGGCGGTGGCGACCCGCCTCCGCGCCTACCGCCAGCAGACGGCCCCGGTGCTCGCCTGGTACGAGTCGCGGGGCGGCGTCCGCCGCGTGCCGGCGGTGGGGCCGGTCGAGGAGATCGCCCGCCGGGTCCGCCAGGCCCTGGGGCAGTAGCGGCGCGATGGTCACGCTCAAGTCTCCCCGGGAGGTGGAGATCATGGCCCGCGCGGGCCGGATCGTCGCCGGGACGCTCGCCCTGATGCGCACGCTGGTGCGCCCCGGCGTGAGTACCGAGGAGCTGGACGCGGCGGCCGAGGCGTTCATCCGGCGCCACGAGGGCGCGTCGCCGTCGTTCAAGGGCCTCTACGGCTTTCCCAAGACGCTCTGCACCTCGATCGACAGCGAGATCGTCCACGGCATTCCTTCGAGCCGCCGAGTGCTGGCGGAGGGAAGTATCGTGAGTGTGGACGTGGGAGTGTGCCTCGACGGGCTCCATGCGGATTCGGCCACCACCATTCCGGTGGGCCGGATCGGGCCGGAGGCGGAACGGCTCCTCGGTGTCACGGCGCAGTGTCTCGAAGCCGGCATCGGCGCCGCCCGGGTGGGGAACCACGTGGGCGACATCGGGCACGCGGTGCAGCAGGTGGCCGAGGGGGCGGGCTACGGCGTGGTGCGCGAGCTGGTGGGGCACGGCATCGGCACCCGCTTTCACGAGGAGCCGCAGGTGCCCAACTACGGCGCGCCCAAACGCGGCCCCCGCCTGCTCGAAGGGATGACCATCGCCATCGAGCCGATGATCACGGTGGGCAGTCCGGCGACCAAGACCCTCCGCGACAAGTGGACGGTGGTCACCGCCGACGGGACCCTGGCCGCGCACTTCGAGCACACCGTGGCCATCACGGCCAACGGGCCGCGCATCCTCACCGCCGCCTAGAGCGCCTCCACCTCCGCCAGCAGCGCCCCGGCGGCCGCGATGGTGCCGCGGCTCGCGTCATCGTCCTCACCTGCCAGATTTCCCCGCACCGACGCCTCGGCGCTCCGCGCCCCGGCGCGCGCGAGATGCAGCGCGGTGGCCGCGTCACCGCGGGCGCTGGCCAGCCCCCAGCGGCTGAGACCGGACGCGAGGCGGGCCGTCTCGACGCAGCGCTGGAGGACCTCGTGCTGCACCCGGGCGCCCTCGCGGTAGGCGGCGCGCTTGGCCTGGTCGCGGATGGTACGCTCGTCCGTCGTGCCGTTGGGCAGCGCCAACGCGCGCTCGAACGCGGCGAATGCCGACGCGTCGGCGCGGGCCAGCGTCACCGCCTCGCCGCGAAGCTCGGCGGCCCGATGGATCGCGTGCCGGGTCTCGAGCTCACTCGGGCCGGCCTGCCGCCGGAGCGTCAGCCCCGCCACCATCTCGACCAATGCCGCCGCGAGCGCGAGCCCGAGGCCGGCCGCCGCGCCGCCGCCGGGCGCCGCCGTCGGCGCGGCGATCGCCTCCAGCCATCGCTCCAGGGTGGCTCCCGGGCCCAGCGTCTCGTTCATCGGAGAACCTCCAGCAGCCAGGCATGCATCGCCGGGTTGCCGGCGACGACCCCGGTGTGCTCGACTCCCACGTTCCGCCCGGCGAAATCGGTGACCACGCCCCCCGCCTCGCGCACGAGCAGCGTGCCGGCCCCGATGTCCCACGCCGAGAGCCGCTGCTCCCAGAAGGCTTCGACCCGGCCCGCGGCGACGTCCGCCAGGTCGAGCGCGGCGGAGCCGGGCCGGCGGATGCCGCTGGTCCGGGCTGCCACGCGACGGAACTGCTCCAGGTAGCGGTCGAGCTGGTCGGTTTCCCGGAAGGGGAATCCGGTGCCGATGAGCGCCACGCCCGGATCGGCGATCGAGGAGACCTCCAGCCGACGTTCGCCCAGCCACGCGCCGCCGCCACGCCGCGCGCGATACGTCTCGGCATGGGGCACGTGCACCACGACCCCGGCCTCGAGCACGCCGTCCACCGCCGCCGCGATCGACACGGCGTAGGCCGGCACCCCGTGCAGGAAGTTGGTGGTGCCGTCGAGCGGGTCCACGACCCAGACCAGTCCGTCGGTAACCAAGTCGGGCGCCAGCTCCTCGCCCACGATGCGCCCGCCCGAGTCCGCCGCCAGCAGGACCTCGCCGATGAGCCGCTCGGCCGTGCGATCGACGTCGGTCACGAAGTCGCGCGCGCCCTTGCGGCTCCACTCGCCCGGGTCCCGCGGGCGCTCGACCTCACGCAGGTACTGCGCGGCGGACGCCGCTGCGGCTTCCGCCAGGTGTAGTAAGTCTAAGGAGGACAGCATCTTGCAGCCACTCACCGAACCGGGTAACTTGCCGACCATGCCGCGCATATTCTCGGGGATTCAGCCGTCGGGCGAGCTCCACATCGGGAACTGGCTCGGGGCGGTACAGAACTGGGTCAACCTGCAGCAGAGCTACGATTGCATTTTCTGCGTGGTGGACCTGCACGCGATCACGGGAAAGTACGAGCACGAATCGCTGGCCCAGCGGACCCGCGAGATGGCGATCGGGCTCCTGGCGTGCGGGATCGATCCGTCGCGCGCGGTGCTGTTCGTGCAATCGCACGTGCCGGAGCACAGCGAGCTCCAGTGGCTGCTCAACAGCGTCACGCCGCTGGGCGAGCTGGAGCGGATGACGCAGTACAAAGATAAGGCGCAGCGATTCGAAAGTGTCCCGGCGGGCATCCTCAATTATCCCGTGCTCATGGCGGCCGACATCCTGCTCTACCGCGCCGACCTGGTGCCGGTGGGGGAGGATCAGACCCAGCACCTCGAGCTGGCCCGCGAGCTGGCCCGGAAGTGGAACGCGGAGTTCGGCGGCGGCACCGACTACTTTCCCGAGCCCCAGGCGATCCTGACCGAAGCGAAGCGGATCATGGGGCTCGACGGCCAGGCCAAGATGTCCAAGAGTCTGGGGAACACCATTGGGCTGCTCGACCCGCCGGACCTGATCTGGCAGAAGCTGCGTCCGGCGGTGACCGACCCGGCGCGAGTCACCCGCAAAGATCCCGGCACCCCGGAAGTCTGCAATATCTACCACCTGCACAAGTACTTCTCGCCGCCGGAGACGGTCGTACGGGTGGCCGACGCGTGCCGAGGCGCCAAGTGGGGCTGTCTCGACTGCAAGCGGGAGCTGGCCGACAACATGATCCGGACCCTGACGCCGATCCGCGAGCGGGCCCTGAGTTTGCAGCAGGATCCCGGGCGCGTCGATCAGATCCTGGGCGACGGCGCGGCCACGGCCCGGCGCCTGGCCGGCGAGACCATGCGCGAGGTGCGGGCGCGCATGGGGTTCCTGGCCCCGATGCGAGACTAGCGCCCCGACCACCACTCCGTCCCGAGGGAGCATGGAAAAGATCATCAAGGCGGCGGTCGAGCGCGGCGCCTCCGACCTGCACATCAAGGCGGGCGATGTCTTCCGGGCCCGGATCAACGGCAAGCTGGTGGCCCTCACCAAGCAGCGGCTGACCCCCGATCAGACCCGGGCCATCGCCCTCAAGCTCATCAGCAGCGAGGAAGACCGCGCCCGGGTGGACCGGCTGCGCGACTTCGACTGCTCCTGGGGGATGCCCGGGGTCGGCCGCTTCCGGGTCAACGTGCTCCGGCAACGCTCCTCGTTCATGATCGTGATGCGGGTCATCCCGTTCACCGTGCCGACGCTGGAGTCGCTCCGCCTGCCGGCCGCGCTGGAGCAGCTCGCCGAATCGGAGCGCGGCCTCCTGCTGGTGACCGGCGTGAGCGGGAGCGGCAAGAGCTCCACCGTGGCGGCCCTGGTGCATCACATCAACCGCACCCAGCACAAGCACGTCGTCACCATCGAGAACCCGATCGAGTTCCTCCACCGCGACCTGAGCTGCTCCATCACCCAGCGCGAGGTGGGGGTGGACACCGAGAGCATGGTGGTCGGGCTCCGGGCCGCGCTGCGGCAGGACCCCGACGTCGTGGTGCTGGGCGACCTGCCCGATCCGGAAACGATCGACACGGCGATCAAGGCGGCCGAGACCGGCCACCTGGTGATCGCCACGATGCCCACGGCCGACGTGGTCACCAGCATCAACCGGATCGTGGCGACCTTTCCCCGGGAGGAGCGGGAGATCGGCCGGATGCGCTTCGCCGAGGCGCTCCGCGCGGTGGTCTCGCAGCAGCTCCTCCCCGAGAGAGACGAGAAGAGCCGGGTGCCGGCGGTCGAGATCCTCCTCGCGACGCCGGCGGTGCGCGAGGTGCTCCGCGATGGCGCCCGGGTCGGCGACGTCCGCAAGCTCATGGCCGACGGCCGCAAGCAGCAGGGCTCGCAGACCTACGAGCAGCACGTGGCCGATCTGATCGATGCGGGAGCCATCAGCACCGAGACGGCGAAGGCGGCCTCCGCCGCCTCGGCCCGGCCTGCCGCCGGCGGGAAGCGCGGAGCGAAGAGCGGCGGCTGACCTTCCCATGGCCGACGCCCGGCGGACGATCGCCCGCCTGCTGGCCGGTCCGCGCGAGGCCGGAACCCCGGCCGCCGAGGCCGCGCGCCGCCTCGTCGTCGAGCACCTCGAGGCGCTCGGCTACCGCGTCACTCTCCAGCAGTTCCCCTTTCATCCCTCGGCGCTGATGGGCTTTCCCCTGCTCGGGGCGGGCCTCGCGCTCGCCGGCCTGCTCGAGACCCCGCTGCTCGTTCTCCCCGGTGTGCGGGGCTGGGGCGCCCTCGCGGTCTGGCTTGCCGGCGCCGCGGGCAGCATCCTGCTTGGAATCGGCGTCGGGCTCGGCCGGCTCCCGCTGGGGGAGTCGCGCGAGGATGCCAACCTGATCGCGATCCGCGGCGAGGCACCTGTCGCTCGCTGGGCCGTTGCCCACCTCGATACCAAGGCTCAGATGCAGAGCATGGCCGGACGTCTGGTCGCGGTCTGGGTCGTGGGACTCGCGGCCGCGGTCTCGACCGGCCTCGCACTGGCCCGGCTCGCCGGACCGATCCCATCGTCGGTGGCGCTGGCGGGTCTGCTGCTCGGCGTCACGGCCGGTGTGCTGGCGGGGCGGGGCCGCCTGCAGGGCGCGTCGGCGGGCGCGCGGGACAACGGGAGCGGGGTGCTGGCGGCCCTGGCGTTCGCCGAGACCAGCCTGGAGACGGGGACGGGGGTGTGCATCACCGGGGCGGAGGAGTTCGGGATGGTGGGCGCCCGCGTCTTCGCGGCCGGCCTCGGGTCCGCAGCCTCGGGAGTGGAGGTCATCAACTTCGACACGCTCGACCAGGAGGGAGATCTCTACGTCGTAGCGCACGACTCACGCGGGGCCGAGCTCGCCGCGCGGTTGGAGTCCCGCCTGGAGGGCCTCGGGCCGCGAGTCCGCCGCCGGCGGCTGCCGATCGGCATCCTGGTGGACAGTCTGCCGCTCGCGCGCGCCGGCGCGCGGGCTGTCACGCTGGGGCGCCTCACCTGGCGCACGGCACGGCTGATTCACACCCCGGCCGATCGGCCCGAGGGTCTCTCGCTCGACCTCGCGGAGGCGGTCGGACGCGCCCTCGCCGCGAATTGACCTTTGCGCTGGGCGCGCATACGTTTGCCCGAGGATTCAGGAGCCCCGCGAGGGGCTCTTTTTCGTTGAGCGGGAGAGAGCCGACATGTTCGATGCCGGGACCACCTGCCTGGTCGTAGTGGGCGCCCAGTGGGGCGACGAGGGAAAGGGCAAGCTGGTCGACGTGCTGGCCGAGCGGGCCGACGTGGTGGTCCGCTACCAGGGCGGCGCCAATGCCGGGCACACGGTGGTCATCGGCGACAGCCAGTTCATCCTGCGCCAGATTCCCTCGGGCATCCTGCACCCCGGCGTGGTATGCGTGGTGGGCAACGGCGTCGTGCTCGAGCCCGAGACCTTCTTCGCCGAGCTCGACCAGCTGGCCCAACGCCAGGTCGACACGACGGGGCGGATCTTCGTCTCCGATCGCGCCCACCTGGTTCTCCCCTACCACAAGCTCCTCGACGCGGCGAGCGAGAAGAGCCAGAAGCTCGGCACCACGGGGCGGGGCATCGGCCCCGCGTACGAGGACAAGTACGGGCGCCGGGGCATCCGCGTCACCGACTTGCGGCGGCTGGAATGCGCCCGGGCTCTGCTCGCCGAGCGGGTGGAGCGGGCCAATCGCCTTCTGGAGCTGATGGGGAGCTCGGAGCGGGCATCGTTCGAGGAGCATGCCGCGCTGCTGGAGCGGCTCGCGCCCCGCCTCGTGCCGCTCGCCGCGGACACCGGGCTGCTGGTCCACCGCGCGGTGCGGGAGGGACGGCGCGTGCTGCTGGAAGGCGCGCAGGGCTCTCTGCTCGACGTGGACCACGGCACCTATCCCTACGTGACCTCGTCCAACACCACGGCCGGCGGCGCCGCCGTCGGCGCCGGGATCGGACCGACCCTCATCCACGGCGTGCTCGGCGTGGTGAAGGCCTACACCACGCGGGTGGGTAACGGGCCGCTTCCCACCGAGGCCCCGAGCCCCTTCGGCGAGCAGCTCCGCCAGCTCGGTGGCGAGTTCGGCGCCGTCACCGGCCGGCCCCGGCGCTGCGGCTGGTTCGACGCGACGGTGGTGCGCTACGCCGCCCGGGTCAACGGGCTTACCGGACTCGCGGTGACCAAGCTGGACGTGCTCGATACCTTCGACGAGATCCCCGTCTGCACCGCCTACGCGCTCGGCGCCGACCGCTGCGAGGAGATGCCCGCCGAGGTCGAGCTCCTGGGGCAGGTGCGGCCTCAGTACGAGGTGTTGCCCGGTTGGCGGCGGCCGACCGGGGGCGCTCGACGGCTGGCCGACCTCCCGGCCGAGGCACGGGCCTACCTCGACCGGCTGCAGGCGCTCTCCGGGGTGCCGGTCCGGTACGTGAGCGTGGGGACCCGGCGCGACCAGATCATCGAGGTCGAGGGGTGACATGGAGTCCACCGACCTCCTCGTCATCGGCGCCGGTCCGATCGGGCTCGCGGTAGGGATCGCCGCCCGGCAGGCCGGCGTGCCCTGCGTCTTGCTGGACCGCCGGACCATCGTCTCCACCATCGAGCGCTACCCGCTCGGCATGACCTTCTTCTCCACGCCGGAGCGGATCGAGATCGGCGACATTCCCTTCATCGCCAGTCACGAGAAACCCACCCGGAAGGACGGGCTGCTGTACTACCGCCGCGTGGCGGAGCACTACCAGCTCGACATCCGGCCGGGGCAGGAGGTGCTCGAGGTGACGCGCGACGACGGCGGCTTCGTCGCCCAGGTCCGCCGGCCCCACGACGAGACGACCTACCGCGCCAGGGCGGTAGTCTTCGCGACCGGGTACTTCGACAATCCGAACTACCTGGGCATTCCGGGCGAGGAGCTGCCCCACGTCAGCCACTATTTCACCGAGGGGCACCCGTACTGGCACCGGCGGGTGGTGGTCATCGGGGCGGGGAACAGCAGCGTGGATGCCGCGCTGGAGTGCTGGCGTGCGGGGGCGACGGTGACGCTGGTCCACTTCGGCGAGGGGTTCGACCGCACGGTCAAGGCCTGGGTGCTTCCCGACATCACCAATCGGGTGAAGGAAGGGAGCATTGCGGTGCGGTGGCGGTCGCGGGTGCGCGCGATCACCCCGACGGAGGTGGAGATCGCATCCGACGCCAGCGGGGAGGTGGAGTGCCTCCCCACCGACGCCGTGCTCGCGATGACGGGCTATCACGCCGATACCTCGCTGCTGGAGCGACTGGGCGTGCCCGTGGATCCGCTCACCGGAATCGCCGCGCACGACGAGCACACGATGGAGACCAGCGTGCCGGGATGCTACCTGGCCGGCGTCATGGCGAGCGGCAACGACGCCAACCGGCTGTTCATCGAGAATTCCCGGGCGCACGGTGAGTTGATCGTGCGGCACTTTGTCGGTCGGCGGCCGGGGCGGACCTGGGAAAGTGATTTAAGTGAATAGCCTAAGGTATTGACACGCCCAATGTTATAAAACACTAATATCGTGGCGTCGGCTCCGCTTCCTTCCCCCCACCCGCTCCCCCTATGTTTCCCCGCGCTCGCGCCCCCATTCCTCACACCAGCGTCCTGCGATGGCCGACACTCAGTTGATGGACAAGCTCGTCTCCCTCTGCAAGCGCCGGGGGTTCGTGTTCCAGTCCTCCGAGATCTACGGCGGTCTCGGCTCGGTGTGGGACTACGGCCCGCTGGGGGTCGAGCTCAAGAAGAACGTGAAGGACCGCTGGTGGCGCGCGATGGTCCACGCCCGGGACGACATCGAGGGGCTCGATGCCGCCATCCTGATGCATGCGCGCGTGTGGGAGGCGTCGGGGCACGTGGCCGGCTTCACCGATCCGCTGGTGGACTGCCGCCACTGCAAGAACCGCTTTCGCGCCGACGATCCCCGCATCAAGGGCACGCCGGGCCAGCCGGACGCGCAATGCCCGGTCTGCGGCAGTCGCGGCACGCTCACCGAGCCGCGGCTGTTCAACCTGATGTTCAAGACCTTCATGGGGCCGGTGGAGGAGCAGGCCGCGGTGGTGTATCTGCGACCCGAGACCGCGCAGGGCATCTACGTCAACTACCTCAACGTGCTGCAGAGCTCGCGGCAGCGGATCCCCTTCGGCATCGCGCAGATCGGCAAGGCCTTCCGGAACGAGATCACGCCCGGGAACTTCATCTTCCGCACCCGCGAGTTCGAGCAGATGGAGATGCAGTTCTTCGTGCAGCCGGGCACCGATGCCGAGTGGTTCGAGCGCTGGCGCGAATGGCGGATGCAGTGGCACCGCGACCTGGGACTCACGCCCGCCAGGCTGCAGTGGCATCAGCACGGACCCGACGAGCTCGCCCACTACGCCCGCGCCGCCTTCGACATCCAGTACCAGTTTCCCTTCGGCTGGCAGGAGATCGAGGGCATCCACAACCGCGGCGACTTCGACCTGGGCCGGCACCAGGAGTACTCGGGCAAGAAGCTGGAATACTTCGACCAGGCGGCCAACCAGCGCTACCTCCCCTACATCGTGGAGACCTCGGCGGGCGCCGACCGGGTGACGCTGACGCTCCTGGTGGATGCCTACCGCGAGGAAGAGGTCGAAGGCGAGACCCGGGTGGTCCTCGGCTTCCACCCGGCGGTGGCGCCGATCAAGGCGGGCGTGTTCCCCCTGGTCAAGAAGGACGGGATGCCCGAGCTCGCCACCGAGCTCTACCACGACCTCAAGCGTCGCTTTCCGGTCTTCTACGACGACAGCGGCGCGATCGGGCGGCGCTATCGCCGGATGGACGAGGCCGGCACGCCGTTCGGGATCACGGTGGACGGCGAGACGCTCCAGGCTCGCACCGTCACGGTCCGGCACCGGGACTCGATGCAGCAGGAGCGGGTCGGCCTCGACCGGGTGGCGGACTTCGTGGCCGAGCGGCTCTAGCGGGGCGGAGCGGCCGATGCGGCAGGACGACTTCGAGCGCATGATCCGCCGCATGGAGCAGGAGGTCCCCGCCGAGTTCCTCGCGGGGGTGGCCGAGATCGCGGTCTCCCCCCGCACCGTCCCGCACCCCACGCGCGACGAGATCTTCACCCTGGGCGAATGCATCCCCTTCCCGGCGGTGGATGGGGCGTCCGAGGGAATTCAGAGCCGGGTCGTGCTCTACTACGGCTCCTTCCAGGCCCTCGCGCGCGTCGCCCCCGGCTTCGACTGGCGGGCGGAGGCCTGGGAGACGCTGACCCACGAGCTGCGGCATCATCTCGAATGGCGAGCACGGGCGCCCGACCTCGAAGCCTATGACCGCGCGGCGGAGCACAACTTCGCCCGGCAGGACGGCGAGGCGTTCGACCCGCTCTTCTTCCTCGATGGCGATCCTGCCGGTCCCGACTGTTATCAGGTGGACGACGACGTCTTCCTCGACGTGACGGTGGACCAGGCGCCCGCGGAGCGGCGTCTGCTCTGGCGCGGTCGGGTGTACCGGGTCGCGGTTCCCCGGGAGACCACCCTGCCGGCCTTCCTCACCGTCGAGGGCGTCGCCGAGCCGCCGGAGGGAGAGCTGGTGCTGGTGTTCCGGCGCCCTCCTGGTCTTCGCGACCTGCTCCGGCGATCGGCCCTCTTCCAGGCGGCGGTGCGGGCCACGGAGGTATATGTTTCCCCCGATCCGACGCAGATCCCCCAACCCTGAGCTGCCGACATGGTCTTTCAGGTCGTGACGACGCTGGATGGCGCCGAGGTGCTGCGCCGAGCCAAGTGGTTCTTCGCCGAGCGGGTGCCCAACCAGGCCGCGTTCCCCGAAAAGGAAGGTCCCGCCTGGCTCACCCTTCGGGGGCAGGGTGGCGAGGAGATCGTCTTCGCCGTCCGCGCCGAGGCCGGCACCACGTCGGTGCGGGCCAGCACGCTGCTCTTCGATCAGGCCGTGGACCGGTTTCTCTCGACCTTGCCCGCGGCCGTGGAGCAGCAGGCATGACGCCGCTCGTGCCGGTGCGCGTGATGGTGACGGATGCGTGGGACGAGGTGCCGCTCCGGCTTCCCGCCAGCGCCACGCTGGGCGAGCTCAAGCGGCAGGCACTCGAGGCTACCAGGGTGACCCGTGATCCGTCCGGCTACCTGGTGAAGTACCGCGGCGCCGAGGTGGCCGACGGCGCGTCGCTGGCCGAGGCGGGAGTGGTCCCGAACGCCGGGCTCATCGTCCTCTCCCGCAAGCGCCGGCCGGTCCTGTAGCCACGATGGCGGTGTCCCCGTCCGCCGGCCGCGTGCTGGTGCTGGGCGCCGCCGCGCTCCTCCTGCTGGACGGCGTCGCACTGCTGGGCCTGGGAATCTGGGGGCGGCGCCCGGGGCTGGCGCTCACCGGAGGGGCGCTGCTGGCCGGCGCATGGGTGGTGTTGTGGTCATGGCAGCGCCAGCGCCGCCGCCTGGAGGAGATCGCCGCGGCACGCCGCGACCTCCGGGCCGACACCGAGGCGCTCCGCCGGCTCACGAGGCGCTGACGGTGATTCCGGTCTTCACCCATCCCGACTGCCTCCGCCATGATCCCGGTCCAGACCATCCCGAAACACCCGCGCGGCTGCGGGTGCTTCTCGAGCGGGCGCGGCGCGACGTCACCGCCGACGTGATCGAGGCGCCGGGCGCGCCGCTCGACGCCCTGCGCGCCGTGCACCCCGACTCGTACCTGCGGAGCCTCGAGGCGATGAGCGCACGCGGCGGCGGAGCGCTCTTTCTGGACACGATTCTCAACGACGCGAGCTGGGCCGCCGCGGTCGGCGCCGCGGGCGCCTTGCTGGCCGCCGTGAATCACGCGCACGCGGGGCGGGGCAATGCGTTCGCCGCCGCCCGCCCGCCGGGCCACCACGCGCTGGCAGGGAAGGGGATGGGCTTCTGCCTGCTGAACAACGTGGTCATCGGGGCGCGGCATGCGCAGCGGGCGGGCCGCGAACGGGTCCTGATCGTGGACTGGGACGTGCACCACGGGAACGGCACCCAGGCCTTGATGGAGCGCGACCCCAGCCTGCGCTACGTCTCGCTGCACCAGCACCCCTGGTATCCCGGAACCGGGATGGCGGAGGAGCGCGGCGTAGGCAACGTGTTCAACGTGCCGCGCGGACCGGGCCGGCCGGCGTCGATGTACGTGGAGGACCTGTGGAGCGCGATCGTCGCCGCCACCGAGGGATGGAGTCCGGAGCTCGTCCTGGTGTCGGCCGGGTTCGACGCGATGGCCGGCGATCCGCTCGGCGGGTTCACCCTGGAGCCGGGTCACTATCGCGATCTCACCCTTCGACTGCGCGACCGCCTGCCCGACGTGCCGGTCGTGGGCCTGCTCGAGGGCGGCTACGTACCCACCCGGCTGGCCGAGGGCGTCCTCGCCCACCTGGCCGCCCTGGACGGATGACCCCGAGGATCGCATGACCGATCATCTCCACATGGAAGCCGAGTTCCTCGAGCTCCGCACCCGCCATCCGTTCGTCATCGCGCGGGGCAACCAGAGCGACAACCGCACCGTGTGGGTGCGTCTCCGGGACGCCGAGGGCCACGAGGGCTGGGGCGAGGCGGCGCCGAGTCGGTACTATGGGGAAACCCCCGAGACGGTCATGGAGGCGCTCGACGCGTACGCGGTGGCGATGCCCTCGGATCCGCTCGACGTCGAGGAGACCGAGCGCCGCTGGGAGCTGGCGCTCCACGGCAATCCCTCCGCCCGGGCCGCGTTGTCGTCCGCGCTGCACGATCTCGTCGGCAAGCGGCTGGGCGTGCCCGTCTACCGTCTCTGGGGGCTCGATCCGGCCCGAGCGCCCCGGTCCACCTTCACCATCGGCCTCGATACACCCGACCGGCTCCGGCTCAAGGTGCGGGAGGCGGAGCCCTACCCGATCCTCAAGATCAAGGTCGGCACCGATCGCGATCTCGAGGTCCTGCAGACCATCCGCGACGCCACCGACAAGGAGATCCGGGTCGACGCCAACGGCGGCTGGACCCTGAAGCAGGCGATCGCCATGCTGCCCGTGCTCAAGGAATTCGGGGTCACCGCGCTGGAGCAGCCGCTGCCGCCCACCGAGCTCCGCGGCCTCGCCGAGATCACGCGCCGGGCGGAAATCCCGGTCATCGCGGACGAGAGCTGTCTGGTCGCGAGCGACATCCCCCCGCTGGTCGGGTGCGTGGACGGAATCAACATCAAGCTGGCGAAGTGCGGCAGTCTGCGTGAGGCGCTCAGGATGATCGCCGTGGCGCGGGCCCACGGGATGATGGTGATGGTCGGCTGCATGATCGAGAGCTCGATCTGCATCACCGCCGCGGCGCACCTCACGCCGCTGGTGGACCTGGTGGATCTCGACGGCGCCGCGCTTCTGGCCGAGGACCCGTTCGTCGGGGCCACGATCGACGGCGGGCAGGTGCGCCTGCCCGCCGGCCCGGGCCTGGGCCTCAGGCGGAGATGACCGCGCGCTTCGCCCGCGTCGCTCTTCCACTCCCGCTCGCCGCTCCCTACACCTACCGCATTCCCGAGGCCCTGGGCGACCGGGTCCTTCCCGGCGCGCGCGTCGTCGTCCCGGTGCGGGCTCGCGAGCTGATCGGGATCGTGCTCGAGATCGACACGCCCGCGCCCGAGGCGGAGGCGCGGGAGGTGCTTGCCGCCCCCGATCCCACCCCCGCGCTGCCCGAGGCGCTCCTCGCGACCGCCCGGTGGATCGCGGGCTACTACGGCTCACCCATCGGCCTTACCCTCAAGGCCATGCTTCCGTCGGGGATGTGGGGCGCCTCGCAGGTCGTCGCGGTCCGGGTCGCGGGAGCGCCCGAGCCCGGCGGGCTTGCCGGTCAGGTGCGCGACTGGCTCGAGCAGCAGGGCGGGGAAGCCACGGTGGCCGGCGCAGCCCGCAAGTTCCGCCGCCCGCTCTGGGATGTACTGGCTCGGCTCGCGCGGGTCGGGGCGGTCGAGCTCCGGGTGGTGCCACCCGACACCGGGGCCGGGGTGGCCACGGAGCGCGTGGTGGTCCTCACCGGCGAGTCGCCCACGCTGCTCGAGCGGGACACCCTGTTCCGCCGGCGCGCCAAGCGCCGGCGCCTCTACGAGTCGCTGGAATCCCTGGGCGGCAGCGCCCAGGTAAGGCACGTGGTGGACCAGCTCGGGTTCAGCGAGGCGGTGATCGCCGGTCTGGCGGGGCAGGGGCTCGCGCGGATCGAGAGCGTGGAGCGGGTGCGCGACCCGTTCGCCGACATGCCCGCCGTGCCCCCACCCGACACACTCACGTCGCGACAGGCCGAGGCGCTCGCGGCGATCGAGCGCCTCGCGCCCGGCGCGTCCGCGCTGCTGTTCGGGGTGACCGGCAGCGGCAAGACACTGGTCTATCTGGAGGCGGTTCGCCGGGTGCTGGCCCGAGGGCGCGGGGCCATCGTGCTGGTCCCGGAGATCGGGCTCACCCCGCAGACGGTGAGTCGCCTCCGGGGTGCCTTCGGCGACCAGGTGGCGGTGCTGCATAGCGCCCTCTCCGATGGGGAACGCGCCGACGCGTGGCGCCTCCTTCGCCGGGGCGAGCGGCGGGTAGCCGTGGGAGCGCGTTCGGCGGTCTTCGCGCCGATAGCGGATCTGGGGCTCATCGTGGTGGACGAGGAGCACGAAGCGAGCTACAAGAACGGCGAGGCGCCGCGCTATCACGCGCGCGACGTCGCCGCGGTCCGGGCCCGACTGGAGGGGGCGGCGCTCGTGCTCGGCAGCGCCACGCCTTCGCTCGAGACGATGGCCCGCACCGGCCAGGGGCTCGAGACGCTCCGCCTGCCGCATCGCATCGGGTCGCGGCCCCTGCCGCCGGTGGAGCTGGTGGACCTTCGCGTCGCACCGAAGGTGACGGGCACCGGCCCGCTCGCCTGGTCGGAGGCGCTCGACCAGGCCATCGTCGCGACGCTGGCCCGCCGGGAACAGGCGCTGTTGCTGCTCAACCGGCGAGGCTATGCCGCCTTCCTCCAGTGTCCCGACTGCGGCGAGGTCTGGCAGTGCCCCCGCTGCAGCATCTCCCTCACCGTCCATCGCGCGCCTGACGGGCTTCGCTGCCACTACTGTGGCCACGAGGAGCCCCTGCCGTTCACCTGCCGGGTCTGCGCCAATCCGGTGCAGCAGATGCGCGGGATAGGCACCCAGCAGCTCGAGCGGGTACTGGCCGAGCGATACCCCGAGGCCCGGATCGCCCGGATGGATCTCGACACCACGAGCACGAAGTGGGGCCACCAGCGGATCCTGGGCGAGTTCGAGGTTGGACGGATCGACCTGCTGATCGGCACCCAGATGGTGGCGAAGGGGCTCGACTTCCCCAACGTGACGCTGGTCGGCGTGGTGGACGCCGACACGGGACTCTACCTCCCCGACTTCCGCTCGGCCGAGCGCACCTTCCAGCTCCTGGCGCAGGTGGCCGGCCGTGCCGGCCGGGGGCCCAAGGGCGGACGGGTGCTCGTCCAGACCCGCCACCCCACGCACCACGCCCTGCGGCACGCCGCGCGGCACGATGCCGAGGGGTTCATCGCCGAGGAGCTGTCCCTCCGCCGCGAGCCGCCGTACCCGCCGGAGACGTCGCTGGTGAATCTGATCGTGTCCGGGCCCGACCAGTCGGCCACCGGCTCGCGCGCGGCGGAGGTGGCCGACTGGTGTCAGGGCCTGGAGGATCGCTATCGCCTGGGGGTGTCGGTGCTGGGGCCGGCGCCCTGTCCGCTGGCGCGGATCAAGGAACGGTGGCGCTGGCACGTGCTGCTCAAGGGGGAGGGGACTGCTCTGGGGCGGATCGTGCGCTACGCCGCCCGTCGGCTGACGCAGGCCGGGCCGGTGCGGGTCATCCTCGATCGGGATCCGGTGACGCTGCTGTAATGCAGCTCAGGTCTGCGGGACGGCACTTCCGCGGCCGATCAGCGACTCCGGTACCCGATCTCAGTCCCGAGATAGATGACCCGCCGGGGTGCCGGCTCGAACACCCGCCCGCCCGCGCCGTTGATCGTCAGCGAGCTCACGTACTGCCGGTCCCAGAGATTGTTGATGCCGATGAACGGCGCCAGGCTCATGTCGCCCGAGACCCCGTCCCAGCCCAGCCGCAGGTTGGTCACGCCCGCTCCCCAGGACTCCGCCACCAGGGCCGGAGTGTTGAGGTCGTCGGCCGCCATGGATGAGCTGAGCGTGTGGTCGGCGTCGGCGTAGAAGCCGTAGGGCAGGGTCCCGCGCACCCCGAAGCGCCAGTAGTGATCGGGCACGCCGGGCAGCCGGTTGCCCGCCAGCGAAGTGCCCGAGGCGTCCACGTAGTCCACGAACCGGTAGTGGGCGTACGTGTAGGCGCCGCTCAGCTGGAGCCCGGCGACCGGCGTCACCGTGAGCCCGACCTCCGCGCCGTCGTTGTGGGTCTTGCCCGCGTTCACGAAGAAGGCCCGCCCGCCCACCTCCTGCTGCTGCACGATCGCGTCGCTGATGCGGCCCAGGAAGAGCGCGACCGTGTACTCCACCCCGCGCGTCGGGCTGCCTCGCGCGCCGACTTCGTAGTTCACCGCGCGCTGCGGGGTAAGCTCGGTGTTGAATCCGCCGGTCGAGTTGGGCTGGTTGACCAGCTCGGTGGTGGTCGGGGTCTCGAACGAGGTGGACAGGTTGACGTAGGGCACGAACCGGTCGCCGAAGCTCCAGCTCGCGCCGACGTTGCCGCTGGGGGCATCGTTGGTCTGCTGGCCGCTGTTGTCCACCCCGTCGCTCAGATGGTGGTCGGCCACGTCGAACCGGACCCAGTCGTAGCGGGCGCCCGCGGTCAGCAGCAGCTCTTCACGGGGCGACCACTGCACCTGGGCAAAGGGTCCGAACTCGGTGATCGTCTCCCGCTGATCGATCAGCACACTGTCGGTGGGCGCGCCCGCGTTGGAGACGAAGTTCTGCCGGTCGTCGCGCATCCGCTGGACGTCGGCCCCGGCCGTGAGCCGTGGCGCCGTGGGCGCGGCGCCCAGATGACGCGTGCCACTCGCCCGGGCGCCACCCACGGCGCGGTCGATCCGGACGTACGTGCCGGCGGTCGGAACGAACGGGCCCGGCGGCGGTGCCGCGAGCGGGTTCTCCAAGTCGCGCAACAACCCGAAGACGTTGACTCCGAACTCGTTCCCCCGGTCGTCGACGTGGCGCAGGCCGAGGGCGAGCTGCTGCTGCTGGACGTCCTTGTCGGCCCCGCGGCGGATGTTGTTCGCCGCGGCGGAATCCGGGTTCGCCACCAGCTCGGGCTTGGTCAGTGCCCCCGGATTCTGCGCCTCCGGATTGTCCGCCAGGCTGAGGCGCACCGTACCGATGGTTGTGCCGGAGAACACGTAGTCGAGACCGGTGCTGAGCTGGCGGATGTCCGCCGCGCTGTTCTGCCGGAAGCCGTCGGACTTGAACTGGCTGATGGACAGGGTCGCGCTCGCGCTGCCGCTCCGCGCGGAGGTCCAGCTCTGCCACTTGTAGAAGCCGTCCCCGTCCCGCTTGCCGTCGCCGCCCTGAACCCGGACCCGCTGCGCGAAGGGGCCCGGCGCCGCATCCTCGCTCTCCAGCGAGATCACCCCGCCCGAGGCGTTGCCGTACAGCGACGAGCTGGCGCCTCGCAGCACTTCGGCCCGGCCCAGGTTGGCGAAGTCCACGTTGGTGAGCTGGCTCTGCCCGTCGGGCAGGGTCTGCGGGATGCCGTCCAGCAGGATCTTCACGCCGCGGACGCCGAAGTTGGAGCGGCTGCCGAACCCGCGGATCGAGATCCGCTGGTCCAGGGAGAAGTTGTACCGGTTGGAGACCACGACGCCGGGCAGATTGTTGAACGCTTCGTCCAGGCCCACCGTCAGCTGAGCTCGCTGCAGGTCCCCGCGGTCCAGGACACTCACCGCGTTGGGGACGCGGGCGAGCGGCTCGGAGGTCCGGGTCACCGACACCTTGATTTCCGGCAGGTGGGTGACCCCGGTGGTGTCCCGCCGCGTGGTGTCCGGCGCGGCCGGCACCTGGGCCAGCGCGGCAGCGTTGGGGATCAGCAGGGCGATGAGCAGGACGAGCGATCTCGGCATCACGGTCTCCTCGGGTTTTGCGAAAGCTAAACCTGCTTGAAACCCCTGCATCGCCCCCCTACCTTCCACCCCCACATGACCTCCCCATCCAGCGCGTTGCCGGACTTCACCCAACCCCCCTTCGCCGGCGCCCCAGACGCCCGGTGGGAGGCGCTGCCGGCCGACGGCGTCCTGCCCGAAGGCTTCTTCAGCACCTCAAATCTGCCGACCTACGTCCGGGTGGACGGGCGCTGGCTGGCGCCCACGCGGCCCCGGATGGACTGCGTGGTGGTGAAGCGGGGCGCCCTGCTGGAGACCATCGAGCCCCGGCGCCTCCGCCAGGGGGAGCTCGTGGCCATGGGCGAGGCGGAAGACGGCACCGAGGGCATCGTGGTCCACGCCCAGGGATTCCTCGGCGGCGGGCACGGGGCCAACGAGTTCCGGTTCATGTCCACCGAGGTGAGCCGGGAGCGGCCGGTCAACTACGAGGAGCTGGCGGCGCGGCTGGGCGAGGAGAAGCGGCGGGGCGGATACCTGGTCTGGGTCGTGGGGCCGGCGCTGGTCCATTCCCGGGCCCGGGCCGATTTCGAGTGGTTCATCCGGAGCGGGTACGTCCATGCGGTGCTCGCCGGGAACGCGGTCGCCGTGCACGACATCGAGGCGGCGATCTTCGGTACCACCCTGGGCATGACCAACACCGGCCAGCCGACCGAAGGCGGCCACGGGCTCCACATGCGCGCCATCAACCGGGTGCGCGCCGCGGGCTCGATCGAGCGCGCGGTGGAGACCGGGGTCATCAAGAGCGGCATCATGCACGCGCTGGTGAGCAACCGGGTGCCCTTCGTGCTGGCGGGCTCGATCCGCGACGACGGCCCGCTGCCCGGCGTGTACAGCGACACGCTGGCGGCCCAGGACGCCATGCGGGAGCACACCGTCAAGGCCACCGGCGCGGTCTTCGTCGCCACCGCGCTCCATGCCATCGCGGTCGGCAACATGCTGCCGGCCTTCTATCTGTGCGACGGGGCGCCGTCGCCGCTCATGACCATCTGCGTGGATCAGACCGAGTTCGTGGTCAACAAGCTGAAGGACCGCGGCACCCACCAGGCCTATGGCGTGGTAACCAACGCCCAGGACTTCATGCACGTGCTCCGCTTCTACACCGAGCGATGGGAGCAGGGGGCGCACTGACGGCGCCGGGCGCCGGCTGGACCAGGCTGGCCCAGGCGGTGGCGGAGGTGGTGCCGCCCGCGGAGGTGGACTCCGTCTGGGTGTTCAGCCCCCTCCGGCACGAGGGCCGGGAATGGGGAACCGCGGTCCTCTCCCGGATCGACGGCGACCGGCGCCGGATCTACACTGCCCGCTACATGCTCGCGGTCAAAGGCAAGGAGCGGGGGAAGTTCGAGGCCACGGTGCAGGAAGTCGGCAGCGGGCCGGTCGAGGCGCTGACGCAGCTCCTCCAGGACGCGCAGAAGCGGATCGACGACGAGCACCCGCCGCATCCGGTGCAGCCCGAACAGTGGTTCCCCGCCGATGCCCCGCCTCGCTAGGGGAGAAGGCGCGGCACTGCTCGACCGCTTCCGGCGATTCCTCCGCGATCATCACCAGCCGGTCACCCGCCAGCGCGATCTGGTCGCCCAGGTCGTGCTGCTCGCCGACGACCACCTGTCGGTAGACGCGATCCAGCGCCGGCTGAGGGACCAGGGCGAGTCGGTCGGCACCGCCACCGTGTACCGGACGCTGGAGAAGCTGGTCGAGAGCGGGCTGGTCCGGGCGCACGACTTCGGCGAGGGGTTCAAGCGCTACGAGCCGATGCCGGCCCAGACCGACCACGAGCATCTCATCTGCGAGCGGTGCGGCCGAGTGGTCGAGTTCCAGAACGAGCGGCTCGAGCGCATGCTGCCCATCATCGCTGACGAGCACGCCTTCCAGCACACGCGGCACCGGGTGGAGATCTACGGCGTCTGCCGGGAGTGCCGCCAACGCGACCTGCCGGTCGGCCCGGCCGGAGCGGCGCGGTGAACGAGCCGGCCACTCTGGGTGTCGTCGTCGCCTTCGCGGCCGGGCTGCTGAGCTTCCTGTCGCCCTGCGTACTGCCGCTGGTCCCGTCCTACATCGGGTTCCTCACCGGGATGACGCTCCCTGAGATGGGCAGCCGCCGACGGGTGGCGCTGCTTCATGCGCTCTGCTTCACCGCCGGATTCTCCCTCATCTTCATCCTGCTCGGCGCGAGCGCTACGGCGCTCGGGCGGGCGCTCAACTACTACCAGGTCTGGCTTCAGCGTGCCGGCGGCATTCTGATCATCGCGTTCGGTCTGGTGTGCCTGGGGATCTTCAAGGTGGACGCGCTCACCCGGGAGCGCCGGGTGCATCTCGAGCGGAAGCCGGTGGGGTACCTGGGGTCCGGGCTGGTGGGCATGGCGTTCGGTGCGGGGTGGACTCCCTGCATCGGTCCGGTGCTGGGGGCGATCCTCGGCCTGGCCGCCACCAGCGTCGACCTGACCCGCGGGATGCTCCTGCTGGCCGTCTACTCGGCGGGCCTCGCCGTCCCCTTTCTCATCGCGGCGGTGGCGGTCGAGTCGTTCCTCGACTGGTTCCAGCGATTCCGCCGGTTTCTGCCCTGGGTCATGCGCGTGAGCGGCGCGCTGCTGGTATTCGTCGGCTTCCTGCTGCTGACCGGTGAATTCACCCGGCTGGCAGGATGGCTGCAGGGCTTCACCCCGGATTTCCTGCGGGAGCAGATCTGAGTTCCTAGCGTTCCTCGTACCCCATCGCGTAATCCATCACGCACATCTGTCCGTAGTTCCGGTGCCGCCCGCACGCGACGCCCGAGGTGCCCCATTCGGGGTCGAGCAGCGCGCCGCGGTGTCCGCGGTTGGGTACTCCGTCATCCACCAGGAGCTGCAGCACCACGTCGCGCGCGGCGTTCTCTCCGTAGGCGATGTTCTCCGCCACGGCCCCGCGCCACTGGCCGTAGCGCTCCATCCGCCTGGCCGGGTCGCTCCCATCGGTACCGCGGTGCTCCGTGCCGCCGATGGGCCCCTGATCGCGGACATGATCGCCGGCCGCCCGGGCCAGTCCCCCGGACCACTGGAGCGGCCCTGCGGGACGCGCCGCGCGGAGCGCCGCGATCGCCTCCTCGACCGCCGGCGCTCCTTCCTCGGTGCGGAGGAAGGCACGGCCGGGCCGCTCCAGGACCAGTCCGTCGAACTTGGGGAGCCACGCTTCGAGGTACGGCGCGTAGGACGCCGGATCGCCTCGGAGCCGATTGGTCTCCTCGGCGATCTCCCGCGCCAGGCGGCCCCAATCGGGCTCCGCGGGCGTGCGGCCGAGGGCGGGCGCGAAGCCGCTGGAGCTCAGCACCAGCGTCGCCAGGCCGGCGTGCAGTGCTCCCGTGAACGCGCGCCGGCGCTCAGCGCCCACCCACCCCCTCCTCCTCCAGCTCTTCCTCGAGCTGCTGCCGCCGGAGCAGCTCCCAGTACCGTCCGCCGCGGGCGATCAGATCGGCATGGGTGCCTTCCTCGACCACCCGGCCGTCGGCCAGGACCAGGATCCAGTCGGCGTCCCGCACCGCCGCCAGGCGGTGGGAGACGATGATGCTGGTGCGGCCCTCGAGCGCGCCGCGCAGCGCGGCGAGGATCCGCGCCTCGGTGTGCGCGTCCACCGCGCTCAGCGCATCGTCGAGCACGAACACCGGCGGGTCCTGCGCCAGCGCGCGGGCGATCGCGGCGCGCTGCTTCTGTCCCCCTGAGAGGTTGATCCCCCGCTCGCCCAGCACGGTATCGAAGCCCGCGGGGAGGGAGGGCAGCGCCTCGCTCAGCTGCGATACCTCGGCCACCCGCTCCAGCCGGCCGTCGTCGGGCGCGCCGAGCAGGATGTTGTCCCGGAGGGTCTCGCCGAACAGGAAGGTTTCCTGCGGGACGAACCCGACCGCGCGCCGCAGGGTGGCGACCGGGAGACGGCGGATGTCCACCCCGTCGATCCGGATGACGCCCCGGTCCGGATCGTAGGTCCGCACCAGCAGGTCGACCAGCGTCGATTTGCCGGCCCCGGTCGCCCCGACGATGGCGAGCGAGCGGCCTGGCTCGACCCGGAAGCTCACGTCCTGCAAGGCCCAGCCCCGGTCGGTTTCGCCTGGATACCGGAACCACACCCGATCGAAGACCACGGCCCGGCCGCGGCTCGGCGGGGGCAGGTCGAGCGGTGCCGGGGGATCGGCGATCGCGGCCGGCTCGCGGAAGAGCTGGTTGATGCGCGCCATCGAGGCCGCACCCCGCTGAACCAGATTGACCGCCCAGCCGAGGGCGATCATCGGCCAGACCAGCATCGCGAGGTACACCCCGAAGGCCACGAACTCGCCCACGGTGACCCGTCCCGCGATGACCAGGCCGCCTCCCACGTAGAGGACCACCACCGCGCTCAAGCCTCCGAGCAGGGTGAGGAGGGGGAAGAAGAGGCCTTGTACCCGGGCCAGTTCCAGGTTCTTGCGGAGGTATACTTCACTCAGCTCGCGGAACTGGGCGATCTCGGCACGTTCCTGGCGGTAGGCCCGGACCACCCGCACCCCCGAGAGGTTCTCGTGTGCCTGGGTGGTGAGATCGCTGAACTGAGCCTGGATGGCCTGCGAGCGGCGGTGGATCAGCTGGCCGAGCGACATCATGACCAGCGGCAGGCCGAGCATCGGGATGAGGGCCAGGACGGTGAGGCGAGGGCTGATGGCCAGCATGAACGGTGCAATCAGCAGGGCCCGTAAAGTGGTATCCACCAGGTACATCAGAGCGGGCCCGGCCACCATCCGTACCGCCAGCAGGTCGTTGGTCGTGCGGGCCATCACATCGCCGGTCGGATAGCGGTCGTAGAATTCGGCGGCCATCCGCTGCAGATGTAGGTAGAGCTGGTCGCGCAGGTCGGTCTCGACTCGGCGGCTGCCGCTGTTGAGCAGCTCGCGCATGCCGTACCGGGCGATCCCACCCAGCACCGCGGCGAGGAGCAGGAGGCCGATGGCCACCTGGACCTTCCGGAAGGGTGCATGGGTGCCGAGGGCGTCGATGCCCTGCTGGATGAACCGGGGCCCGAGGACGGCGAACCCGTTGCTCACGACGACGAGGGCCAGCCCGGCGGCGTAAGCTCGGCGATACCGCCGGAGGTAGGGAAGGAGAGATCGCAGCTCGTGCATACGTTACGTTCGGAATGTCATCGGCCCACGCATCACGGGCAAGCCACTAAGGAGGGATCGATGTCCAGAATGGTTCTCGCAACGCTCACGCTCGCGGCCCTGGCGGCCTGCGGTCGCGGCGACCGAAGCGACGTCGCGTCGGCGGACAGTCTGAACCGCGATCTCCAGCTCGCGCCGGTGGACACCAGTGCGGCGCTCAACGATCAGCCGTCGGCCGATACCGCGACGCCTGCGCCACCCGCTCCGGCCCCGGCGTCCAAGCCGCAACCCAAGCCCAAGCCGGCTCCAGCGCCGGCGACCCCGGCGCCCGCTCCGGCGGCCCAGCCGGCACCTGCTCCGGCGGCCCCGGCGGCGCTCTCGGCGGGCACGGTGCTCGCCGTGACGACCGACGGCGAAATCCATAGCCGCAAGAACAAGGTCGGCGACCAGGTCACCGCGACGGTGGGCAAGGACGTGAAGGATGCCACCGGACGGACGGTGATCCCGGCGGGCTCCAAGGTGACCCTCCAGGTCACCGCGATCGCGCCGTCGGACAGCAAGAGCGACACGACCGGCACCCTGACGCTCAAGCCCGTGTCCGTGGTGGTGAACGGTCAGACCCAGCCGATCGCCGCCTCGATTTCGGGCGTTCACACCCAGCTCGTGGGCCGCGGCGTCGACGCGACGGACGCCGCCAAGGTCGGCGCCGGAACGGCCGCGGGCGCGATCGTCGGTCGGGTTCTCGGCGGCAGTACCAAGGGCGCCGTCATCGGCGGCATCATCGGCGGCGCGGTGGGAACGCAGCGCGCGGTCGAGACCAAGGATCGCGACGTGGTGCTCCCGGCCGGCACCGGGATCACCGTGACGCTGGACCAGAAGTACACGGCTGCCGGATAAGAGGCGACAAGCGAAGGGCGAAAGGCGAAAGGGGGGCTCGAGAGGTCTTAATCGCGCGCCCCTTCGCTTTTTTCGCCCTTCGCCCTTCGCTCCGTCAGTACCCCGCCCCTCCACCTCCCCGGCGCGGATCGCTCACCCCCTGCCACCCGTCGGACGTCCGCATGATCGCCTCCACGTCTCCCCAGTAGCCGTCGTCGTCGGCGATCGCGTGTCCCAGGGCGCGCAGGCTGTCGAGCGTGGCCGGCGGGAAGCCGTCCGGCTCGATCTCGATCCGGTCAGGCAGGGCCTGATGGTGCAGCCGCGGCGCGCTGACGGCGGCGGGCAGCGGCATCCGATGGTCGAGGACGTTGCTGATGACGTGATACACCATGGTGATGATGCGCGGACCGCCGGGCGTGCCCAGAACGAGAAAGAGCCGTCCCGCCGGGTCGAGCACCAGCGTGGGGGTCATGGCCGAGAGCATCCGTTTCCCGGGGGCGATCGCGTTCGCCTCGCCCTGCACCAGTCCGTAGAGGTTCGGCTTGCCCGGAACGGTCGTAAAGTCGTCCATCTCGTCGTTCAGCAGGAAGCCGGCCCCGGTGACGGTCACCGCGCTGCCGTAGCTGTTGTTGAGCGTCGTGGTACAGCTGACCGCGTTCCCCTCCGCGTCCACCACCGAATAGTGGGTGGTCGAGCTGCCGGACCGCGTGGTCGGCTGGAACGCGGGCGTCACCGACGCCCGCGGCCCGATCTCGCTGCGCAGCGCGGCCGCGTATTCCTTCGAGAGCAGCTGACCGATCGGGTTGGAGACGAAGGCCGGATCCCCCAACCGGGTGTTCCGGTCGGTGAAGGCCCGGCGCATGGCCTCGGCTTCGAGGTGCAGCAGCCTGGGGGAGCCGAACGGAGGAAGCGGACGGAACCCTTCCATGATGTTCAGGATCTCGCCCATGGTCACGCCGCCGGACGAGGCGGGCGGCATGCTGATGATGGTATATCCGGCGTAGTTGACCCGGACCGGGTCCCGCCAGATGGGCCGGTAGCGCCTGAGGTCGTCGTGGGTGATCAGGCCGCCGCCGCGCTGCATCTCCGCCACGATGAGGTCCGCCACGGGCCCGGCATAGAACCCGTCTGCGCCGCGGTCCCGCACCGCCTCGAGGGTGGTCGCCAGGTCGGGCTGGCGCAGCACGCTTCCCACCTCGGGCGGACGGCCGCCGGGCAGGAAGGCCGCTCGCGAGGCGGGAAAGCCGCCGAGCCGCTCGCTGTCCCCCGCGATCGATTGGCTCCGGTACTCATCCACGGTGAACCCGTCACGCGCCAACCGAATGGCCGGCGCGATGACCTGCGGGAGGGAGAGACGGCCCAGCCGCGCCTGCGCCTCCACCAGGCCCGCCACGCTTCCCGGAACGCCGGCGGAGAGGTGCCCGGTGATGCTCCGGTCGGCTGACTCGCCGGTCGCATCGGCGAACATGTCGCGCGTCGCGGCGGCCGGAGCCGTCTCGCGGTAGTCGAGGGTACGTACCTGGCCATCGTGGGTTCGCGCCACCAGGAAGCCGCCGCCGCCAAGGTTGCCGGCCTCGGGATGCACCACCGCCAGGGCAAATCCCACCGCCACGGCGGCATCTGCCGCGTTGCCTCCCTGGCGCAGGATGTCGCGACCGACCGCGCTGGCGAGCGGATGACCCGACACCACCATGGCCGAGCCGCCGGTCGCCACCAGGGCGCTGTCGTATTTCCAGGCGGGCGCGATCCCGGCGAGAGGAGTCGGGCTCGAGGTCGCACAGGCGGCAGCGGCGAGCCACAATGGCAGCACGAAGGGGGCGAGCGGAACGCGCATGAAGATCCCGGTGTAGGAGAAGCGCCCCGGAGTTGCCCCGGGCCGTGGTCGCGGTCTAATTTAGCCCGAGCCCGACCCCTGACCCACTCATCCCTAGCTCGCGTGGCTGACGACTTCCTCGACGCACGGCTGACCGAGCGGCGGAACCCCCGCAGCGCCACTATCGACACTGCCTCGTCACTCGAGATCGTCGATCTCATCGGTGCCGAGGACGCCGGCGTCCCCTCGGCGGTGGCTCGGGTCCGCGAAGAAATCGCCCGCGCCATCGACCTGGTCGAGGCCGCGTTCCGCGCCGGCGGGCGGCTGGTCTACGTCGGGGCCGGCACCAGCGGCCGCCTCGGCGTGCTCGACGCCGCCGAGTGCCCCCCGACCTTCGGGACGCCGCCGGAGATGGTGCTGGGGGTGATCGCGGGAGGCTACCCGGCCCTGGTGCGCTCGGTGGAGGGCGCGGAGGACGACGTCAACGCCGGGATCGGCGAGATCGACGCCCGGCGACTGGGGCCCCACGATGTGGTCGTCGGCATCGCGGCGAGCGGAACCACCCCGTTCGTGCGTGCCGCGCTCTCCCGGGCGCAGACACTCGGCGCTCGTAGCGTCCTGGTCACCTGCGCCGAGCCGCCGGCATTGCTCCAGGAGACCTGCGACGTGTGCATCGTGGTGAAGGTCGGACCGGAGGTGGTCACCGGCTCGACCCGGATGAAGGCCGGCACGGCCACCAAGCTGGTGCTCAACACCCTGACCACCGGGGCGATGATCCGGATCGGCAAGACCTACGGCAACCTGATGGTCGATCTCCGCGCCTGGAACGACAAGCTGGTCGACCGGAGCCAGCGGATCGTGATGGAGACCACCGGCCTTCCTCGGGACGACGCGCGTGCCGTCCTGGACGCCGCGGGCGGGCGGGTCAAGACCGCGATCGTCATGGCCCGCCGCGGCGTGAGCGGGGACGAGGCCGACCGGCTCCTCGCCGAGCACCAGGGCCGCCTCCGCAGCATCGTGGGCGATCCGCCGCCCGTGCGCGGCGCGTGAGCGAGCGTCCCACGCTCGCGGTCGGTCTCATGTCGGGCACCTCGCTCGACGGAATCGACGCGGCCCTGGTCCGGATCGACGGCCCCACCCACGCGGCCCTGCTCGATCACCTGATCCGTCCCTACACCGACGGCGAGCGCGCCCAGATCCGGGAGGCGCTCGATCCCGACACCCGGACCGGACCGGCCGCGCTGGCCCGGCTCCACGTCCGGCTCGCCGAGTGGGCCGCGGACGCAGTGCAGTTTCTCCTGGCCCAGACCCGGACGCCGGCGTCGGCGCTCGACCTGATCGCCTTTCCCGGACAGACCATCTGGCACGAGCCGCCGACGGTCACCTGGCAGCTGGGCGAGCCCGCCGTGCTGGCCGAGCGGTTCGGCGTCCGGGTCGTGAGCGGCTTCCGGACCCGGGACGTCGCGGCCGGAGGCCAGGGCGCCCCGTTGGTCCCCATGGCGGACCTGCTGCTCTTCGCGGCGCACGACCATGACCGCGTTCTGCTCAACCTGGGCGGGATGGCCAACGTCACCTACGTGCCGCGCCGCGCGCAGGACGAAGGGGTGCTCGCCTTCGACACCGGCCCCGGCGTGGCGGTGATCGACGGCGTGGCCCGCCTGGTGGACCGGCGGCGCTCCTACGATCGGGATGGCCGACTGGCGGAGCAGGGAACGGTGGACGAGGAGGCGCTGGCCCAGCTCCTGGCGGATCCGTTCTTCGCCGCGCCGCCTCCCAAGAGCACCGGCCGGGAGCGCTTCGGCGACCAGTTTGCCCGAGCGCTGCATGCGCGCGTGCCCGGCCACGACGGCGTCGCCACTGCGGTGGAGCTCACCGCGCGCACGGTTGCCGATGCGGTTGGCCGCTGGATCCCGCCCGGAGCGGAGGTCGTCGCCTCGGGAGGCGGATGCCACCACCCGGGCCTCATGGCCGCGCTGACCCGCCGCCTCGAGGCGCTGCCGGGCCGCAATCCGCTCCGACGCTTCGACGATCTCTTCTTCCCCGGCGACGCGAAGGAGGCGGTCGCCTTCGCGCTGCTCGGGTACCTCACCCTGCACGGCCAGCCGGGCAACGTCCCTGCCGCGACCGGCGCCGCCGGCCCCCGGGTGCTCGGCATGGTCACGCCCGCATGAGCGAGGCGGCGGCGCTTCCGACCGCGCGCCTGGTCATGCCGGCGCTGCGCGCCCGCCCCGGGAGCGGCTTCGCCCACGAGGCCGGAGCCATCGCCGAGGCGCTCGACCTCGGCGTCGGGGGGTTCATCATCTTCGGCGGCACCGTGGAGTCGGTCCGCCGGCTCACCTCCGACCTCCTGCGGCGCGCCGAACGCCCGCTGCTCCTCGCCTCCGACCTGGAGCGGGGCGCGGGCCAGCAGATCGAAGGCCTCACCGAGTTCCCGCCGCCGCTCGCCCTCGCCGCCCTGGACGACGCGGCCGCGGTACGCTGGGTGGCGTCGGTCACCGCGCGCGAGGCCCGCGCCGTCGGGATCAACTGGGTGTTCGCGCCGGTGGCCGATCTCGACGTGGTTCCCGAAAATCCGATCGTCCAGACCCGCGCCTTCGGGGCCGATCCCCAGCGCGTCGCCACCATGGTCCGGAACTGGGTCGAGGGATGCCAGACCGCCGGCGCACTGGCCTGCGCCAAGCACTTCCCGGGACACGGCCGCACCACGGCGGACTCCCACGTCACCCTGCCCGTCGTGGATGCCCGTCGGGACATCCTCGAGGGTGAGGACCTCGTCCCGTTCGGGATCGCGGTCGAGGCGGGTGTCGCTTCGCTGATGACGGCACACGTGGCCTTCCCCGGGCTCGATCCCGAGGGACTCCCGGCGACGCTCTCGCCGCGCATCCTCGGCGAGCTCCGCGGACGGCTCGGCTTCGATGGACTGGTGGTCACCGACGCGCTCATCATGGACGGCGCGCTGGTGGGCCGGCGGGAGAGCGACGCCGCGCTGGAGGCGATCCGGGCCGGCGTGGACATCCTGCTGTATCCCAACGATCCCCGGCGCGTCTGCGATGCGCTCGACCAGGCCGTCGGGGCCGGCACCCTGCCACGGGATCGCCTGGCGCAGTCGCTCGAGCGCTACGAGCGCGCGCTGGCGCAGGCCGTGGCCCCGACCCCACCGGTGACCCGCGGTCCCTTCGAGTCGGCCGACGCACTGGCCGACGCACTGCTGGATCAAGGGATGTTGCGCGGGGTGCCACCCCGCCTCTCGGCGGCGCTGGACCTGGTGGTGATCGACGACGATCTCGGCGGTCCGTACCCGCCCGGCCCGAGTGATTACGTGGCCCGCGCGCTCGGCTCTGAGCTGGCCGGCCGGTACACCGAGGGGTCGCGCGTGGTGCTCGCGTTCGCCGAGCCGCGAGCCTGGAAGGGACGCTCCGGCTTTGGTCCGGAGGCCCGCGACGCGCTGGCGCACACTGCACCCGGCGCGGACCTGGTCGTGCTCTTCGGCCATCCTCGCCTGGCGGACGAGATCCCCAGCGAGGCGCCGATTCTGCTGGCGTGGCACCGGCAGCGGCTGATGCAGGAGGCGGTGGCCCGCTGGCTGCGGACGCGGCTGGGCTAGGAGCGGGTCAGGTCATCCGCGCGTCGAACCCACGGCAGTAGCCCGAACGCAGGCAGCCCCATCAGGAAGGTGAGCAGGAAGTAGTGCGCGTAGCCGAACGCCTCGGCCAGGTCGCCCGAGGCCCGGCCGGCCACGCTCCTGGTGAGTGCCAGGAGCGCGGAAAGCACCGCATACTGTGTGGCGGCGTAGCGCCGCTCGCAGACGCTCATGAGGAAGGCGACGAACGCCGCCGTACCCAGGCCCGCCGCGAAGTTCTCGAACAGCGCCACGGCCAGAATCAGAGGTTTCGACGGCGCCGCGGCCGCGGCACCCGCGTAACCCAGGCTCGAGAGCGCTTGCACCGCGCCGAGCACCCACAGCGCCCGGAAGATGCCCCAGCGGGTCGTCAGAATTCCTCCCAGCACCGCGCCGGCCACCGTCGCCAGGATCCGACCGGTGGTCAGAACCGCGCCGATCTCCTCGAGGGTGAATCCCCGGTCCACCCAGAACGGCCGGGTCATCGGCTCCATGGCCGCGATATCGAGCTTGAAGAGCAGCGCGAACAGGATGACCGCCCAGATGTCGCGTCGCGCGAGCAGCGCCTTGAGCGGCGCCCACAACGATTCGTGGGGCGCGGCGGAGCGCTCCCCCGTCGGCAGGAGCAGGGTCCCGAGCGTGAGCGCGGCGAGCACGACGGCGCCGGCCTGAAACGCGCTGGGCCAGTCACTGCGGCCGGCCAGCCAGATCAGCAACCCTCCCGCGATGAACATGGCGGCCCGGTAGGCGGCGTTCCGGACCGAGTTCGCCACCCCGAGCTCCCGATGGGTGGTGACTTCGATGGTGTAGGCATCGATCGCGATGTCCTGCGTCGCGGAGAGCGCCACCATGAGAATCAGGAGCGGCCAGAACCAGTCGGCGAGGTGGGTGAGATCGACCATCGCCAGCACCATCATCAGTGCCGTGAGTCCGGCCATGCACGCGGCGATCCACTGCCGGCGGGTGCCGAGCCGATCGACCAGCGGAGACCAGAGAAACTTGAAGGCCCAGGGGAAGGTCGCGGCGCTCACCATGCTGACGTCGACCAGGCCCGCGCCGTGGGTACGCAGGTAGATCGGGAGCGTCTCGTTGACCAGGCCGAACGGGAAGCCGGATGCGAAGGAGAGGGCCCCGATCCAGCCGAGACGGACGGCGAGCGGCGAGCGGGGGGCCCCCGGCTCGACGTCAGCCGACGCCACGCGACCCGGTCAGAAGAGCACCAGCAGCAACAAGGCGGCGAGGACCAGGAGGCCGATCGCGATCAGCAGGCCGCGGCCTCGGACGGGCTGCGGCTCGGCCACGACCTCAACGGCGGGGAGCGCGACCGGCGGTCGTACCACCGGCTCGGCCAGGGTGTCCTCCGGATCGCCGCCGGGGACCTGGTAGACCTGGTAGCCCACGTCCTCGGCCCCGTCGGGCTCGGGCAACCCCTCACCGTCGAATCGGGCGGCCACCACGGTGATGTTGTCGGGGCCGCCCCGCTCGTTGGCCAGGTCGATCAGCGAGCTGCAGAGCGAGGGGAGGTCGGCGTGGGCCGCCACCATGTCCGCGAACTCCTCCCGCTTCACCAGCCCGGAGAGCCCGTCGGAGCATATGAGGAGGGTATCCCCGCGGCGCAGCACCTGGTGGCTGAGGTCGACCTTGACCCGGGGGTCGGGACCGAGGGCCTGGAGGATGATGTTGCGCCGCTCGCTCTGCTCGGCCTCTTCCTGAGTCAGCTCGCCGGCGTCCACCAGCCGCTGCATCAGCGACTGGTCCCGCGTGAGCTGGATCGCCGAGCCGTTCCGGACCAGATAGCCCCGGCTGTCGCCGATCTGCGTGAGGTACAGCTGCTCGCCAAAGACGCCGGCGGCCGTCACCGTCGTGCCCATGCCTCGCACTTCGGGATGCTCGCGCGCGTAGCCGTAGATCTGCTGATTGGCCAGCTCGACCGCTTCCTTCATCCGGAACGCGAACCGCTCGGGCGAGGCGTCCTCATCGTCGGCCCAGGCGGTGGAGAGATGACGATAGATCAGGTCGGTGGCCATCTCGCTGGCCAGCTCACCGGCGGCCGCGCCGCCCATTCCGTCGGCGACCATGAACAGCGACCCGCGCGGGCCGATCTCGTGCTCGCGCACCTCGGGGAGCAGGCTGGAGTTCCCGCTGCTCAGGTCCGCGACCAGGAAGGTGTCTTCGTTGTGGTCGCGGGTGCGTCCCAGATCGGTCTTGCCGAAGACCGTGACCTTCACCGGACCCGCGCTCACGCGCGCGCCTCGACCGCGCCGAACCCCTCGGACCCGTCTGCGAGCAATTGACCGGCAGGGACGGCGAGAGTCACTTGGCGATTCCTTGCAGCAGTTCCTGTCCTGGCGTGGGAGCGTGACGAATCTACGGACTGGCTCTGGGAGCGTCAACGTTGTCTTGGCGTAAGTCTCAGCCACCGTGTACCTTGCAACTCATGGGTCCGGCTCGCCACTCCGCCCTCGCCGCCGTTCTGCTCGCGGGGTGCGCGTCTTCTCACCCGCCGGCGTCCCCCGTTCCCACTGGGCCCGCCGCCGAAGCGGCCCGATCGGGGCCGGCCCCGGCGCTTCCGGCGCCGCCCCGGATCCGCGGACCACTCGCGCTGCGAGTGGCGTACCCCGCGCCGAGCGCCCGCGTCGAGGCGCGAGACTCGACTTTCCTGTATGGCTCGGTCGGCACGGGCGACGCCACGCTCACGATCGACGGCACGCCGGTCCGGGTCTGGCCCAACGGCGCGTGGATCGCGTGGGTAGCGCTGCCCCCCGACAGCGTGGCCCGATTGCATCTGGTGGCGAGAACCGAGACGGACAGCGCCACGCTGGAATACCCGGTCCGTCGGGCACTGTGGGAGCCCCCACCGGGACCCCAGTTGTGGCTGGACACGCTGTCGCTCAGTCCCCGGGGTCGGGTATGGTGGCCGCGGGGCGAGTACCTGACGCTCTCGGCCCACGCGTCCGAGGGCGCCGACCTTCGTCTTCGTCTGGCCGACGGCACCCTGGTGCGGCTCGTCCCGGCCGCGGAGCCGGAACCGGTGCCCGAGGCGGTGCGGGCCTTCGAGCGCGACACCGCCAAGCTCGCCACGCCGACCCGGCACGATCGGTACGTCGGTCTGCTTCGTGGACGCCGGCTCGGCCCCGATCCCGGGCCGATGCTGCCGTTTCTCGGCGCGTCGGTCGCGGCCGT
>Ga0310810_10000762_pt1 | contig 32526 bp, 20 predicted proteins | sample NCmetagenome_FD_207641 | JGI IMG/M metagenome (GOLD analysis project Ga0310810, IMG submission 207641) | Soil microbial communities from experimental microcosm in Duke University, North Carolina, United States - NC | ecosystem: Engineered > Artificial ecosystem > Soil microcosm > Unclassified ... | reverse complement strand
GTGCTGGACGATGTAGAGCGGATAGAAGTGATCCGTGGACCCGGGGGACAATCTGGGGGCCCAACGCGGTCAATGGTGTGATCAACATCATTACCAAGAAGGCAGCGGACACGCATGGAGCGCTGGTGAGCGCCGCCGGGAGGAGTATAGACCGGGGCGTTGTCAATGCCCGATATGGAGGCGGTAATGGCAGCAGCTTCGATTACCGGGTGTACGGGCTGGGGTTTCTGCGGGGGCCGGAACACCATGCGGATGGAAACAAATACGATTCATGGCGAGCGGTACAGGGCGGGTTTCGCATTGACTGGGCCAAAAGCAATCACGACAGCTTCACCTTCCAGGGAGACCTATACGATGAAGGCGCGGGCGAAACTGTAACTGCGACGGAATACAATCCGCCCTCGGCGGAGGTGGTTACGGGAACGGCGCGGCTATCCGGGGGAAATATCCTGGGGCGGTGGAGGCACGCGCAGGGCGAAGGAAAAGACATCGAGCTGCAGGCATACTATGACCGCACTAACCGGCACGAGCCGAACTTCGGGGACGTACGGGATACCTTTGACATAGATTTCCTACATCGGTTTCGGCTGCCGGGGCGGCAGCAAATATCGTGGGGACTGGGAACGCGTATCAGCCGGGGCAGCAACGAGCAAATCGTATCGGGGCTGACGTTCGATCCGGCCGAAAGAACCGATCAACTGTACAGCCTGTTTCTGCAGGACGACATTGGGCTGATCGAAGATCGTTTATCGCTGGCCCTGGGAACGAAGCTGTTAAAAACAAATTTCAGTCCGGTGCAGCCGCAGCCGAGCGTAAGACTGCTATGGACCCCGAGCGGCCGGCAATCGTTGTGGGCAGCCTATACGCACGCCATTCGGACACCGTCGGACGCAGAACGGGATTTCTTCCTGTCCGGATATCTGGGAACCGCGCCGGGAGGACTTCCCTTCTTTGCGCGATTCAACGCCAACAAGAACTTCCGGTCGGAACAGCTTAACGGCTACGAACTGGGATACAGGCATCTTCTTGCCGAAAGCTTCTTTTTCGATGCGTCGTTCTTCTACAACAATTACAGTGGATTATTCAGCGAAGACATCATTGGAGCGCCCTTCCTGGAAGACGATCCGGCGCCCACGCACCTGCTGCTTCCAGCGCAATTCGGGAACGGGTTGCGAGGCACAACGAAGGGAGTGGAGATCGCTCCGGAGTGGAAGCCGACATCGTTCTGGCGGGTGCGAAGCTCCTATTCCTACCTGCAAATGAATCTGGAAAAATCGCGGTGCTCACTGGATATTGGGTCAGCTCCGGTCGTGGAAGGATCGAGCCCGAAGCATGAAGTGACGGTGTTGTCGGACTCGATTTTTTAAAGCGGTTCAGCCTGGATGTGACCTATCTGTACGTCAGCGCCCTGCCAGCATTAGCGATTCGAGGGTATTCGAACGTCAATGTTCGAGTGGACTGGCGAGCCAGCCAGCACTTCAAGTTTTCTGTAGTGGGCCGAAACCTGCTCCAGCCCTACCATTACGAGTACGCGAGCGATCCCGGGCCGAACGTGGGAATCAAGCGGACGGCTTACGGACAAATTACGTGGACCCATTAAAGGTTGAGCAGGACAGGCTGGAACATCGCCGACGGGGCCGGCAAGGCACGGCGACCGGATCCAAGAAGGAACGCTTGCCGGTCCTGCTGCTGGCGATCGCGTTATCGCAGCTGTTCATTCTCTTCCTGCGTCCAGCCAGCGCACAGCAAGCACGTCCCACCGAGTCCCAAGTCAAAGCAGCGTACCTGTATAACTTCGGCAAATTTGTGCGCTGGGGAGGGCCTGGCGGCGAGCGATTCGAAATCTGCCTTATCGGGAAAGATCCTTTTGGCGAGGTTTTGGACGCGACGGTTGCGGATGAAAGTATTGACAAGAAAAAAGTGACGGTGCGGCGGATCAGCAACATTCAAGAGGTTGCGCACTGCAGGATTCTATTCGTCAGTACCTCCGAGGAGAGACGCCTGGTAGCGATTCTGAGCGCAGCGCAGCGGCTTGAGGTGCTGACGGTGAGCGACATAACGAGATTTGCCGAGCGCGGGGGAACGATCGGGTTCGTGAACCAGGAGGAGAGAGTCCGATTCGAGGTGAACCGGGCGGCGGCGGAACGCTCCCATCTGAGCCTGAGTTCTGAATTACTGAAGGTGGCGACGCGAGTAATTGATAAAGCGCCGCAGGGAAGCTGAGCATGGCATTGGTGCGCCGATCCATCTCGACGAAACTCACCATGATGAACCTGCTGGTGAGCGGGTCGGCATTGCTATTGGCGTGTCTCGGATTCTTCGCCTATGACCAGATCACCTTCCGGGAAGGACTGGTGCGCACACTTTCCGCGCAAGCCCAAATCATCGGATCGAACAGCGTCTCGGCCCTGCTGTTCAGCGATCCGCAGGCGGCGGCAAATACGCTGTCGGCGCTGAAGAATTCTCCGCACATTGCCTCTGCCGGGATTTTGATGGCAGACCAGCGCAGCTTTGTGCAGTACAGCAAGAGCCGATCCGACGATCTTCTGAATATTCCCCGCCTAGCAGAAGATGAAATCGAGGGACATTGGTTCCGAAGCACGCACGTGGTGCTGGTACGAAAGATCTACTCTGAGAAAAAACTGGTGGGTTACGTGTATCTGCGGGCGGACTTGCGAGAGTTGGACGAACGCTTGTGGCGCTATGCGCTGATCTCCATCGGGGTGTTGATGATTTCCCTTTTGTTCGCGCTGCTGATTTCGGCGGGATTCCGCAAGTCGGTGGCGGAGCCGATTGTGGGTCTGGCGGACGTAGCGCGCAAGGTGTCGCGAGTCAAAGATTACTCGGTCCGTTTTCCGCGATCGGAACAGCGTGACGAGTTGGGAATCTTAATTAACTCGTTCAATGAGATGTTGAAGGAGATCCAACTGCGGGACGGGGAGTTGCGCAAAGCCCAGAATGAGTTGGAACAGCGGGTGCGGGAACGTACGGCGGAGTTGGTGGCGGCGAACCGCGAGCTCGAAGCGTTCTCCTACTCGGTGTCGCATGACCTGCGGGGGCCGCTGGATGCTCTGAATGGGTTCAGTTACGTGCTGATGCAACAGTATGGACAGAAGCTGGAGACAAACGGAAAGGAACTGGTGGAACACATCCGGGCAGCCGGCAAGCGGATGCGGGAGTTAATTGACGACCTATTAAACCTGTCACGGCTGACCACCAGCGCGGTGCATCCGGAAAAGGTCAACCTCAGCGCGATGGCACAAAGCATAGCGAAGGATTTGCGCCGCGGCGACCCGGAGAGAAACGTGGAATTCAAGATCGCCGAAGACACCGAGGCGCACGGCGATGAGCGGCTGCTGCGAATCGTACTGGAGAACCTGCTGCAAAATTCCTGGAAATATACGTCGGGTAACCAGCGGGCGCGAATCGAATTCGGATCGGAGCCGCGCGACGGGCGTACGATATATTTTGTCCGGGATGATGGAGCGGGGTTCGATCCGAGAGTTGCCGATCGTCTGTTTCAGCCGTTTCAGCGGCTGCACTCCACGGCGCAGTTTCCGGGAAGCGGCATAGGGTTAGCGACGGTACAAAGAATCGTGCGCCGACACGGCGGGGAAATCTGGGCAGAGGGAGCGGTGGAAAAGGGAGCAACATTCTTTTTCACCCTGGGAACCAAACGGAGCTAGAAATTGACGAGAATGGAAGTGGGAGCCGAAGGCACGAAGAATTTACGAGGGGAAAGGGCAGCGGCCGAGTGGGTGCGCGAGCAAGTCGACCGCAATCGGCGAGGAGAAACAGCAGGCATTTTTTCGGTTTGCTCAGCGCATCCGCAGGTACTCGAGGCGGCCATGCGACACGCGCGAGACGAGGATTCGATGTTATGCGTGGAATCGACGTCCAACCAGGTAAATCAGTTTGGGGGATATACCGGGATGAAGGCGGCGGATTTTGTGCAGTATCTGAGATCGGTAGCGGCCGAGACCGGCTATTCCAGGGAGAGGATTGTTCTGGGCGGCGATCATCTGGGGCCATATCCGTGGCGAGCCGAGGCGAGCCGAAGCGCGATGGAAAAAGCCGGCGAGTTGGTTCGGAGCTGCGTGTTGGCGGGGTACGTGAAAATCCATCTGGACGCGAGCATGGCGTGCGCGGACGACGGGGATATGGGAGATGAGATCGTGGCGGCGCGGGCGGCTCAGCTTTGCGAGGCGGCAGAGAGCGCGTGGGCGGATTTGCCGACGGGATCTCCTCATCTTCTGTATGTGATCGGAACCGAGGTACCGCTGCCGGGAGGAGAAACGAACAGCAGCGGAGGACCGCAACCGACATCGGTGCAGCATGTTCAGCGGACCATGGAGATCACGCGCGCAGCATTTCTTGGGCGTGGACTGGAGAAGGCGTGGGAAAGAGTCATCGGGCTGGTGGTGCAGCCGGGAGTGGAGTTCGGCGATGCGACGGTGTTTGATTATGACCGCAGGCAGGCGAGAGGGTTAAGCGAGAAATTGCCCAAGTCGCCGGGGCTGGTTTACGAAACGCATTCGACGGACTATCAGAAACCGGGGGGACTTCGGCAACTGGTGGAGGACCACTTCGCGATCTTAAAGGTGGGACCGTGGCTGACATTTGCGTATCGCGAAGCAATTTTCGCGCTAAGCGCGGTCGAGGAGCAGTGGCTGGGAGGACGGAAGGGAGTTCACCGGTCGCAGGTGAAGAAGGCGCTTGAGGAAGCGATGCTGCGAAATCCAGCGCATTGGAAGGCTTATTATCCGCAGGAAGAGTCGGCAGCACATTTTGCAAGGCAGTACAGTTTCAGCGATCGCTGCCGTTATTACTGGCCGGAAAAACCGGTACAAAAGGAAGTGGACCTACTGCTGTCGAACTTGTCGGTGGGAGAGATGCCTCTGACTCTGCTTAGCCAATACCTGCCTGAGCAGTACGCGGCGGTTCGCGAAGGCAGGGTGGAGAATCGGCCAGAAAGCCTGGTGGAGGACCGTATCGGCGAGGTGTTGAGGATTTATTCGGCAGCTTGCGGTCAATAGACGACGGCTCCGCTCCGCCCATCGGACAGAGTTGATTCAGAATGCAAACTAATGGGAGTCCGAGTCGCCGTACCAGAAGACCGCGCCCTTGGAAATAGCCGGCAGGGTAAATGAAACGCGTCCGTTCGCGACCGAACCGCGGAGCGTTTGCTGGTCGCCCAGAAATGGCAGGAAGTGGCCGGTTGTTCCCTTCCCTCCCTCGATCACAATCCTGACATTTTGCTGGGGCGTCTGAACGGGATTGGCTCCGCCAACCAGGCCAGTGAAGTTTGCCAAGAAAACATGCGGCGCGCCGTCCACCGAGGAGACGGAGGTAGCAACCAGGGGGCCGGCAGAGACGGCGATGGACGAGTCCGGGGCGAGACTTTTCAGGAAACTCTGCTGTTGGTTCGGATCGGCGCGAGCAAAATCCCGCTCCGCGACCTCGAGGTAGGCTTTTCCGGGGCAATCGGGAAAGCGAATGATGCCAGGGCGGTTGCCGAGGCCGGTGACATCGGCGCCGGTAATCACCAGCCGATGATTTCCGTTTACATAACTTGCGAGGGAAGCTTTCTCGGTAGAGTTGAGCATACGCACGCCGGGCAATACCAAGGTTTTCCCGGTGAAAGACGCCAAGGTTCGCGGCGTGACAACCTGGAACTCCAAGTGACTCTGGATGAGCAGGAGGAGAATGCCGCGATAGGAGCGTATGAAGTCGTCGGCATAAAAGTTTCGAGTGTCAGGAGAGAAGTAGACGCCAACAGGATGGATGGGGGAGCGGGGACGGAAAAAAGTTTTTTCCTGGCGGTGAATCCAGGTGAAGATTTCTTTGCGAACCGCAAGGTCATTAGAGCCGGCCATGGAATGGCCGGGGGCGTCCCAGAAATTGGCTCCCGTCATGATCTGTGACATGGCGAGGTTCTTCATGGATTCGCGCTTATCCACTTTCTGATCTCCGTCCCAGGAGTAATTCAGGATCCAGGTGGGCTTGGGGGCGGCAAAGGCGCGGAAGGAATGCATGCCGATCTGGTACATGAACCAGTCGATCGGCTTGCGAGAGGAAGCCATGTGATCGCCGCTGCCGAACTCGTACTCGTGAGCAATGGCGTCGACCACCGGATAGAGGCTGTAAACATCCGCGCCGACGCGAACTGCCTCCTGTTCAATGCCGGGATAAATTTCCGGAATGGTCTTGATATCGGGATTAACGGACTTCGCAGTACGATCGATTTCGCGAAGAAACTCGGTGAAGGTATCGATGCGGAAGGTGACCCACTGGCGGAAATTAGGGTCGGAGAAATCGCCGATCTTCAAATCTTTTTTGGCATCCAGGCCGGTTTTAGTTTTGAAGGCGGCGACGGTGTAGTCATCGAAGCTGGCCCACGTGTCTTCCCATCCCTCGAAATGGGTCATCCAGTAAGGAATATCAATGTAAATGCCGTCGATGCCGGTAGCGGCGATCTGGCGAACGCGCTCCATGTAGATCTTGCGCCACTCGGGAGCATACGGACTGATCCAGACGTCTTCGTCGCCTTGCTTAATCCAGAAGGCAGTTCCTCCGCCAAAGATGGCGGGCTCGCCGGTGATTTTACGCTGCAGCCAGTCGGGATGATCTTTGGCCATGGTGTGAGAAGTCTGGTCGGCATTGGCGGTGATGCATTCGGTTCCGGCGATGTAAACGAAGGCATGATTGCCCTTAGCGTGGGCCTCAGCGGCGACGGCACGGATGGCATCGAGTTTTTCGCTGGGGTCGAGAAAACTTTCGTAGCGGCCGGGGATATCGTTGTCCACTTCGATACCGAAGACGTCGCTGTCCTGGGCATTCTGAACGATAGATTTAGCATCGGCGCGGTTCAGGCCATAGGCGCCGATGCGAACGTAGTTGGTCCAATCCTGCTGGGCAGGGTTCTGGGCGACGGGATCAATGAGCAGCGACAGAAATGCAATGAGCGCGAGCAGAATCGGATGTCGTAGCAACAGTTCCGTACCCTCCTAAAATTCCAGGCGAATTCCAAATTGACCATGCCGGGGCGTGCTGCCCTGGGCAAGCGAAGAGACCTGCCCGAAGGTAGAGTCACCGAAGAAATTGTCGGGCAAGGCAAAGCGCGGCGTGTTCAGGAAATTGAAGAAGTCGGCGCGAAGCTCCAGGCGCACACCTTCACGCGGAACGAAGCTCTTGGAGATTGCGAAATCAACGTTGTGAATACCATCGGAACGCAAATTGGGGAAGAAGCGAGGAGCGTTGCCAGGCTGCTCGTATCCGGGGAAATCGAAGCAAGCGGAATTGAACATGCTGTCGCCGGTGAGCGCAGAGTGATGAGCTCCCACCCCGGTTGCCGGGCTGCACAAGACATTAGGACGCTGATTGCCGTCATCCAGGAACGACTCGGACATAACAATGGCAATGGGCGTGCCGCTTTGGAACGTCATGCTGGTCGAGAGAGTCCAGCCGCCGATCACGGCATCGAGGGCACGGTTCATGTCGCGGCCGATATAGCGGCCACGTCCCACAGGGACGTCGGCGACAATCGCCATGGCGAGACGATGGGTAGCGTCGTTGGCGCTGATGGAATGGTCGGCCTTAAGATTATCGAGTTCCTGCGGATTGTCGAAGCCCAATCCATTTAGCCAGGCATTGCGGCCGGCTGAGGAATTGTCGGTGGATTTAGAGAAGGTGTAGCCGCCCTCGAAACTAATGTAGTGGCTGGTGCGTTTTTGGAAACGTATCTGGAGAGCGTTGTAGAAAGACTCCGCGCCCAAAACTGGCAGTCCCTCAAAGGATCCATCGAATTGCGGGTAGGGGCGCAAAAGATTGATCAGGGGAATGACCGGGTCGTTGTAAAGGGAATCGGGCTCGTTGAAGACCGCATTGGGCCCCTGGAACATGGGATAGAACGGATTTGTCACCGGATCATGAAGCGTGGTGTAGAGGTCCTGAGTATTGAACTGGCGGCGCAGCCAGGAAGGGATAAAGTTGCGATTGCGGCTGTTGTTGTTGGATCCGCCGAAGGGCAGATGGGTGCTGCGATTGGCGGAGTAATCCGCCGAAACTACCAGGTTGCCGGGGAGAAGCCGCTGCACGCCCAAGCTCCACTGATAGATTTCAGCGTTGAGCACGGTCTGGGTTCCGAGATCGTTGCCGTTACCGAATCCCCACATGGCCAAGGGGCCGTATCGAGTGCCCTGGGGAGCGGGCAGACCGTTTGGAAATGGATTGGCCAGGGTGGCAAAGCGACAAACGACGCCAGGTTCACAATCAAAATTGTTCTTGGTGAAGTACACCACGCCATCCTTGCGGAAAGCTGAGCCGGCATATTGGTAGTTGGTAGCGACGTTCATGCCGTAGTAAATGCCAGCGCCGCCGCGTATGACGGTGTCAGGCGTAAGCTGGTAAGCAAAGCCCAGGCGCGGCCCCCAATTGTTGCGATCGACGGGAGCATTGCGGTGAGAGCCGGACCCGGGGAAACGGGTAATTCCGCGCAATGTAGTGGTGCCGAGTCCAAGAGCCTGGAGAGCGGGGTCACCGCTGCTGAGGTCGAGGCTCACGCCACTGGAAGTATTGAAATCGCTGTATTCCAGGCGGTTGAAACGCTCGCTGTAGGGAGTGCTCCACTCATAGCGGATGCCGAGGTTCAAGGTGAGTTTGGGGCTAACCTTCCAATCATCCTGCACGAAGAAACCGGTTTCTTTCGACTTGTCCGCGACGGCGGGGTAAACGCCAATCCCTCCGTAGTCGCCCATTCCGAGCAAGAGTCCGGCAAAAGGATTGCCCTCGACGGTGCTACCGCCGTCAATAAACTGCTCGGTGACGGTCTGAGCAAAATGGAAGTAGCCGGAGGGATAGCTGGGCTGCTGGAAGTTGTTATAGAAGAGGCGCTGCTCACCGCCGAATTTAATACTGTGCTTCCCTTTAGCCCAAGCGAGAGAAGAAGAGTAGGAGTACAGGCTATGGGCAAAATTGGTATCAACGCAACACTGGGAGAAGAGCGAAGTCCAGGGGGAGTCCATGAGTATGGCGGGCATGCGGGACATTCCCGAGTTCGCGGTATCCAGGAGCGAGGGGAATCCGACCGAGGCGGCGGACGGGTAGGTAGTGAATCCGGGAGCAAAGACGCGGTCGACGGCAAACCGGCTGGTCAGCAGGAGAGTAGGCTTGAGAGTCCAGTCAAGCTGCAATCCACCATTGTTCACGGTAGTGACGTAGTTGTAACCATCGCTGAAGGTGTCGCCATCACCGAAAACAGTGGGGGTGACGCTGGAGGAATGGCCGTGACTGTAGCGGCCAGAAAGGTGGGTGTTATTCGAGACCTGATGATCCACCTTGACATCGAATTGAAGTCCCTTATTAAAGTTGCTGGTGTTAGCGCGGAAGTTGTTGGTGCCATCGGCATTGCCAGGCTGATTGGGAGCGGGAAAAAGATTGATGACGTTGCGTCCAACGGGATCAATCAGGTTCTGGGGAATGACGTTGGGGGTGGGAAAGGAGGCGCGCTGTCCTGAGCTGTCCACACTAAAAGGATTAAAGATGTTATTGGGGACCAGATCTCCGGTATCGGGGTCGGTGATGAAGGTCTTAGAGAAGTCGCCATTGCGCTCGGCCGCGGTAGGAACTGTAGCCACGATGCCGACGGGAAAAGTTTCGAGGACACGTTCCATATCGAGGAAGAAAAAGGTTTTGTTCTTCCAGATGGGACCGCCCAACGAGAAGCCGTACTGATTGCGGTTATGGTCAGGACGGGGCAAGCCAGCCTGGTTGCTGAAGAAATCATTGGCATCGAGGAAGGTGCGCTGGCCGAACCACCAGGCGCTGCCATGGAAATTGTTGGTTCCACTCTTGAGGGCCATGTTGACTACGGTGCCGCCGTTGTTACCGAATTCGGAGGAGAATGCGTTGTTCTGCACCTTGAACTCCTGCACGGCTTCGACGGAGGGTTCGTAGTAGACATTGGAGTTGCCGCCTTCACCCTGCTCGGGGGCGGTGAGTAAAGCGCCGTCGAGACGGACTTCGGCGGTAGCATTGCGCTGACCGTTGGAAACGAAGTTTGTTCCGGAAGGATAGTTGTCGTTGGTGCCGGAACCGGTGGTCTCGCTTACACCGGCGTTCAAGAAAACCAGGCCGAAGAAATTACGATTGAGCAGAGGAATTTGCTTGACGTATTCGTTGGTGACATCGGTGCCGAGGGAAGAAGTGTCGGTGTCAAGCAAAGGGGCGGCTTCGATTACTTCCACCTGAGTGGTAGCGCCTGCGGGAGACAAGGTGTAATTAAGGCTAGTCTCCTGATCCACCTGAAGAACAATGCCCTTCTGCTCGATGGGTTTGAAGCCGGGCGCCTCCAGCCGAATGAGATAGGTGGAGGGGCGGAGGGCGCGAATGAGATACAGGCCAGAGTTGTCCGTCTTGGTAGTGCGAGAGACGTTGGTGGCCACCTCGGTAAGGGTGACATTGACGTTCGGCACGACGGCGCCGCTGGAGTCGCTGACGACGCCGCGGATCTGGGCCTGGAAGCTACCCTGACCAAGAGCGGTGTGCCGCAGGAGTAAGGGCACGAGCAAGGCGATCATCAGCAGGGTTCCAACCCAAGGCTTGGAAGAGTTTGTGGCTTGCATAGTGTCCTCCGCAGCAGGCAGTTTCGAATTGTTGCGATTTGAGACTTTTACTTCCGAATGAGACGGAAGTCAAGCCAAAACGCAGGGGATCATAAGCAAAGGCCAAAAAGGCGGGGGTCCTGTGTGAGACCCCCGGTTGCCGGACCGCGGTCAGCGGGAAGAATTTGGGGTCCGAGCGATGTTGGAATAGGCGGATTGTCCGTCGGCATTTACGGCGCGGACGCGGTAACTGGCGCGCTGGCCTTTGGCATTGTCGGTGAACTCGGTAGCGGTGGCAGGCAGGGTCGCCAACTTGTCCCATGGGCCACGAGCTTTGTCGTCCTTGCGGCGCTCGACGATGATTCCGGTGACGGGTCCGCCATGAACCTGCCAGGCAAGCTTGTAGGCGCCGGAAGCATTCGTAATGGTAAGAGAACTGGGGGCTTCGGGGAGAACCGGCCAATCGAAGTAGTCCTCGTCGGCGATGGCCATAATGCTGTCTTTGACGGGCACCGATTCCAGAGTGTCGGTGGTTCCGGATTTCCATTCCACGGGTTTAATTTCTCCGGAGACGACATCAATCAGCACGGGATGAACGATGCCAGAGTTCTTGAAGGTCAAGCTGGCGTAATGCGGCGGGAAAGAGTTGCCGGGAAGGCTGTGGGCAGCGAGCCAATAAGCGATGATGGACTTTCCCTTGGTGGAGCGGAAACCGTATCCCATGAAAGGAACGCCCGCGTGACGGCGGAGGGCAGGCAGGCCAGGACTGTCGATCTCGATCGAAGGATCAAATTTTGTATCGGAAAACAGCGCATTCGTGTTCTGTAAAGCCAGGAAGACGGGGCGGGGAGTGAAGTCATAATCGTGATAGGTGAGACCGTGGATGAGGCCGAAATCGTCGTACTCATTGCCGTCGCTGCCAGCGGCCAGGAGCCAGACGAAGGTTTTTACGCCGGCGGCGAGGTTATAGATGAAACCGCGGGGCACGTATTTGGCTTGAACCGATTCGTCGGAACCGGTCCAGGACGGGATGGAGTTGAACTCGTCGTCGAAGAAGGGGATGTCAGGGTTGATGCCAGGATAATGAGTTACGAGATCGCGCAAGGCGCGAGGAGATTCGGCGAGGTAAGCGCCGTAGTCCATGGATTCGGGGTTCAGGTTTTGTCCGTAACCGGGATAGGTGTGGTAGGCATAGACATCGATTCCTGGAGCACATTTGCAGGTATCCAGGGCTTTTTGGGTGAACTCGCGGGTAGGATCGGCCTGACCGCCATAAATGACCTTAGCCTGGGGATCGGCTGAATGCACGGCCTGAACGAAGGGGGCAAGCAGCTTTCCATATTCTTCGGGATTGCCCCAGGAATTCCAATAGCCAATGTCCTGCTCGTTCCACAGAGCCCAGTAGTGAATGCGGTCATTGAAGTGAGTCACCATCCATGACGAATAACGGTTGAAAGCAGCGATCTGCTCGGGAGTGGTGGGAGGCCAGTAAACCGAATACAAGCTGCGGTCATCGTTGTGAAAGGAGCCGGGCTCGGGGACGCTGACATCGGGCCGCTTCCCGGTGGGCGCGGTATACATCACATTGCCATAGAGCAACTGAACCTGTATTTCGACGCCGTTGTCTACCAGGGAATCGACGTAGTCTTCCAATTCGGGGGCGGCGGCGAGAACGCCGCGCTTCTGCTCGATCCAATCCCAACTGGTGTAGTCCGAGCTGTTTTCGTACTGGCCGATGCGGATCCACTTGAACCCGGCATCGAACATACGGGTCCACCACCAGCGATTCCATGGAAGATAGGGTTCGCGAGGCAGGTCGGAGTTGATGCCAAAGCCGTCGTGAATTTGCGAGGAACGTTTCGGCGGGACATGATCGGGAAGCTGACGCCGGGATTGAGCGGATAATTCTGGCGAGTAAAGAAAGATAACAGCGGCGAAAATGAAAAGGATCAAGCAGCGGTTGTCAAACTGTGACGCGTGACGCATGTATTGCCTCCGGGCACAGAAATTGTTTTTTCAAGGTGCAGCGATAACCTGATTCAGCAAAGGCACGATGGTCGAACGAATCCAGGCGTCGTCTTCGCCGGCGGGGACGCCATGGAAAAGGAACCACTTTTCTATGTGAGTTGCCGTCTCGCCGGGCCGCAGCTCAACCAAAGGTCCCAAGGTTTCCAGCTCAAGAAAGTCAAAGTTAGTAAAAACTTCAAAGTTGCAGCCGAAATCGGGGTATGGGCCGGCGGGCAGGAGCGGCGCCGATTTTATAAACAGAGTGCCAGAACAGAAATAAGCTCCCCAGCCGGCGGGATTCAAGAGGCCGGTCATCTGCTCCTGAAAGCGGAATTTGGCGGGCGGCTGTTGTTTCAGCTGAATGTATTCGGTCCCGAAAATCCAGCGTGGATCGGCGAGATCGGTGAAGGACCAAAGGGCGAGGGGGCCAACGGACAGAAAGTGATCTTTATCCATGGCCGCGCGGGGAGGGAGCGGAAGGAGAGCGCGGCCACCCGGTCTCATCATGGTGGGGGCCCATGGGGCGAGTCTGGTGGGGCGGTGATCGCAGTTGGTGACGCGATGAGTGATGGTCACGCCTGAACCGGCGCCGTCGAGAGTAACTTCCAGCTTCTTCTGAAGCCTGGTGCCGGGGCTGAAGTCCTCAATGGGCGCGGTGAAGGAGGCGCAACCGGAATGGTGTTCGAAGGAGACGGGGCGATTATCGGGAAAATAGGTGCGATCCACCTCGGGAGAGACCCAGAGACGGTGACCGCCGTAAAGACGGAAATCAGGGGCGCCGGTAATGCCGGCGTCGGAAGCGACCTCGTGCAAGATGTTTTCCGAGTTTTCGAAAGCGTAACAGATGATTCGCGGACCGACATCGGCAAGGACGACAATGTGGACAGTACCGTTCGAGAGCTTGCAGGCGTTATTCCAGCCGCGATAGGTTATGCGCTCGATCATCGAATTGGCGGAGCGGCACAAAAATGCAACGGAATACTATGTCGAACTTTGCGGTCGAAGCATGAGAGCGCCTTGCCGCGGCATGAATCTGATTCAGCGGGCAGCGGGAACCGGAGTGGCGTGGCTATCGTGCGCGGCCACTTCGCTCGCGTTCTGCTGAATTTTGCGGATAGCCGCAACGATTTCCTGCATGTCCTGCTCGTCTCCCAGAAGCGCGGGTTGGGGAATCCAGACGGTCTCCCAGGCCGCGCGCTGGGTATTGGGGAATTTCTGCTGGAGGAATGAGTGATCTTCCTTTTGCTGCGGACCGCTGAGGCACTTGCGATATTCGCCGTTGCTGAACATGTGAAGCTCGTGCAAAGGAGGATAGCTGGCCTGATTGGGAATGCCTTCGGCGTTCATGGCAGCAATAAAGCGTTCGGTGGAAATTCCGGCGAAATGGCGGCTATCGAAATGGAAGATGTAAGCGTACTGGCCGTTGCGGGTGCAGCGCTCGTCCAATTTCTGGGGCGTGATACCGGGGATTTTGCTCAACTCACGATCGAGGACGCGAGCATTCTGATGACGGCGGCGAGTTTGGGCATCGAGCCTGCCAAGTTGGGCGGTGAGGATGGCGCCTTGCCATTCGCTCAAGCGGTAATTCGAACCATAGATAAAGTGGCTATAAAACCACTCGCCGGGCATGCGCCCACAATCGTGGATGGAGCGAGCCTGGCGCTCGAATTTATCATCGCTGGAAATGATGATGCCGCCTTCGCCGGCGGTGATCAGCTTACTGGACTGGAAGCTGAAGGTTCCCGCCACGCCGAAAGTGCCGACCCGCTGACCGCGCCATTCGCTGGCGTGAGCGTGGGCGCAGTCTTCGAGCAGAGCCAAGCCCTTGCGAGCGGCGAGCGCCTTCAAGGCGTCGAGATCGGCGGGGTGACCACCCATGTGCACGGCGATGATGGCCTTGGTGCGAGGAGTAATCGCCGCCTCGGCAAGTTGAGGATCAAGGCAATAGGTATCGGGGCGAACATCCACGAGAACCGGAAGCGCGTTGGCGAACAGAACCGCGCTGGCGGTGGCGACGAAGGTGAAGTCAGGAACAATGACTTCATCGCCCGGGCCAATACCGAGAGCAGCCAAGGCGACTTCGATGGCGGCGGTACCGTTGGTGACGGCAATGCCGTGGCGAGCCCCATGAAAATGAGCGAACTTATTTTCAAACTCGAGCGTCTTGGTGCCGGGAGTGCGCCACCAGACGCGGCTCTCGAGGACTTCATTCAACAGGCGGCGTTCGGTGTCGTCGAACTGCGGCCAGTCTGGAAAGGGCTTGGTTTTAGTTTTCTTGCCGCCGGATAGCGCGAGTTGCGACATAACAGTCTCCTTGGATCAATACTGGTTGAAACCGGTAGCGTAGCGGAAAGCTTCCACGTAGTGGCCGTCTTTTTTGGGCTGCTCGTGACGCATCTCGTCCTTGGCTTTTTTCAAGTCGTCCGGGGTCCAGTCGGGACGATACTTGTTAACGGCAGGCTCGAATTGGCTGACCTGCCGGGCGGCGGCGTCAAACTTCAACTCGGCGACGGGGTCGATGTTAACAAAGTAATTCGCGTCCTGGGGGGCAGGATAGAAGAAGTACATCTCGGGGACTTTGTAGGGTTGAAGTCCCTGCTGCAGTTTCTGGTTGGGGAAGTAGAGCCAGAACTCGGCGGCGCGAACGGCGTCGATGGTGTTGAAAGCGGCCATGCGATGGTCGCTCTTGTGCCAGCGCTCATACCAGTCGCCGGGGTCAACGCTGAGGAGGATGTCAGGACGCACGCGGCGGATGATGGCGGTGGCTTCTTCGGTGAGCTTGGGCTGGGGAGCATATTCCAGCATGCCGTCGTCATATCCCATCCACTGGATATTTTCTTTGGGTGTGCCCAGCATGGCTTCGGAAGCTTCCTGCTCGGCGCGGCGAATGGCGGCAAGGCGCTGCGAATTCATGTCAGGGTCGTAGGAACCCTTGTCATCATTGGTATAGACGACAATGATGACCTTGTTGTGATTGTGATTCAGCAGTGCGATGGTGCCGCCAGCGCCAAAGACATCATCGTCAGGGTGAGGGGTAAAGAGAAGGATGGTCTTGTTGTGCTGATCTTCAAGGCGGGTTTGCTGCGCGTGTAACGCGCCGAACGTCAGCAGCAGAGCACAGAAAACCATGAACGAGTTCTTCATGAGCGGTCTCCGACGCGGCACCAGTGTAGCCGGAAACGATAGCTCAAATCGGCAAATTCGTCGAACATGGATATTGTTGGCCCACGGTCATTCGGGCGGTGATCGAAATCCTTGACAGGGGAGGAGCAGTGTGTAAGTGTTTGCCCCCAAGATTGGGATTCCAATGTCATGCGATAGCTCCCAGTAAGGAGAGCCCTATGCGTAATCTCAGCGGCCGCCTCTGCTTTGCGCTTCTATTCAGCTGTTCGACGCTGTTGGTTTCTACAAACGTGTACGCCCAGGTTGACCGAGGCAGCATCGTGGGAGCAGTGACGGATCCCGCGGGAGCCCGGGTTGGCGGAGCGCAAGTAAGCGTGACCAACCTGCAAACCAACCAGTCGGCAAGAGTCACGACGGATGACAACGGAAATTACAGCGCCGATCTGCTGCGAATCGGCACGTACTCGGTCACGGTCGAGAAGGCGGGCTTCCAGAAAGCGCTCACTCCCAGAGTGGATGTGGCGGTGAACCAGGCGGCGCGGCTGGACGTCGCACTGCGCGTGGGATCGGTCACGGAAACGATGGAGGTGAACGCGGCGCCACCATTGTTGGAGACGGAAGCCTCGTCGCTGGGCACGGTGGAGACGGAGCGGCGCATCGCCTCGCTGCCGCTGAATGGACGAAACTTCATTCAACTGGCGTACCTGGGGCCGGGAACAAATGGCGGGCAAACGGGATCGAACGTCAGCGGCGGGGTATTCGAAAACGAACGAGCGAATGAAGCGGTATCGGTCAACGGGCTTCGGGTCTCGAACAACAATTTTTTACTGAACGGCGTAGACAACAATGAATTTGGACTGGGAGGGGTGGTGGTACTGCCGCCGCCGGATGCGATCCAGGAATTCCGCACCGAAGAAAACTCGATGAGCGCCGAGTTCGGGCGCGGAGGAGCAGCGGTTAACGTCGTGCTCAAGTCGGGAACGAATCAAATTCACGGTGGGGCGTACGAATTCATCCGCAATGACAAGCTGGATGCGGTGAACTACTTCAACCAGGGCCAGCAGCCGTTCAAGCGGAATCAATTTGGAGTGTTCCTGGGCGCGCCCATCAAGAAGAACAAAACTTTTATCTTTGGAGATTACGAGGGATCGCGGCTGCGCGAAAGCCAGCCATTCCTGTCTACGGTGCCCACAGCGGCGGAGCGAGCAGGAGATTTCCGAGACCGGTTGACGGGAAATCCATTTTCGCCATGTCCCTCACCGGGAGCGGGAGAAAGGTTCGACACGGGAACGATTTTCGATCCCACGAACGTGATCCCGTGCAGCGACGGCAGCGGAGTGTCCTACCGGGCGCCGCTTTCCTTCCAGGGGCGGGTGAACGTAATTCCGCCAGGGATGATCGATCCGGTGGGCAGCAATGTGGCCAATTTTTATCCTAGTCCGACGCAAGACGGGCTGACGAACAACTATCTTGCGAATCAGAATCATGTGAACGATCAGAACTCGTTCGATATCCGGTTGGATCACCGGTTCCGGGATGCCGACCAGATTTTTGCTTCTTACAGTTTTGGCGATGTGAGCAGCCAGAGGCCAGGACCGCTGGGGCCATTGTGGGGGGGAAACGACTGCTGTCCCAGCATCAGCGATTCGCGATCGCAGCATGTAGGGTTGGGGTACACACATACTTTCTCAACCCGACTTCTCAACGATCTTCATGGCGGATTTTTCCGGTACGCGGTCAATGCGCTTCCTTTCAACTTTGGCAAAAACATTTCGCAGGGATTGGGAATTCCGAATGCGAACCGCCCCGGGTATCCGAATTCCACCGGGCTGACCAACATCGATATCTCCGGATTTACATCTTTGGGAGATTCGCAGTGGCTGCCAGAGCACGTTTACGAGAATATTTTTCAGATCGCGGATACGGTGACGTGGATTCGCGGAAGACATGCGCTGAAGATCGGGGGCGATTTCCGGCGGCAGCAAAGGAACTTCTTCCAGCTGTCGAGCGCGCGCGGGATCATGGATTTCGGAGGAGCGTACACCAACGACGTGACCACAGCGAATGGCGGCAACGGCCTGGCGGATTTATTGCTGGGGTATCGCGACTCGTATCTCCAGGATTTCCTGGCGGGGCTCTATCCGACGAGGTACTGGGACCTAGCCGAGTTCGTGCAAGATGATTTCCGAGTGCGGTCGAATCTGACGCTGAACTTTGGAGTACGTTACGAGATAACTTCGCCGGCCAATGGGCGGGTGGGCAATTTCGACTTCAACAAGGGGATCGTAGTCACGTCGTATGGGGCCAACGCGGTATCGCATGGAGGAGTGAAATTCGACAAGAGCAACATCGCGCCGCGGCTGGGATTCGCCTGGTCGTTGCCACGGAACACGGTGGTGCGCAGCGCGTTCGGAATTTTCTACTCCTCGGAAGCAAACATTTTTGATGACCTGGGACTGAATCCGCCGCAGTTGTCGTTCGTGGCACAGAACTACAACGTAGGAGCGAAACCGCAGGCATCGCAACTTATCTCCAAGGGATTTCCTGCCGCGGTGCCGGTGGGAGATGCGGTAAACATCAGCGGCCCGGCCAAAACAACGGGGCCAGAGCGGGTGATGCCGCGAATCATGGAGTGGAATCTGAGCGTACAGCATCAGTTCGCGCAGAATTGGGTGGCCCAGGTGGGGTACGTCGGAACCCGCGCATATCATCTGTGGAATCACGAGGCGAGCGACTTAAATCAGCCTTGGCAACCGGCGGATACGAACTTCTGCGGACCTGACCCGAACGATTGTCAAGCGCAGTTTGCCAACTACGGCCGGCGGTATTTTGCGCAGCAGCCGAACATGACACAAATTCTGCCGCTGGACTACGCACAGATGCAGATGTTCTACAACGCGTTCCAGGTTTCGCTCAACAAGCGTTTTTCCAACGGATTCAACTTCCTGGCTGCGTACACATTTGCGAAGAACCTGGGAAACGCGGATGGAAATGTCGGGGGATTCATTCAAGATTCGTATCACGTAGACCGGGAGCACGGACCGGTGGCTCCGGACCTGAGACACCGGTTTACGCTGAGCTATTTGTACGAGGTGCCGGTGGGACGGGGGCGGCGGTTCCTGGGCGACCTCCCGGGAATTGGCGACGCTTTCCTGGGAGGTTGGCAACTGGCAGGGATAACGACAGCGCAGAGCGGCGAAGCGGTAACGGCAAGCCTGTCAAGCGACCTGAGCAATACGGGCAGTTTCAGTTACCGGCCGGACCAAGTGGGGGATCCGAACAACTTCTCATTCAACACCGCTTCGCAGGGGAGCGATTTTGGGTGCACCCAACCGGGACGCCAAACTCTCGATTGCTGGTACAACCAGGCGGTGTTCGTGGCACCGCCGCTTGCACCGGGGCAACAGTTCTCGCATCGATTCGGCAATGCGCGCATTGGGAACCTACGCGGTCCGGACCTGGTTAACTTTGACTTCGTGCTGCAAAAGAATTTCAAAGTGACGGAGTCGCAACAGTTCGAGTTTCGGGCAGAGTTCTTCAACCTGTTCAATCATCCGAATTTCGGATTGCCGGGCGGAGGGTCGCAGATTGCAGTGGACGAAGCGGGAGGAGCAAGTATCACGAACACGGCGACGGATAATCGCCAAATTGAATTCGCCCTGAAGTATACGTTCTGACAAGGGGTGGGCGATGTAAGATCGGGCTGAGGTTGCCATGCCCGACATTGGCCGGCTGTTCCAGGCATTTCTCGCTCCCGCGCTTTTCGTTTCCGCAACCGCGTTGCTGGTACTGTCGATCAACGTGCGGCTCATGGGGATTGTGAGCCGGTTGAGGCAGTACGTGCATGCCCAGCATGATGCGGCGAAGAGTGGCCAGGTGCAGGAGGGGGAGGCATACACCCAGCAGATCGAGGCCATTGAAAAACGCGCAGAGATTGTCAGGCGCTGCTATCTGCTGGTGCTTTATTCGCTGGCGGGGACAATCGCGTCCTGCCTGCTACTTGGATTCGGATTATTCTGGCCAGTGGCGGCGTTGCTGGCAGCCATTGTGTTCGTGCTGTCATTGATTTGCCTGCTGGCGGGAACGGTTTACTACATCCGGGAAATTACGGTATCGCTGAGTTCGGTGCAGCAGGAGGCACGCGACTTCCGGTTTATGGATTTGGGAACGCCACCAGAAATTCGGGGCGGGCGGATATAAGAGCGTCGAGCAAGGCGGGCAGCGCCGCAGGGCGCTGGAAGGCGGCAATGGGGCGTGGCGCTAACCGAATTTAATCAGCTCACAGCGACAGCGACAAATGGCTGGGATGTTTTACCGCATGGCGGGCATCCCGCCGTACTTCTGAAGCCACTGCAGTTCTTCACGCACCTTGATCTTGCCATGCCAGGGATTCTTATCGAGGGAATGGCCCTCGCCGGGGAAAATGAGCAGAGTTGAGGGCACTCCCAATTCGTGGAGAGCGCGGTCGAGGAGATAATCCTCGAGAACCGCGACACGAATGTCGGCGGCGCCGCCCACCATGTGAGTGGGAGTCTTCACTTGGTTGATCTGGAAGATGGCGGCCTCGTCGTGGTAACGCTGAGGAGCTTCCCAGGGACGTCCGCCGAGGAAATAGGCGTCGTCGAAAGTGGTATCGTCGTTGCCCCAGTTTCCGACGTGCTCGACCGCACCCGCCCCAGTCACGGCCGCTTTAAAACGGGTGGTCTGAGTGATCAGCCAGTTGGTCATGTAGCCGCCATAACTGTAGCCTCCCACGGACAGACGATTGGGGTCGGCGATACCGTCCTTCACCAGCGCATCAATTCCTTCGAGGATGTCCTTGCCGGGGCGGGAGACGATTTGCGGCACAATGCCGAGGAGGAACTTGTCGCCATAGCCCGTGGAACCGCGATAGTTGGGTTCGAAGACAAGCCATCCCTGAGTGGCAGCCAAGCGGTCCCATTGATACCAGTCGGCTTCGAAGTGGTTGCCGTCGGCATCGGCGGGACCGCCATGGATGAGGGTAAACATGGGAAGGTTCTTCTGCTCGAACTTACCGGGAGGATAAATCAGCATGCCTTCGACGCTGGTACCGTCATCAGCAGTCCAGCGATAAGGCTTACCCTGCGGCAGAGCGCGCTCGGTGAACAACTTGTTGAAAGAGGTGATGGGACGAGCGTTCTGGAGAGATGGGTTGTCAGCCAAATAGATTTCCGTTGGACGTTCCAGAGAGGAGTAGACGAAGGCCACGCGAGGGGAATGTTCGGCGGTAGAGATACGGTCGTAGGTTCCGGGCCAGGAGTCGGCCTTGGCTAAACTGCCGGCGGGATCTTTGACGAAGTAAATTGGGACTTCAGTTCCCTGCCGGGCGGCTACCAGCGCGCCATTTTCTGAGACATCGTAACGATTGATGGAGCCGGGGAAATCTTTATTCCACTGCTGAACCTCGCGGGTGGCGCTGTCTACCCAGTAAAGATGGGGCTGCAGGTCGCGGTAGGGTCCGGTGACATCACCGACTTCGACGGTAAAGAAGATGTGGCGATTGTCGGGCGACCAGCGCAGGCGTTGTTCGACGGCGTGGTTGTGGGTGAGCTGATCGGGCGCACGATCGGGTGCGGCTTGAGCCAGGTCAACAGTGTAGATTTCAAACTCCTCGACTTTTTCTTCGCGCTCGGAGATGGAAGTGGTCAGAAAGGCCAACTTGCGGGCGTCGCGGGAGACTGAAATTTCGGCGACACGCCAGGGAGTTGTGGCCACAGGGCGAGATCCATGAGTGGTGTCGGCCTGATCTTTTTCCGAGGAGGCTTGAGCAGGCGACTGGTTGTGGCGAGAGATTGCGTCGGCCAGGTCGAGCGAAAATATCTGGTCGCCGCGCTCCGAGGCGCGGTATTGAACGACGTCTTTCCATTGCTTGCGGTACGCCTCCTTCTGGTCTTTCGTCCAAGGGGTCCGGGTTGCGAAGTAAAGAGTGCGGGAGTCGGGAGACCAGCCGAAGGCGTGCACTTCTTCGTTGCCTTCGGTGACCGGAAAGGCTTCCCCACCGCTTACGGAGATAAGGTAGAGCTGGTTTATATCTTCGTTCTTGTCGGTGTCGTCGGAATCTTCAGACTTGGAACTGGGGGGCTTACGCTCGGAGAGGAAGGCGATCCACTTACCGTCGGGCGACCAGTGAGGATCGGTGTCGTGGCCGGACTGCGTCAATTGCACCAGAGGAGAGTTAGCGCGGTAAAGCCAAAGGTCGTGGCGAAAGATGTTCTGATTCCAATCGGCACGAGCGGTGCCCAGCACAACTGAGTTGCCGTCAGGGGAGAGCTCGAGGTAATCGAAGTCAACGGAATTAAAGAACTCATCCAAGGTGAGCCTGGGCTTGTCGGCAGCACCAGCCGGAATAGAAAGGGAGAACAAAAGAAGCAGAGTGATGGAGAAGAATCCGCGAAATTTCATTTGGCCTCAGAGGAGAAAGCGTGGATTGTACTAGCTGAGCGGGAAAAAATGTTGCGTAAAAAATGGTAAGGAGTTGTTGAATGTGAATCTCACGGTGCGATGGGCGAGACCAACCCAGGATCAAGTTCTGGCCGCGAGGGCGGCTTTCACGCGCGCGGGGGTGAAGGGGACTTGACGAATGCGGGCTGCGGTGGCGTCGAAAATGGCGTTTCCGAGAGCGGCAGCGACCAGGGTGATCGCGGTTTCGCCGGCACCCATGGCTTCTCCCTCGGAAGGATTTATTAGAACGCATTCAATGGAGGGCCGTTCGAATCCGAGAGTAAGACTGTGGTAAGTGCTCCAGGTGGTGGAAGTAATCTTGTTCTGATCCCAGGTGATCTCTTCCCCGAGAGCGCGGCTCATGCCTTGGAGCAGGCCGCCTTCGACCTGATTACGCATGCCGGCGGGATTGGAGACTGGGCCGCAATCCTGGGCAATGACGAAGCCGGTGGGTTGAACGCGGCCGGAAGCGGGATCGACCGCAACTTCGGCGACTAGCGCCACGTAGCCATTGTCACCTTCGTAGGAGACGCAAGCTACGCCTCGACCGGTAAGCTGGGCAGAGCCGGGCTGAGCGGTTTTGGGCGACGGGCGGGCATTCCAATTTGCGGCTCGAGCGGCAGCTTTAAGCACCGCGATGAGCCGAGGATGGGCGAGATGCTGCAAGCGGTAAGCGACGGGATCAGCCTTGACGCGGGCACAGATCTCGTCCATAAAACACTCGTGAGCAAAGGTGTTCTGTAAACGTAACGGGGAGCGCAAGGGACCGGTAAAAAAGGGGGACTTGACGGTGCGGGCGAGAACGCGTTCGCTGCGGACGGTGCCTACGCCACCACACTTGCCGCCAATGCAACCGACTGCGTAGGAGGGGACAGCATTGCTGCCATTGCGAAGCTCCCCGGTTGGTTGAGCCGCCGCTTGCGGAGTGATGGTCGCGGGCTCGTAACCGAGCAGAGCACCGGTAATCACGTTGCCGGGACGATCATAGCCAGGACGCCCGCCAAGAGAAACGGACCAGGTCTCACACTCCCAGGCGGTGATGGCGCCCCGAGCGTCAACGCCAGCACGCTGCTCGATGACGCAGGCAGAACCAAAATTCTCGCCCGCCGCCATCTCATCGGGGCGAGAAAGTTGCACCCGCACCGGCTTGCCAACCGCTTGCGAAAGAAGAGCGGCGTCGTAGGAGACAGTATCGGCGGCATTGAGACCGTAGCATCCGGAGCCGCGCACGAAGATCACGCGAACGTTGTCCGGCTGGAGGCCGAGCAATTGGGCGACGCCATTGCGAGTGGGATAAACGGATTGGGTGGCCGACCAGACCGTAGCTTTGCCGGGCTGCACATCGGCCACAGCGCAGGATGCTCCCATGGAAGCGTGCGCCTGGTAAGGATGGTAGTAGGTCGCGTTTAACTGGGAAACGGAGTGAGCGAGTTGCTGCTTCGTGTCACCTGAATCAACCAGCAGCACATCCCGCGAAGGGCTTTTGAGGATGTGATTGTAGAAGTCGTCCTGAGGCGGGAGATTTTCGGGAGCGCTCCAGGTGACTTTCAGTTGGGCGGCCGCCTGCTCCGCCTGGAACTGCTTTTGCGCAACCACTCCGAGAAAATTTTTCCGGACCACAACCTTGACCAAGCCCGGCAGGCGGGCGACGGAGTTGTGATCGACGTTCACCACGGTGGCGCCGATTGCGGGCGGGCGAACGACCCGGCCATGGAGCATTCCGGGAACCTGGACGTGGTGCACGAATTCGAATTTTCCGGTTACGAGGTCCCTGATATCGAGAGAGGGCACCGGTTTGCCAAGAATGGTCCAGTCGGCCGGATGGCGGCGGCGGGCAGCAGAATTGACGGGCAAGTTGAAGTGCTTGCCGCGGAGCAGATCGGCGTAGCTGATGCGGGCACCGGTGTTGGAGGAGATCACGCCGTCAGACACTTTGAGCTGGTGAGCCGGAGAGTGAAGGCGCTGGGAAGCCATGTTGAGCAGGGACTCGCGGGCAGTGGCACAGGCCTGGGCAAGACCCTCGTTATTGAAATTCGTGGGAGTGGATTGGCTACCGGAAGTGGTGCCCTGGTCGGGCGTAATAGAGGTGTCACACTGAATCAAGCGCACGCGGTCGAGGGCAACGCAGAGTTCCTCGGCCACCAATTGGGTTTGCACAGTGTACATGCCCTGGCCGAGGTCGCATTTTCCCGTGTAGGCCGTGACCAGGCCATCGGCGGAGACGGCGATCCAGGAATCCAACTGGTTGGGATCCACATGCGACATGTGAGTATCGAATGGACCCTGGGCAAAGGCGAGAGACTGGAGGAGAGGAGCCGCGCTGAAGCTCACGACAAGCGCACCCGAGCTCCTGAGGAAATGGCGGCGGGAGATGAGTGAACTCATGCGTTCTTCTCCCGCGCATAAGTTTTAATCGCGGCAAACATACGGCTGTGGACGAAGCAACGGCACAGTACGCGGGAAAGAGCCTGGGCAAGTTCTGCGTCGCTGGGATCAGGGTTTTCATCGATAAAGGCCTTTGCCGTGAGAATAACGCCACTCAGGCAGAAACCGCACTGTGCGGCACCCTCGTCAATGAACGCTTGCTGGAGGGGGTGGGGATTCTGGGGTGTTCCGAGACCTTCGAGGGTCACGATCTCAGCTTTCTCTACAGCACTGACCGGCGTAACACAGGAGCGAACTGCGCGGCCGTCCATCAGGACGGTGCAGGCGCCGCATTGACCGAGTCCGCAGCCGAACTTGGGGCCACGTAAAGCCAGTTCATCCCCGAGGACATAAAGCAGCGGCGTTTCGGGGTCGAGGTCCACCTGGTGAGTGCGGCCGTTGACTTTGAGGGAAAAAGCGCTCATCAGCCCTCTTATCGCTCTTGTATAAGGATGAGTGAATACAACGGCAAGGATTTTAGCTCACGCAGGAAATTCCGGCTGATTATTGCCGAGACAAACATGGGAAGGTAGAACCATGATGCTTTTAGCGAGACACAAATCGAAGGCGCTGGTCATTTTTCTGCTGCTGGCGTTGATGAGGGGATGGGCGCAAGAGCGTAAGGGCCGGCCAACGGTTGTGTTCATGACGGATTTCGGCACGATGGACGATTCGGTCGCTATTTGCCAGGGGGTGATGTACGGGATCGAACCGGAATTGAGAATCGTCGACTTAACCCATCAAGTCACGCCGTTCAGTGTGGCGGACGGCGCCCGTTTCCTGTATGGAGCTACTCCTTATTATGCAGCGGGAACGGTGTTCGTAGTGGTTATCGACCCCACTGTGGGCAGCAGCCGAAAGGCGATCGTGGCCAAGTCGGGGCGCGGGCAATATTTTGTGTTGCCGGACAACGGCCTGATGACCATGACGCAGGATCGCGATGGAATTAAAGAAGTTCATGAGATCACGAATCGTAAGTGGATGATCGGAAATGCTTTGTCGTCTACATTTCATGGCAGAGATATTTTCTCTCCGGTGGGCGCGCACCTGGCGCGAGGGGAGGATTGGACGCAGGTAGGACCCCAGGTGGCGGTGAAGGACCTGGTTCGCTTGAAGCTGGAAACTGCGAGGGTTGACGAGGCTGGCCTGCATGGTGAAGTGATTGCGACGGATGGTCCGTTTGGAAACCTGGTGACCAACATAAGCGCGGAACAATTTCGCGGTACCGGGTACCAGCTGGGAGAGATGGTGCACATCGTGGTAGATGGGAAGAGGATGGAGATCCCGTTCGCACGAACTTTCGCCGACGTGCTGGTGGGACAACCGCTGCTTTACATCGATTCCAGGGGCCGAGTCGGGCTGGCGGTGAATCAGAGGAGTTTTGAATCAAGCTACCAGGTGAAGGTTCCGGCTCCTTTATTAATAGGGCGCAAGTGAAGGGGTTGAGGCGCTCAAGCTAGGCTGCGGGCTTCCGGAGAAGGGTCACGGTGAATTCGGTGCCCTGATCAGAGCCGTCAGTACGGGTGTCAAAAGTGATGGAACCATTATGCTTTTGGACGATATTGCGGGCAATCCACAAGCCAAGTCCGGTTCCCTTCTCACCTTTGGTAGTAAAGAAAGATTCGAAAACATTGGGGCGGGCGCTGTTGGGGATACCTACGCCTGAATCACGAATCGCCACCTCAACCGCGTAACGGGGGTCGGGAGAAGAACGAGCGCGAATTTCCAGAGTTCCCCGGCCATCCATCGCTTCCAAGGCATTCATGATCAAGTTGAAAAAGACCTGGCGCAGTTCGCCGGGAAAACCGGCAATCTCGCCCTGGAATTCGTAGTGACGCTTGAGGTCAACGGTTCCCTGCTGGATGCGCCAGCGAAGAGATTCGATGATGCTGTCTAACAGGTCCACGATTTTGACCGGAACCGGAGACTGGGATTCGCGGTTCAGAGACAGCATGCGATGGGACAAGTTGGTGATGCGCTTGAGTTCGTCGGCAGCCTGGCGCAAATAGTCTTTGACCTGCGGTGGGAGCTCGACGCGACCCATCAGGTAAAGGAGGCTGCCGACATTGGCCAAGGGGTTGTGAATTTCGTGAGCTAGACTGGCGGCGAGCTTGCCGGTTGCAGCCAGACGGTCGGCAGCGCGAAGAGCCGATTCAGCGCGCTTGCGTTCACGGATATCACGAAAAACCAGGATAATGCCGGTCATTTGCCCGTCAGCGTCGATGATGGGCGCGCCGCTGTCGTCGATGGGGATCTCGGTCCCCTGCTTGCCAAGCAAGACAGTGTGGTTAGCCAAGCCGACAACGGCACGAAGACGTTTGATCTTGGCGACAGGATCTTCATGGCGGGCGCGGGAGGTTTCGTTAACGATGTTAAAAACTTCAACCAGATCGCGACCCGCGGCCTCGCGTAGAGAATAAAGCCGAGGAGGGCGACATTGCCGGAGTATTGCAGTGCCTGGAAGAAGCCTTTGCGCCGTATCGTAATGACTACACGCCTGCGGCCTGGTGCGACACCGTATTAACAGCGGAAACCCTGCAAGATCGTATGCAGACAATGCGTTTATTGGTGGCGACCACCGGCGACGGAGCAATCGCCGGAACCATCGGCTACCGGATGGTTAACCCGATGCAGGGTCACGTACGGGGTATGGCGGTCCGCCCATGTTTTCAAGGCGCAGCAGTGGCGAGCCGACTGTTGGCATTTGTTGAATCAGAATTGCGTGACCAAAAGTGTTCCAGGATCAGTCTCAACACGACTGCACCGCTGCAACGGGCTGCGAGGTTTTATGAAAAGAGCGGTTTCCGACGGTCGGGACGAACCAGGGATTTTTTCGGCATGACGCTGTTCGAATACCTCAAAGAGTTGAACGGCTGAGCGCGGCCCCGAGGCCGCTGGGTAGAAACTTGAGTCTTGGCGCACGGTTGCAGCATCTACAGCAAGCTTGATTCACTTCACTTCGAGCGTCTCGAACTCAGACAAGAAATCTACGCTTTAGTGACAAACGTATGACAACCGCAAAGACAGCCCACGCTAGATTGCTGTGTACCAGCTTCCCCGCTAAATAACAGAGCAGCCGCAGAAAAATCTGCCGCTGGTATAGCTCTGACCTGCCTCGGAATCAATGGGGCAATACTAACGACAAGGCGCCGCCGTGGTGGCGGAGGCCGTATCCGTTCACCCGTCCCAGAGCGGGCGAATTCGTCAGTAGGAGGAGACTGCGTGGGATCGACAAGTTGTTCTTTCAACGGTGAGGCAGCAAGCGCGTCCACCGACGCCCTGTTCAGCAGCTTGTATTCGGAATTGCACCGCATGGCGCGACGGGAACTGCGGCGGCAATGGGCACCAGCTAGCCTAAGCGTAACCACCCTGGTACATGAAGCCTACCTTGATATCTCGGGGCGGGAGCAACTGGCGTTTCCGGATCGCGCCCGGTTCATGGGATATGCGGCGCGGGTGATGAGAAGGTTGGTCATCGATCGTGCCAGAAGCGGGAGCGCGATCAAGCGAGGCGGCGCGTATGAGATCACGTCCCTGGAAGCAGATGTGGCGGCCAGTGCGGGGGACGTGAAGGAACTCTCGGAAATCAGCGATGCGCTCGACCGGCTGGCCAAGATCGAGCCGGAACTGGCGCGGATTGTGGACCTGAAATTCTTCTGCGGATTCGGGTTCGCTGAAATCGGCGGCTTGCTCAACCTGTGCGAAAGGACCGTGCAGCGGAAATGGGAGAAAGCGCGCATCTACCTGCGCCGCTGCCTGGGAGCGGAGTTTTCTTTTTGAGGAAGCGATGTTGACACTTTTGTCGGCACTCTCGCCCGATCAGTGGCCAGTGGTGAGCGCGCACCTAGAAGATGCGCTAGCCATGCCGGAAGAAGAACGTTCCGCGTGGTTATCGTCGCTGCGATTGCGAGATCCTTTGTTGGGGCGGCAGCTGGAAATTCTTCTGGAAGAACATCGCGCACTTTCCCAAGAGGGTTTTTTGGAGAGCCCGGCGCATTTTCCGGGAGCCCGCGAACTGAGCGGTCAAGCCATCGGAGTCTACCGGCTGCGATCGCAGATTGGGGAAGGGGGAATGGGGACGGTCTGGCTGGCGGACCGGGACGACGGGCGGTTCGAACGGCGCGTGGCCTTGAAGCTGCTCAATATCGCGCTGATGGGAAGAGGGGGGGAGCTGCGATTCCGGCGCGAGGGACGCATACTTGGGCGGCTAGCGCATCCGAACATCGCGCAACTGATCGACGCAGGAGTGTCGCGAACCGGGCAACCGTATCTAGTGCTCGAGCATGTTGACGGGGATCACATCGACTTGTATTGCGATCAGCACAAGCTTGACGTCAAAGGCCGCATTCAATTGTTCCTGGATGTGCTGAACGCAGTGGCGAAGGCACATGCCAACCTGATTGTGCATCGTGATCTGAAGCCGTCGAACGTGCTGGTTCGAGACGATGGACAGGTAAAGCTGCTGGACTTCGGTATCGCGAAATTATTGGAGGATCAAGGAAGGCCGAGCGAAGATTCGGCGCCGAGCCAGGAGTCACGGCCGATGACGCCAGGATTCGCCGCTCCTGAACAGTTGAAAGGCGAACCGGTGACAACGGCAACCGATGTATTTGCGCTGGGAGTGCTGCTCTACATCATGCTGACGGGAGAGCATCCAGCAGGTCCGGGGCCACATGCGCCGGCGGACCTGGTGAAAGCGATCGTCGATACGGAGGTGCTAAGAGCCTCCGACAGCGTGGCTCGGATGAATCCAGAGACCGCGAAGACGAATGCAGCCCGGCGGGGGACAACAGCGGACCGCCTGCAACGAGTGTTGCGAGGCGATCTCGACACAATTGTGGCGAAAGCGATGAGGAAGGATCCAGGGGAGCGGTACGGTTCAGCGACAGCCCTGGCGGACGATTTGCGGCGTTACCTTCGGGACGAGCCAATCAGCGCCCGGCCCGAAACTATGGTGTACCGCGCGGTAAAGTTCGCGCGGCGAAATTTTACAGCAGTGTCGTTTGCGGCAGCCGCGATAGTCGCGACGGGGGCGGGACTGGCGGGCACGCTGGTGCAGGCGAGAACGGCGCGCGCGCAGCTCAATTTTGCCATGCAGCAGTTGTCGCGCGCGGAATCAGTCACCGACTTAAACGATTTTCTGCTGGCGGACGCGGGAGGGAAGGCTTTTACCGTGGCGGAGTTGCTGAACCGCGCCGAGCAAATCGTGGAGCGGCAACCTGATCTTAATCCGGCGAGTCACGTGGAATTGCTGGTTTCTATAGGGCGGAAGTATGAAAGCCAGGACCAGGACGGGAAAGCGCGCCAGATGCTGGAAACAGCTTACAGAATTTCGCGCGGCCTGGCGGACATATCAGTTCGCGCGCATGCGTCATGCGCGTTGGGAGAAGCGCTGGGGCACAGCGATCTGCCGCAAGCCGAGAAGTTGGTGCGGGAGGGCCTTGGGCAATTACCCCACGGACCACAGTTCACGCTGGACAGAGTTTCGTGTCTGTTGAGCGGCAGCGCAGTGGCACGAGAGCGTGGGGATTCTGAAGCAGGGATTGCGCGCAGCCAGGCAGCAAGGCAATTGCTGCAGGGGGCACCGTTGAGATCGCAGACGGCGGAACTACGCGCGCTGATGGCGTTGGGAGAGTCGTACCGAACTGCAGGCCGGTATGGGGAGGCAATTCCAGTTTTCGAACAGATATCCCTGCTGATGGAGAAACTCGGACGAGATGACACGGGGACAGCAGGAACATTATTCAACAACTGGGGGCTTGCCTTGCACCTGGGGGGACGACCACTGGAAGCCGAGAAGCTATTCCGGCGGGCGATCGAAATCAGCAGCTCCGACAGTTCGGGGAGAGGCGTGTCCCCCATGTTGCTGACGAATTATGCGCGCACGCTGCGGGAATTGGGGCGCATGAGCGCAGCCGCGGAGTACGCGGAACGAGGGTATATCGAGGCAGTGCGGGCCGGAGACCAGGTGGTAACCAATCAATCGCTGCTACTGCGCAGCCGCATCTACGGCGACCAGGGAAAATTGGCTCTCTCACAAAAAATGTTGGCGGAGGTGGAGCCCAGGCTGCGAAGAAGCCTTCCTCCGAGTCATCTGGCGTTTGCAGTGCTGGCGTCCCAGCATGCGCTGCTGGCGTCGGGCCGTGGCGACTTGCCGCTTGCGACTGGCCTGACAAGCCAGGCTTTGGCGATCACGGAAGCATCGCTGAAGTCCGGACAAGGAGGCGCGGATCTGATGGCGCACCTTCTAATCATGAGATCGGACATGGAACGGCGGATGGGACAAGCCGGGACCGGCGCAGTGGATGCCGAGCGCGCCATCGGCATTCTGAAGAAGACGACAGACCCGGGAACATTCTCGCGTTACCTCGGCCAAGCCTACAACACGTTGGGGCGGGCCTTGCAGGAAGAGGGCGAACGCGAAAAAGCGCGGGCGGCATTTCGCACCGCAGCCAAACATCTGCAAGTCACTTTAGGACCGGATCATCCAGAGACGCGGCGAGTTCTAGCGCTGGCTGAAACTGGAAGAACACACCAGTAAAAATATCAGCGACTTTCTCAGCAAGCACGTCGTCATTTGCATTCCTGTTCCGATATCTCAAGCAGGGCCGCTCCCTGTAACTCTGGCGCGGGAAAAGTGTGGCGAGTGAAGCAGGAAGTGAAGTCTCCACACATTCGGATGGGGACGATCCGAAGCCGCGCCACGAGTTTCAGGAATGCAGCCTTCCCGCATTTGCCGGCGGACGGGGATGTCGATCGAAGCAGGGTTGAGTAGAAACAAATCCCAGAGTTTCTTCTTCCCTGTCGTGTTTTACGAGTGATTCCCGATATTACAAGCAGAGCCGAAGCCCCAATCTCTTACCGAAGCATGGGAGGACCGGAGGTTGGGGTTGCACGGCTCAGTTTTCACAAATTAACAAGCACTCGAGGAAGGACCAGGAGAAATATGAAGCGGCTAATTACTTACGCGTGGATATTGGCGGCCACGGTTGCGGTGGGAACGGCGGCACATGCTCAATCCAGAACACTAGTCAAGGCGAACATACCGTTCGCATTCAGCGTCGGGGCAAAAAGCTTTCCCGCCGGCCAGTATTCGGTGGTGCAGCCTTTGCAGAACATGATTGCCCTACGTGACGAGCAGGGGCGCGACGTCGCGCTTGCGTTCACGCAGGAAGTGGAGCAGGGGCATTCGACAGGCGAGAGACCACTACTCAGGTTCGTATCGGTGGGCGACCGCAATGAGTTGGCGGAAGTATGGGTGTTGAACCAAGCAACCGGCCAGCGGCTCATAGGGAGTCGCCTTGGGTCAACCATAGCGGAGCGCGGCACGGGCTACACCCAAGTCTCGACTCACGGCAACAAACCTTAATTACGATTGGCGGACAAGGTAGTGCAATTTCACTCATGCTTCACCACAAATACAGACGAAAGGAGAAAAAGAAATGAAGAAAACAATATTAGCGGGAGCCCTGGCCACAGCCATGGCTCTGTTGACCATGGTTCCGAATGCAGCGGCGGCGGCGGGAGACAGCATTACTTTCAAGCTGGTACCGGCCACCTCGGCTGCCTGTCTTCCCAGCACAGCTCGCGGGCGGGTCACGGTCAGTGACCTGGGGCAAGTCCAACACATGCACCTTGAGGTATTCGATCTAGTACCGAATGCGGGATTCACCGTCTTCATCACCCAGCACAATTCATTTCCCTTCGGTTTTTCCTGGTATCAAGGAGAGGTTCAGACCGACAGTAGAGGACGCGGGGTAGGAGATTTCGCCGGCATTTTCAGCGAGGAGACATTCACCCTGACCGACACGCTGCAGCCGATAGCGATGGACCACATGGGGATATGGTTTGCGGACGCGACGGTAGCCGGAGCGGCAGGCTGTTCCAGTTTCCAGACGCCGTTCGATGG
>Ga0310810_10000760_pt1 | contig 32554 bp, 29 predicted proteins | sample NCmetagenome_FD_207641 | JGI IMG/M metagenome (GOLD analysis project Ga0310810, IMG submission 207641) | Soil microbial communities from experimental microcosm in Duke University, North Carolina, United States - NC | ecosystem: Engineered > Artificial ecosystem > Soil microcosm > Unclassified ... | reverse complement strand
TCGTCGAGGACGATGGCTGCAGGCATTTGGCCGCGCTTGCGTCCCTTGGAAACCGCCAGAGCGGGAACGACGTCTTCGGCAGTCAATTCATGGTCGCAGCAGATAATCTTCTCAAATCCTTCTCCGCCGGACATCACCTTGACGACCAGTCCGCAGGACTCGGGATGGCGCTTGCGTTCGTCGATAAGGTCTCCTTTTTTCACACCCATGAGCCGCGCTCGCACGTTGACAGTGACCGGTTAGACGACCTTCGACGTCGAACGCTTCTCCATCCGCATGTTCGCCTGCCGGATGCTCTGCAGCAAGGCCTGATGTGTCCGGCAGCCGGCGATCAACTTCGCGTCAGAAATCATCGCCGGTCGGTACGGCAGCAGATACTGCTGCTTCACCCGTTGAATCCGCGCGACAGACTGATCCAGCCGCGCGGTATCGATGGTGCCTGAAGCGACAGCCTTCTCCACCGCCTCAAACGCGGCGATTTCTCGGTGGCGTTCCTTGCAAATCAAGAGCACGTCGCATCCTGCCAGAAACGCTCCCACCGCCGCATCGCCGGGTCCATAATGATCGACGATCGCATGCATCTCGAGATCGTCGGTCAGAACAACTCCGTCGTACTGCATCTGTTCTCGGAGCAGACGTGTGATGATCGTGGGAGAGAGGGTGGCGGGAAGCCGTTCGTCCAGCGCCTTGTAGAGCACATGGGCCGTCATCATCGTGGCAATTCCGGCAGCAGCGGCGCGGCGAAATGGAGGAAATTCCACGGCCTCCAGGCGTTCCGTGGACGCGTTCACTATCGGCAGCTCTTTGTGCGAATCGGCGTTCGTGTCGCCATGCCCCGGAAAATGTTTGCCGCAGGCCACTACCTTGTGATCTTGAAGTCCAGCCGCTGTCACCAGGCCCATTTCAATCACTGTGTCAGCCGAACAGCCGAACGCCCGGTCTCCAATAACTGGATTGTCGGGATTGCTGTTCACGTCCAACACCGGCGCCATGTTCATGTTGACGCCAACCGCTTTCAATTCCTTGGCAATCGTAGCCGCGGCGGCATAGGCCAACTCCCCGGAATGGCATCGGCCGATGAGTTCGCCGGGCGGGAAAATCGTAAAGCCGTGAGGCAGACGGGAGACGCGTCCTCCCTCCTGATCGATAGAAATCAAGAGTGGCGACTTTGGGCTGCAGTGCTGAAGGTCGTTTGTCAGCTGGACGATCTGCTCGACGGATTCCAGGTTCCTCGAGAAGAGAATGACACCACCTGGTTTGTACTCTTTAAGGAAGGCCGCAAGATCCGGGGTCACGCTGGTGCCCAGGAAGCCGACCATGAAAAGTTGCCCGATCTTCTCGCGTGACGTCAGTTCGAGACGCGCCACGTCACAGGCTCCGATCGATAAGGTACTGGATCAGCAGCCTGGTCCCGATGCCGGTGGGCCCTTTCGGGATATAGGCCCGCTCCCGCTCACTCCAATCGGTGCTGGCGATGTCGATGTGCACCCAGGGACCGTCGCCGGCGAACTTACTCAAAAAGAGCGCTGCCGTGATCATGCCGCCGCCGCGTCCGCCAATGTTGCGCATATCGGCGACATCGCTGCGCAGTTGCTCGAAATACTCCTCCCACAGAGGCATCTCCCACACGCGCTCTCCGGCCTTCTGCCCGGATCTCTGGACCTGCGCCTTCAGTTTGGCGTCCGTGCCGAACATGCCGATCGCGAACTGTCCCAGCGCAACGACACAGGCTCCGGTGAGCGTGGCAATATCGACCAAAGCGGCGGGATTATAGCGCTGGGCGTAGGCAAGCGCGTCGGCGAGGATCAACCGGCCTTCGGCGTCGGTGTTTTGCACTTCAACCGTTTTCCCGGACAGCGTCTTGACGATATCGCCGGGTTTCATCGCTCGGCCGCCCGGCATATTTTCGGCGACCGGCAGGATGCTGACCAGATGAAGAGGTAACCGCAGACGGGCAGCCGCCCTGACCGCCGCAAGCACTTCCGCGCCGCCGGTCATGTCTGCCTTCATGTGTTCCATGTTTTCGGCGGGCTTGAGCGAAATCCCCCCGGTGTCGAAGGTTATGGTCTTTCCGATGAACACCACCGGACGCTCATCCTTCTTCTTCGATCCGTTGTACTCCAGGATGATGAACTTCGGCGGTTCATGACTGCCCCGTGCGACCCCCAGGAGCGCGCCCATGCCGAGCTGTTCCATGTCGCGCTGTTCGAGAATTTTCAGATTCAGCGTTTCTTCTTTGGCGACTTTCTTGGCTTCATTGGCGATGCGGGTGGGCGTCATCACGTTCGAGGGATGATTGCAAAGATCGCGGACCAGGACCGCGGCTTCCGCAGTCGCCACACCGCGTCGTATACCTTCCGACAATGCGCGTAGTTGGGCCTTTTGCTGAGCCAGAATGGTCATCTGTTCGACGTTGACCGGAGTGCCGTTGTCACTTCGATAGGTGGTGAATTGATAGTTGCCAAGAATAGTGCCCTCGGTCATGGCTTGAGCCACATCGAGTGGGCTATGCCCTCTGGGAGTCACGGCCGGTACAACGGCAGCGAATGAAGCGGCCTTGGACTGGCGGACACGCTTGACCGCGTGGCCCAACGCTTGCCGAATCCCGTCCAACGTCACTTGATGTTTTTTCCCCAAGCCGACCAGCAAGAGGCGCTTGGCCGCAACTTTGCCATGTGTGTGGTAGACGAGCACCTCGCCGGCTCTCCCCTCGAATTCTCGTGACTGAAGGAGCTCCCGCAACGAGCCGCCCAGAATTTTGTCGAGTCCGGAGGCGTCCGGCTTCGCCAGCTGCTCTCCCTCACAATGCGTAAGCACAAGCAGTTCTGCCGCTTCTGCTTCAATCCGTCCCGCTCTCGCGTCGATCTGCATCAGTCTCATTCGCTTCTCCCTTGTTATTGTCGCTCGCTTTTTTCAGACTCCGCGCATGTCGGGCGCCCAAATGAGTTTGTGCAACTGCATCTGAACCCGCACGGAAAGGCGATCCGCCAATACCCATTCCGCCAGTTGGCGCACATCCAACGCGCCGAAGACTGGGCTCATGAGGACGGTGCAGCGGTCGGCCAGTTGATGTTGCTGCAGCACCTGACACGCCCACTCGTAGTCGGACCGGCTTGCCAGGACGAACTTGACCTCATCCCTGCCGGTCAAGCGCGCCAGATTTGGCCAATGCATGCGCTCCGACATGCCGCTGCCCGGGCACTTTACATCAAGAATGACATGGGCCCGTGCATCGACTGCAGCCGTCTCGATCGCACCACTGGTTTCGATCAAGACTTCAAATCCCCGGTCACACAGCCGTGCAATCAGTGGAAAGGCCTCAGCGTGGGCAAGAGGTTCGCCGCCTGTGACTTCCACCAGCCGACAATCAAATGAGTCGACCGTTGCCAGAATCTGTTCAATGGACTGCTCATGTCCGCCATAAAACGCGTACTCGGTATCGCACCACGTACATCTGAGCGGGCAGCCGGTCAAGCGGATGAAGACGCAGGGGCGACCGGCGAAAGTCGACTCGCCCTGAATGCTATAGAAGATTTCAGTCACACGCATGATCAGTCCCACGTCACGACGGGCCACCCCTCATGCCGTGCGATGCGACGCATGCCTCGGATCGGATTGACCACGACTGGGTAACCTACCAACTTGAGAATTTCTGTATCGCCAGGACTGTCGCCATACGCGAACGCGCTCGCCAGTTCGAGACCCTTTTCCTGAGCGTGTGAGACAATCAGCTGGCGTTTTCCGGTCCCATACGGGAGGGGAGGCATGACCACGCCCGTATAGCATCCCCCGCGACGTTCCAGTCGCGCCGCAAACAAAGTGGGGACGTTGAGCGCTGCAGCAAGCGGAGTAATGAGAAAATCCGGAGCACCGGAGATGAGAATCAGTTGATGGCCGGATTGACGATGCGCTTCCAGCCGTTCCCGGCTCTTCGCCGAAACTCTATGAAGCATTTCTTCTTCAAAAAAGTCCCTGGCGTATGTTTCGATGACCGACGGATCCTTCTGTTCGAGATAGAGTTTTCGCTCGCGCAAGCAATGGATTGACATAGAATGCCCATGCCGAAGGAGCCACAGCAGGCTGCGCCGCAACTCACTCCAGCCCACTAACCCTCTTCGCCACAGATAGCGAAAAAATCGTACCTCGCAAGCCTCTCCGGGGATAAGCGTGTTATCGACGTCGAACAATGCCGCCACCGCTGTCGGGGATGCGGTCGTGGTGGCACGAATGAGAGAGGGATGGAGATCGTGATAGCCGTGCATGATCTGGACATTGATCGGCGAGCGATAGACGGGCCAATCTTACAGAACAGGCCGTTGATTGACAAGGATTTTGGCCTACTTCTATAATGCCGCTCCGTCTCCCTGCGGAACATAGCTGAGAGGCGGGATGTTCAAAAAAGCCAACGGCAAAGCCGCGGTAAGCGAAGATTCGAGGCATACGTTATCAGGTACGCCGGGAATCTGACCATCGCGAGAACGCCGCCGTTGGGTTTTTTCAACATCGCGCGAAAGCCGAAGTGGTGGAATGGCAGACACGCACGTTTGAGGGGCGTGTGGCGCAAGCCGTGCGGGTTCAAGTCCCGCCTTCGGCACCAATCAACATCCGATGACACACGGATCAATGCCATTGGCTGGTGCGACTTCCCTCCGGCGCCGTGGTGTTGCCTCGGCCAAACCTTCTTCAATCAGGCTGCTGTTGGTCGACGACCACGAAGTGGTTCGAGTCGGGCTCCGAACGGTGTTACACAACAACCAGGGCATCATGGTCGTCGGCGAAGCCGACAGCAAGGCCCAGGCATCCTCGGAAGCCAAGCGTCTTCGGCCTGACGTCATCTTGATGGACGTCCGGCTGCCTGATGGGTCTGGCGTTGAGGCCTGCCGCGAAATCCTGTCTGAACAACCGACCGCACGAGTGATCTTCTTGACCTCCTACGCGGACGACGACTCGGTCCTCGCCGCTGTCCTGGCGGGAGCGTACGGCTACGTGTTGAAGGAGATCGATTCGGCGGCGCTCATTCGCGCAATCCGGACGGTATCGACGGGGCGTTCGATCCTCGATCCGGCCGTGACGAAGCGGGCGCTCGAATGGATCAAGACGGTTCCCTCTGGAGAAGGTCCCGCACGTGCGTCGTCACTGTCGCCGCAAGAGGAACGGGTGTTGGCGCTGGTCGCCGACGGGTTGACGAACAAAGAAATCGCGTCAACACTCAAGTTAAGCGATAAGACGGTGAAGAACTACCTGGCCAACATGTTTCAAAAACTTCATATCTCCCGACGGGCTCAGGCCGCTGCATTCTTCGTCAAGCGTACCGTATAAGCCTGAGCGCGCGGGCAGTCGGTGGCCTCAGGCGGGCAACGCTCAGGCCCTTCGCCATCACCGAAACCATACGTCACTCAAAATGCAGCCGCTCTGGTCACTTGTTAATGCTCTCCTGGGTGGTCTGGTCGTCGCCGTCGGCGTATGGCTGGCTTCAAACATGGTGTCCAGCTTTGGAGCGGGAGTCGTTCTGCTTGCCGCAACAGCCTTTCTGTGGTGGCGCGGCCGGACCATTACACTCATCTGGGCATGGTCGACCCTGCTGCTTGGCATGGCGTGTTTCGCCTGGCCTGTCGCGACCATGCTCCAAATCAGGTCCGCGGCCGGAGAGCCGTCCAACGAGGAAATGGGTGCCATTCTCTCCGCGACCCTCATGGGACTGTTTTCAGCCGTCTTCTGGATCGCCTTTTCGTACGGCCTTTTCAAGCGTGCGAAAGAAGGCAAGGTGCCGAACGGACGTTCCCACCCGCCGAAGCCGCGATAGCGGCTCACCACATATCAATCGGATCGACGTCGACGTCAAACTTCACCGTGCGGCGTGCAAAGGAAGACTCGAGCTCGGCTAAAGTTGATCGGATGGCTGGCATGGCATAGAAGTCGGGATGAGATTTGATCAGGATCTGTCGACGGTAACGACCGCGCACACGGGGAACAGGAGAGCGAACCGGTCCAAGGATCGTCATGTGATCGCCGGCAAGGCCGCCTTTCACCGCACGACTCAATCCGGCCGCCCACGCTGTCGCTGCCCGTTCGACGACCGATTCCTGACCACCGGAAATATGCAAGACGATCAGACGAACGGCTGGAGGGAACCCGAGCGTCGTCCGGTGCAGCAATTCTTCAGAGCTAAAGATCGCTTCATCCTGTCGAGCCACCGCCTGAATGACATGATGGGAAGGAAGATACGATTGAATTATGAGCCGGCCGCCGGTCGTCCTCGGCTGCACGAGAGCTGCGGCGTCCTTGAGCAAATGAAAGGTGCGTTCCGCCGCTCGGAAGTCCGGCAGACTCAGCCCGGCATCCGCCTGCACCGCCCCCGCGAGGCCAACCGATGCCCATGCATCGTCTCGCAAAAGGACTTGGGTGCCGACAAGCACATCCCACTCCCGGCGACGCACCCGGTTCCAGATGGCGATGGCCTCCTTAGGGCTGCGCAGCGTCTCTCCGTCGACTCGTAACACCCGTGCGGAGGGAAACCGGCGCTTCACTTCTTCTTCGAGCCGTTCGGTGCCTTCACCGACGGGTTGCATGCGGGCGCCGCCGCAGGCAGCGCAGACATCCGGCGTCGAGTGCATGCCGCCGCAGTAATGACAGAAGAGCTGCTGTTTTTGCCGTGAAAACGCGAACGCCACGGCGCAGGAGGGGCAGCGGGGGATTTGACCGCAATCTCTGCACACCAGGGCGCCTGCATAGGCTTTTCGATTGAGAAACAGGAGCACGCCCGCCTGACGAGCGATCGCATCCCGCATCGCCTCAAGAAGTCGGGTACTCACGAGCATGCGGCGATCCTCCTCTCGAAGATCGACGACTTCGATGTGCGGCTGGCCATCCGGTTCATCGCCTGCTTTGAGCACGTGCTCTTGACGTTCGACGCCTAACGCTTCAAGAGTAAGATGTGTCGAGCCCAGAACGAGAAGCGCCTGCGCCGCTTGCGCCCTCAACCAGGCCACTTCCCGCGCATGATATCGAGGTTCCATCGGTTCCTTGAGCGCAGGGTCCTCTTCGCGGTCGATCCAGATCAATCCGATAGGCTCAAGCGGCAAAAAGACGGCGGCTCTCGTCCCAACCACCACCGATACCTGCTTGCTGCAGATGCGGTTCCAGATGTCGGCTCTCTTTTGTTCAGGCATCAGGCTGTGGAGCACAGTGGTGACCCATCGCGGATCCTCCAGTGCCGCCGCGAGCAATTCCGCGCGAGCGGATTCACCGGTGACCACGAGGGATCTCAGGCCCAGTTGCACCGTTCTGGCGACGGCGGAGCGCAGCATGGCGAAACGATCTTTCCAAACAGCCTGTACCATCAGGCGGGCGGCCCGCCGCTCTTCCAGTGCACGAATAAGGGCTGCCTGCAACTCGTGAAGATGTGTTGGAATGTGTGGCGCTTCCCGCATGTGATGCGTCTGAGACGCGAAGAAATCCGAGACCGGAAATGGAAGCGACTCCTCCAATCTTTCGCTCCGACGAGGCGCTCCTCCGAGCACTTTGTGGGCCCATCCGCGGTCGAGAATTGATGACAGAATATTCTCCTGACCAGCATACTTTTCGCCGGATAGACGGCCGAGTAAAATGCCCAGCGGACGACGCTTGAGCCGCTTGAGGAGCTGAACCGCCGCAGGGGACATCGATTCGTTCGACGCAAGCGCCCGTTCCCCCTCCTTTGTCAGGAGAATGCGGCTGCGGTCGACCGTACTCCTTTTGGGCGGAAGCACCAGCCTGAGGCATTGTCCCCAAGGGGCCACATAATGCTCCGCAACTGACTTCGCCAACAGAAGCAGCCACGGAGAAATGTCGGCGGCCCCACCTGTCGTAACCAGTGTGCGAATCGCTTTCAGTCGTTCGACGGGCAACGCGGAAGGGGGGTGGGGGGTGACGGCAATGACCGCCCCTTGAACCAGCGACCTGCCGAACGGCACTAATACAAGGTGGCCGACGCGCAGGACCGATCGCAATTGCGCGGGGACCAAATACGTGAAGGGACCCGCGAAGTGTCGGGGAACGATCACGTCGGCGAAAAGAGGTGCTCCCGATTCAAGCGTTCGCGAAGTCCCAGGCTCCCCGTGCATGCGGCATTGTAGCAGCAGACCAGAAGAGGGGGAACTGTGAGGACGCGTTGGAACATGCCCCTTTGGCCGGCATGTTCCAACGCCGAATCGGAATTACGGTTGAACGACTTTCTCTGCGGGAGCCGGAATAGAGGTAGCGTCTGTCGACGGTATCTCGGGCACGGCCGTCGACTTCGGGGCCGGCGAATCTTCATCCTTCGCTTCTGGAGCACGAGGCTTTTCGACTGAAGCATCAGACGTCTTCTGATCGGGCACCTCAAGACTGGAGACGCGAGAACCGTCATTCGCAGCTTCCGCCGGCGCCGCTGGTGCCGCTGGCGGTTCTGGCTGAGAGGGCACGCTGTCCGCCGAATACAGAACGATTTCGACGCGGCGGTTTCTTGCACGGCCGTCCTCCGTCGCATTGCTCGTCACGGGCCGGGTTGCGCCATACCCCACCGACGAAATTTTCGCGGAATCAATCCCGCCCTTCTCTACGAGATACCGTAGAACACCCGTCGCACGAGCTTTGGAAAGATCCCAATTCGTGGGATACATTGATTTCAATGAAGGACCGATTTCCATGCTGTCCGCATGGCCCTCGACGCGTATCAACTGATCCGCCGGCGCCGCTTTCACCAGCTCGACCAGCTGGTCAAGGGTTTGATAACCCTCCTGCTTGATCCTCGCCTCACCGGATTCATAGTGCAGCTGCTTCATGAGGTCGCTTAAGGAATACCGCGTCTGCCGCGCCGCGTTCTGCACCGCTCGCTTCTCGGGTGACGGCTCGTTTGACGGCGTCTTCATGGACGGCGGGGCGGGCGGGGCCGCAGGCACGACATCCGCTTGATATTTGGTGTGGAACTGATCGCCTTTGAGAATACGCGAAACCGATTTTGTCACCAGGGCGGTGGCGCTGCGGCCTTCCGTCGATAAGACTTTGACCTCTCCAACTTGCCGGGGCGGCAGGCCGCCTCCGTAACGCACCAATTCCATGCGGTCGCCTGCTCTCAACCCATCCTCCCAGCCGCGATCGAGATACACGATGTTCCGTTGCGCCACCAACGTCATCTGCAAATCAGCCTGGAGTTCGATCACCATGCCGTTGATGTCGCCCGAGACAGGGTCGACGGTCACTTCGTTGGAAACGGGCGGTGAGAATTTGACAACGGGATCGCCGGGAGCCGCAGAACCGAAGGCCCTTAAGGCGCGAGCCGTCGTCAAATCGTGATCCACTTGGATCACCTGCACGATGGCCAGACGCGTGATCAGATACCCCATGTAGTGGCCGGTTGCCGGATGAAACACTTTCCGGGTCCGCTTATATACCGTGAACAAATCGCCGACGGCGACGTCTGCGGGATTTTTCAACTTCAGATAGAACACATCGTTCTGTCCGAGCCGCATGCGATTGCCGAGCGTTTGATTGTCGCCGGTGATGACATTCACCACTCCATCCTGCGGAGTAAACTGCTGGATCGATCCGGCCGCATACGTCCGGGCTGCTTCACCGTAACGAACACTGTCCAGATCATCGGCCCACACGGGCGAAAGCCCAAGTGCAATGGTGACAGCAAACAGTACGCAACCCATGAGGGTTCTCTGTGGATGAATGGTCATGGCATTGTCCTTCTGTTAAGGCAAGGTCTCCTGAAAAACCATAGCAAATCATGCCATAGTGTCAAGAATATTGCGGTCTTGCCCCTGTTGACCCCCCCTCCGGCCCTTTGCTAAGGTGAGTTCGGGTTTGAGCCGAGTTAATCATGACAACGGGTTGACGTCGATATGTCGCAGAAACCGCCCCAGCGATCTGCTCGTCCTCGATTGGACACTCAGATTCATAGACGCAAGAAGGTTAAGGCGTTTTCACCGCTCCTCCCCGAATGGGACAGGGATGACAACAGGGTCCCAGACCATCTCCGTATGGATGCCACGCGCATGAATGCTACAGCCGACCGGGCGCGACCAGGCCAAGCTAGGACTTCCGGGTCTTCCGGCTAGGTCCTTTGTGCGCTTGCTATCACGGCAACCCCACGTCTAATATCCATTTCTCCTTTGCAACTCAAGGTGTTGAAAGGTGACCTCCATGAGCGGTCTTGAATTACTCCTGGAGTATCTAACTAAGTACTTTCCGGTTCTCCTCTTTATCTTTGTCGCCCTGGCATTCGGCGTCGTGACGTTGGTGTTGAGCTATCTGGTTCAGCCCAAGTACCCGGAACCCGAAAAGCTATCGGCGTATGAATGCGGATCGGAGCCCTTTTCCGACGCGAGAATGCCGTTTCCCGTTCGCTACTATATCTTCGCCATGTTGTTCGTGATTTTCGATATCGAGGTCATCTTTCTGTATCCCTGGGCGGTGGTCTTCAACGACATCAACAAGGTGAGCATCATCGGGTTGGTGGAGATGATGATTTTCATCGCGTTGTTTTTGGTCGCATACGTGTACGCGTGGCGCAAGGGAGCTCTGGAATGGGACTGATTCAACTCGGCCGGCATGACAAGGACGGGGCACCCGACGTCGTCACGACGACGGTTGAGAAAGCCGTCAATTGGGCGCGAAAGGGGTCGCTCTGGCCGATGACGTTTGGGCTGGCCTGTTGCGCCATTGAAATGATCGCCGCAGTCTCCTCGCGCTATGACATGGACCGGTATGGCGCAGGGGTCTTCCGTGCCTCGCCCAGGCAGTCGGATCTGATGATCGTTGCGGGAACGGTGTGCCGGAGGATGGCCCCCGTCATCCGGAAAATTTACGACCAAATGCCGGAACCCAAATACGTCATCGCGATGGGGTCGTGTGCGACCTCGGGCAACATTTATGACAGTTATAGTGTGGTGCAGGGCGTCGATCGATTCGTCCCGGTGGACATTTACGTTCCCGGTTGTCCGCCTACACCGGAAGCGCTCTTTGACGGCGTTCTCAAGCTCCAAGAACGCATCATGCAAAAACGCGTGTTCGTCAAGCAACCGGAGCAGGTGAAGGCGGGTTTGAAAGCGTAAGGCTATGTCGTTTCAACTCTTGACAGAACGTCTTCGCGAACATTTTTCCGTCGGATTCGTGAGGGCTGTCGAGTGGCGTGGTGACCTGGCGATCACCGTGACCAGGGACAAGTTGCACGAGGTGGCTCAGTTCCTGCGGGACGATCCAGCCATGGACTTCGACTATATCGTTCATGTCAGTTCGGTCGATTGGCCGGACGATGAAGAGCGGTTCGAGGTCGTCTACGAGTTCTACTCGATCCGAAAACGGCATCGGATTCGTCTCAAGGCCCGTGTGCCGGAATCGGACTGCGTCGTTGATTCGCTCACCGATCTGTGGAAGGGCGCCGACTTCATGGAGCGCGAGGTCTACGATATGATGGGCATTCGGTTTCGACGCCATCCTGATCTCCGCCGCATCTTGATGCCCGACGACTACACGGAAGGCTATCCGTTGCGTAAAGATTTCCCCGTCCGTGGCAGGGGCTGGCGCGATACTTTTGAATTCTTGGACGAAATCCGGTAGATGCACCACGATGGCATTTGAAGATCAAAGAACCACCGTCTATAAGATCGACCCCACCCATCCCGAGAGCGAAACGCTCCCCACCCTGCGGACGGAGGAACTGCTGCTCAATATGGGGCCGCAGCACCCGAGCACGCACGGCGTCTTGAAGGTCATTCTCGAGCTGGAAGGGGAACGCCTGGTCAAGTCCACCCCCGTCATGGGGTTTTTGCACCGCGGCGTTGAAAAGCTTGCAGAGGATGGTACTTATCACCAATTCATTCCACACACCGACCGGCTCGACTATGTCTGCGCGATGTACAACAACTTCGCGTATTGCCGCGCGGTCGAAAAGTTGATGAACATCACCGTCCCCGAACGCGCCGAATACCTTCGTACTATCGTCGCCGAGGTGCAGCGGATCATCGGGCATCAGTTTTGGCTTGGCACGCAAGCGCTCGATATCGGCGCCATGACGGTGTTCTTCTATTGTTTCCGGGATCGGGAGATTTTGCTGGACTGGTTCGACGAGCTGTGCGGGGCACGGCTGACCACGAGCTGGTACCGCATCGGAGGAGTGGAGCGCGACTTTACGCCGTCGTTGTTCGCGAAGCTCAAACAGTTCCTGGAGTATTTTCCGCCCAAGATCGACGAGTACATTGTGTTCCTCGAGAAAAACCGTATCTGGCTTGCGCGTACCAAAGGAGTGGCCGTGATCTCCGCTGAGGACGCCGTCAACTTCGGCCTGAGCGGTCCGACGCTTCGGGGCTCGGGAGTGGATTACGACTTGCGAAAGGCGGAGCCCTATTCGGCCTACTCAAAGTGTGAGTTCAGCGTCCCGCTCGGAAAAAACGGGGACACGTACGACCGATATTGGATCCGCGTCATGGAGCTGTATGAGAGCGTCAAGATCATCAAGCAGTGCCTGGAGCAGATTCAGGAGGGCCCGATCATGGCTGACGTGCCCAGCGTCACGCTGCCGCCGAAAGAGCGCGTCTTTACGAATCTTGAATCCATGATCCAGCAGTTCAAGCTCTTTTCGCAGGGGTTCAATGCTCCTCCTGGGGAGATTTATTGCGGCACCGAGGCCCACAAGGGCGAGTTGGGATTCTACATCGTGAGCACCGGAGGCGGGAAACCGTATCGACTGAAGATTCGCGCTCCCTCGTTTATTCATATGGGGGCCTTCGATCATATGTCGCGGGGCTACATGATCGCCGACGCGATCACCCTGTTCGGCACGTATGACATCGTGATGGGAGAATGCGACCGCTAACAGCACCACCGCGGTTGAGGAACTTGGAACTATGGGATTGAAACCAGCGACAAATCCGGACGTTGAATCGGCGACCATCGAGTTGACCATCGACGGGAAAACCGTCACGGCTAAGGACGGCGTGTCACTCTACGATGTGATATCCAGCACCGGCAAGATCATTCCCGCGATGTGTTACCACTATACGTTTGATCCCTTCGGCTCCTGCGGTATGTGCCTCGTCATGCAGGAAGGCAAGAAGGCGCCCGTGCGTTCGTGCACGGCCAAAGCCACGGCCGGAATGATTATCCGGACGGAAGGTGACGATCTCTTTCAGGCCAGAAAAAAGGCGGTCGAAAAACATCTCTCCGTCCACCCATTGGACTGTCCGGTCTGCGACGCCGACGGCCATTGTGAGCTGCAGGACATGGCCTTTCAGCACGGCGTGACCAATCTGGCCAACGCCAAGCAGAAATTCATTCCCGAGGACACCCGCAGTCCGGTGCTGGATTTCAACATGAACCGCTGTATTGCCTGCGCCGAGTGCATCAACGTCTGCAAGGACGTGCTGATGATCGATGCGCTGCAGTTCATGAAGAAGGGCGGCTTCAATCAGGTCGTGGCCAAGGGCGACCTTCCCTTGGCGTGTGAGTTCTGCGGGGACTGCTTGGCCGTCTGTCCCGTCGGGGCGATCACGAACAAATTTTCCAAATATCTCTATAAGCCCTGGCAAATGAAAAAGACGACTACGACCTGCAACTATTGTGGCGACGGCTGCCAGATGTATCTCGAAACGAAGGACACCGAAGTCATTCGTGTCACGTCGCCCTTGTCCTGGAAAAACAAATGGGGCGACCGTGCGGACACGTCCAAGGGGCATGGCGGTCTTTGCGTCAAGGGACGCTTCGGATTCGAATATATCGATTCACCAAAACGGTTGACTCGGCCGCTGTTGCGCAAAGGCAACCAACTCGTCGAGGTGCCCTGGCTCGAGGCCATGCATGCCGTCGTAGACCGTTTCACAGACGTTCGCAAGAAACACGGCCCCGATGCCATCGGCGGACTGATCACGGCACGCTGTACCAACGAAGAGCTGTACTTGTTCCAAAAGCTGATGCGCGTGGCATTCCGGACGAACAACCTAGACAGCAGCGCCCGGTATGGCCATCTGAATTTTGTACGCGCGTCGAAGCTCGCGCTCGGGATCGGCCGCACACCGAACGACTGGGAAGACCTGACCAAAGCCAAAGCGGTGCTGGTCATCGGCTCGAATCTGACGGAGACCAATCCGCTCACCTCCGTGCGGATCAAGGAAGCCATTCGCGTGTACAAGGCGCAAGTGATGGTTTTCGATTCCTCGGTCACCAATCTTGGCAAACTGGGTTCACATCCGCATCTCATCAAGGCGGGGAGCGAAGGGCTCGTCATCGACGGCCTCGTCAAGGCGGCGCTTGAGTTGGACCTGGTGGACGAAGAAAGTGTGAAGAAGCATCCACAGGCCTTTGCCGCGCTGAAATCCGCGGTGAGCGCGATTTCGCTCGAGCAGGTAGCGGCCAAGACCGGAGTAACCGTCGGGCAGTTCAAAGACGCGGCGACAGTGCTTGCAGAATCGCCCCGCTCGATCATCCTCTGCGCCGAAGGCATCGTGCGCCAGCCCGACGGCTATCAAAACGTGTTGAAATTGATCGATCTGGCCTGGATCACCGGGAAGCTCGGACGACCCGGTTGCGGCGTCAACACCGTGACGGAAGAGCCTAACGAGCAGGGCGCCGTGGACATGGGCGTCGCCCCGGAATTTTTGCCCGGCCTTGCCTCCTTCGATGATCAGGCCATGCGTGACAAACTGGCCAAGGCCTGGGACGTGACCCTGCCTGCGGCGGGAACCGGCGCGAATCTGACGGACATCCTCAAGCGTTGCCGAAGCGGGCAAATTCGCGCACTGTATGTTGTCGGAGAAAATCCGCTGGCCACGCTACCGGCTTCCATGGAAGTACGGGCGGCATTGGATCGCCTTGAATTATTGGTCGTCCAGGATCCCTTCCTGACGGAAACCGGCCAGATGGCGCACGTGCTGTTGCCGGCGACGACATCGGCGGAAAAAGACGGCACGTTTACCAACCTTGAAGGGCGGGTGCTCCGGGTGCGGCAGGCCATGGATGCCTTGGGGGAAAGCGTGCCCGATTGGCAGATCTTGACGGCCTTGGCCAATGGGCTGGGCTGTCAGTGGGAATATGAATCGGCCAACGATATTCAGGCCGAGATCATGAAATTGCTGCCCGGTTACTACAATCTGGGACAGCCGAAAAAGCTCATTCCGAGCGCGGACCATTATCTGTCGAACGGATATACCGCCGCTGCCTCGAGCCGATACAAGACGACACGCTCGGAGAGCGCCCGGCCGTTCACTCTGCTCATGGGTCAGCTGCTCTATCATTCCGGCAAACTATCGACCGTTGCGCCGGGGTTGATCAAAATCGGCCCCAATACCGGTCGCATCCGCATGAATCCCGCGGACATGGAGCGTCTGGGCTTACAGGATGGCGCCACGGTGAAACTGACGTCTGATCGCGGCTCGCTGCAAATGGGCGTGCAGGTCGATCAGAGCGTCGCCCCGAATACGTGCTTCTTCCCCGAGCATTTCAACGAACCGCCCGTGAAGGATCTGATGTCCGTTCACGTGGATGCGATCACCGGAGTACCGTCGTTCAAGCGAAGCGGCGTGACGATCGAAAAGGTATAGAGCCTATCTATGACGGTCAGAACCCTGATAAAAAACTTCCTTCATGCCGCCCTCTTCTACGAGATCTGGGACGCCATGAAAGTCACCTTCAAGCACATGTTCCATAAGCCCATCACGTTTCAGTATCCTCGGGAGCAGCGGGCACTTCCGGACACCCACCGGGGTGCGCTGGGTCTGCTGCGCTACGACGATGGGCGTGAGCGATGCGTCGGCTGCGATCTCTGTGAAGCCGCGTGTCCTTCACGGTGCATCAAGGTGATCAGCGCGGAAGATCCGGAACGGCCCCTCCAGCGCTATGCCACCGAGTTCTACATCGATATCACCAAGTGCGTGTTCTGCGGTTATTGTGTGGAAGCCTGTCCCGTCAATGCCCTGGCCATGACGAAGATGTACGAGTTTTCCACGCACGATAAGCGGACGCTCCTGTTCGACAAGAAACGTCTCTATGACATCGGCGAGCGCCACCTTGACGACGCGAAAAAATATCTGTACGCACACAACCAAGAAAAAAATATCGAGGAAAGCCGTGAGTACCGCTACTATTTCCCGCAATCCGTCGTGAAACCGACCCAAGCGGCGCCCAAACATCTGAGTTGAACGCCATGATGGTCGTGTTTTTCGCCTATTTTGCCCTGATGAGTATGGCCGCTGCCGTACTCACTGTCGCATTGAGGAATCCGGTGCACTGCGGCCTGGCGCTCTTGGCGCTGCTGTTGCATGTGTCCGGTCTGTTCGTCCTTCTCAACGCTGAGTTTCTGTGGGCGGTCCAAGTCGTGGTCTATGCCGGCGCTATTCTCGTCCTCTACCTGTTCGTCCTGATGCTGCTCAATCTCAAAACCGACGAGCGCTATTTTCACAGCACCTATCTCTACTTTGTCATCCCCACTGTGCTGGGCTCCCTCTATGTGTTGGCGCTGTTGTTCAAGTCTCCTTATAGCGGTGCGAAAGGTGATGCGCCGGCCAGCGCGGTGCTCCAAGAGGGCGACACGTATGCCATTGGCATGAAGATGTTCAGTGACTATCTGCTGCAGTTCGAAATCGTCGGAATTTTTCTTTTGGGCGCCATCATCGGGGCGATCGTGCTGGCAAAAACACCGAAGCCTCTCGGTGGGCGGGCAAACGGTGACCTGTGACGAATGACGTGTCGCCGAGGCGGCGGGCTCCTCGGGCGTCGTCGATCACCCGGCATCCATCGAAGCTATGATCCCGTTAAACGCGTACGTGGCGGTCAGTGCCGTCCTGTTCATCACAGGCCTCTTGGGCGTGTTGATCAGACGGAACTTCATCATCGTCCTGATGGCGGTGGAGATCATGCTGAACGCGGCGAACATCAACCTCGTCGCTTTTTCCCATTATCTGGAGTCGATGGCCGGTCAACTCGTGGCCCTGTTCGTGATCGCCATTGCCGCCGGAGAGGCCGCTGTTGGACTCGCCATCATCATCGTGGTCTTTCGCGGAAAAATATCGACGAATGTCGATGAGATGAACCTTCTCAAGTGGTGAAGACATGGGCCATGTTCAGCGTTTTTAAGGTGGGCCACGCATGACCGATCTCTTGATCAAGCTCATCCCTGTGTTCCCATTGCTTGCCGTGATCGCCAACGGCGTCTTCGGCCGGTATCTCTGGTCCCATGAGTGGGCTCACCGTCTGGCGTGGGGGTCCGTCGGCTTGTCGTTCCTTGCCACCATCGGCGTCTTTGCCGATGTCGTCCACAGTGGAACGCCGCACGAAGTCATCGCGTATCGGTGGATTTTCGGCGGTGATCTCACCATCAACCTGGCGTATCTGGTCGATCCGCTCACCTGCGTGATGCTGCTCGTCGTGACGGGGGTGGGGTTCCTCATCCATGTGTATTCAGTCGGCTACATGCATGGAGAGGAGGGGTTTACGCGGTTCTTCACATACATGAATCTGTTCATGGTCTCGATGCTCTTGTTGGTGATGGGCAACAACTACGCGGTGCTCTTCATCGGCTGGGAAGGCGTCGGCCTCTGTTCGTATCTCTTGATCGGCTACTACTACGACAAGGTGTCGGCGGCGAAGGCGGCCACGAAGGCGTTCGTCGTCAATCGCATAGGAGACGCGGGATTCCTGCTGGCGATCTTCCTGGTCTTCATCAACTTCAAGACCCTCGACTACACGCAGGTGTTCGCTCATGTCGGACAGTTGTCTCCCGACATGGCAACGGCGATCGCGCTGTGCCTCCTCATAGGAGCCGTCGGCAAGTCGGCCCAGGTTCCCCTCTACACCTGGCTGCCGGACGCCATGGAAGGCCCGACGCCCGTCAGTGCGCTCATTCATGCCGCCACAATGGTGACCGCAGGCGTCTACATGATTGTGCGCAACCATTTGATTTTCGATCTCTCGCCCGTTGCATTGGGTGTCGTCGGTGTGGTCGGCGGCGTGACGGCCCTCTTTGCCGCCACGATCGGCCTCGTGCAAAACGACATCAAGCGTGTACTGGCGTATTCGACGGTCAGCCAGTTGGGCTACATGTTCCTCGGGGCTGGCATCGGAGCCTACACCGCCGCCATCTTCCACCTGATGACGCACGCATTCTTCAAAGCCCTGTTGTTCCTCTCCGCCGGTTCGGTAATCCATGCCTTGTCTGGCGAACAAGACATCAGGAAGATGGGCGGCCTCAGCCAGAAGATTCCTTGGACCCACAAGCTCTTCTTCATCGGCACGATTGCGATCGCCGGGATCCCGCCCTTTGCCGGCTTTTGGAGCAAGGATGAGATCATGGCGCATGCGTTTACCCATCACCATTATGTGCTGTACGGCATGGCGGCCATCGGCGCACTTCTGACCTCCTTTTACATGTTCCGGCTGACCTATCTGACGTTCTATGGGACCTCCCGCATGGATCATCACACTGAAGCACATGTTCATGAATCGCCGATGGTCATGATCGGTCCGTTGATGGTGCTCGGCATTCTCTCGCTCGTGGGTGGGTTTATGGGCTTCCCGCCGGATCATGGTTGGTTGCATGGATTCCTCACGCCGGCGGCAGGCGCCAGCGGCGAACACGACGTCGGCACCGGCCTGGTCCTGACCCTCATGATGCTCGCCAGCGGCATTGCCCTCTTCGGATGGGCCTTAGCGCATTATCTCTATAGCATCAATCCCACGGCTCCGGACCGATGGGTTGCGAAGGCGGGCGCGCTCTATACCACGCTCTTGAACAAGTACTACATCGACGAACTCTACGACCTGCTGTTCGTCGAGCCGACGAAGAAGCTTGGACTGGCCTTGGACTGGTTTGATCGGGTCGTTGTGGACGGTATCGTGCGAGGGGTTGGACAGCTGGCCGAACTAGGCGCAGCCGGATCCACGTGGATTGAAAAGCACCTGATCTATGGTGGCATTAACGTGATCGGATACGGCAATCATTTGATGGCCAGGCAGTGGCGGCAACTGCAAAGCGGCATGGTGCACCATTACGCCGCGATCATCGTTGCCGGATTATTTTTGCTTGCGGTTGTGATTCAACTTATCGTGCAGCGGTAACAACCATGTTAGAACAGCTGGATTCGACGTTCCCAATCCTCACCATCCTCCTATTTTTCCCGCTTGTCGGCGCTGCCGTGCTGTGGCTCTTCGACGACGAAGACATGATCCGCACCTCGGCCTTGACGATCGCCCTGGTCGAATTGGCGTTGGCCATTTTCGTCCTTATGCGTTTCGTTCCGGAGTCTGCGGCCATGCAGTTCGTTGAACATGTCCGCTGGATTCCGGCGCTGGGGATTAGTTATCACCTTGCCGTCGACGGCATCAGCGTCCTATTCGTCGGACTCACCGCCTTTTTGACCGTCCTCATCGTCATTTACTCCTGGGACACGATTCGGTACCAGGCGAAGCTCTACATGATGGCGCTTCTGGCCCTTGAAACGACGACGATGGGCGTGTTCATTTCTCTGGATTTGATTCTGTTCTTTGTCTTCTGGGAATTGATGCTGATTCCCAGTTATTTTTTGATCAAGCTGTGGGGAGGAGGGGCGGAACGGCATTATGCCGCGTTGAAATATGTGCTGTACACGCTGCTGGGTAGCGTGTTCATGCTGGTCGGCATCGCGCTTCTGAACATTAACTATCATAACTATGCCAGCCTGCATCACATGGATCAGCCCTACTCCTTTGATCTCCTGGAACTCCTTGCAATCCCGATCCCACTGTCCCAACAGTTTCTGATTTTCTGGCTGATGTTCATGGGATTTGCGTTCAAGGCACCTGTCTTTCCCTTTCATACCTGGCTGCCCGATGCCTTGCTGGAGGGGCCGATCGGGATGGCGGTCATCCTGGCCGGCATCAAACTCGGGACCTTCGGCTTCATGCGCTTCAGCATTCCCTTGCTTCCCGAAGCCTCCAAGAGTTCAACCGTCGTCTCCGTCATGATGGGTCTTGGCCTGGCTGCGATCGTCTATGGCGCGCTGAACGCGCTGATTCAACCGGACTTTCGGCGTCTCCTTGCCTACAGCAGCATCAGCCACTTGGGTTTCATCGTCGTCGGGCTATTCGCGCTGAATTACCAGGGTCTGCAGGGCAGCCTCTTGACCATGATCAATCTCGGCTTCAGCACCGCCGGGCTGTTCTTCATCGCCGGTTTTCTTCATAGCCGGCAGCAGACCACCCATCTGACAGCGTTCGGAGGGATGGCCAAACACACGCCGCTGCTCGCCGCTTTTTTCCTGTTAATCGGGTTGGCCTCCATCGGCTTGCCCGGCACGAACGGGTTTGTCGGTGAATTTCTCATCCTTCTGGGCGCGTTCAAGGCACATTGGGCCTACGGAACGATTGCAGTCACCGGCGTCATCACGGGGGCGGCTTATTTTCTGTGGTACTACGAACGGGCGATTCTGGGACCCGTCGGCAAGGCCGTTCGGGAGTCGATCGGAGACCTGCATCTGCGCGAGACGTTGATCGCCCTCTCGCTATCGATCATGATCCTTTGGATCGGGCTTTATCCCGCGCCGTTCCTGCGCATGATGAACGGATCGGTGCAGGCGTTGGTCGACCGCATCGACCATGGCACCGTCGCGACAGTCCGGGAACACGAACGGGCGGTCAGGATCGAAGCGCTCACCGACCATCAGCCGCTTGCCGCTCGTCCCGGGTCGCTGGCCGGGGATTCGCTATGAGTGATTACATCCTCCTCTATATCCTTTTTGCGCCATTTGCCGGGGCCATTGCGCTGATTTTTGCCTCCAATCGTCAGCCCACGCTTGTCAGAGGCATCGCTGCCACTTCCGCCGGTATCGCGCTACTCGCCTCGCTGTATCTGTTCTATGCTTATGATCCCGCGAAGGGTGGATATCAATTCATCCAAAAATTCGAATGGTCGCGCCAGCTCGGCATCGCCCTGCATCTGGGGGTGGATGGCATCGGGACCCCGCTGGTGCTTGCGTCCTCAATTCTCCTGTTCGCCGGCATCTTCGTGTCCTGGCATATCAAGGACCGGACCAAGGAATTTTACATTTGGCTGTTGATATTGGCCGCCGCCACCATCGGCGTCTTCATGTCGTTGGATCTGTTCTTCTTATACTTCTTCTACGAGATGTCCGTCATTCCGATGTACCTCCTGCTGGGGATGTGGGGGAGCCACACAAAGAAATATCTCGAGATGACGGATCAGGAGGGCCTCAAGCTTCGAGACTCGGTCGGCTTTATTTTCAATTTTGCCGCCAACAGTAAGGAATACGCGGCGATGAAGCTCGTGCTGTTTTTGTCCGCATGGGCCGTCGTTGCTCTCATGGGCATTTTATTGATCTACCGCTACTCAGGGCTGAATACCTTCGATATCTTGCAGCTGCGTGAACATGCCAAATTAATGAATATTCCCGTGCTCGGCACGACGCTAGACCGGATCATCTGGGTGCTGATCTTCTTCGGTTTTGCGTCGATCGCCCCCTTGTGGCCGCTGCATTCATGGTCGCCGGTCGGGCACGCTGCCGCGCCCGCCGCCACCAGCATGCTGCATGCCGGCGTGCTGATGAAGTTGGGACACTTTTCGATTATCCGGGTCGCCTTCGAAATCCTGCCGGATACGACCCGCGAGCTGATGCCGATCGCGGCCGTCCTCTGCGTCTTCAGCATCATCTATGGTGGATTCGTCGCGTTCTATGCCAAGGACACCAAGTACGTGATCGGCTATTCGAGCTCGAGCCACATGGGCTATGTCTTTCTCGGCATGGCGGCGCTGAATTACATCGGGCTCAGCGGAGCGGTGATCTATATGTTTGCGCACGCGATGGCCACGGGAATGCTCTTCGCCATGGCGGGGTGGGTCTACGATCAGACGCACACGCGCGATATTCCGTCCCTTGGAGGGCTGTCCAATCGCATGCCCTTCATCGCCGGGTGTTTCGTCATTGCCTGCATGGCGTCCGTCGGCATGCCCGGGACCGTGAACTTCATCGCCGAGGTCATGATCATCGTGGGCAGCTGGAATAAGTATCCCCTTCAAGTCATTATCGCGGTCATCGGCATCGTCATTACGCTCGCGTATCTCTTCCGCATGATGAGGGGCCTCTTCTATGGACCGATGGATCAGAAGTACAGCCACTCGCACGATGCCGTGGCGGTGGTCGACCGGCTTCCGTTGCTGATCATGATCGTTGTGAGCATCGGCTTCGGGCTGTTCCCGATGCACATGTACAACGTGGTTCGCTCCGGTGTCGACCCGCTCGTCGCGAAGATCACGTTCGTGCATCCCGTATCCGCAGGCGACCCGGCTTCGCCTGACTTGGTGTCATCCGCCAAAGAATCGTCGCGTGCATCCGCACGCGCGGGACGGGGGCCTGAATGACGTTTTCCCTGACCATGACTCCGTCAGATCTGCTGTTGTTGCTGCCGGAAATCTTCCTGACCTGCTGGCTCTGCGTCGTGTTGATCGTCGACTTTTCATTCCCGCGTCTTCCCAAGGAAAACCTGGCTTACTTGAGCGTGGCAGGCCTCGTCGGCGCCTTCGGATGCCTCGCCTGGTTTGACTATTCCGGCATTACCGGCGCGTTATTTTCGAACATGTTCGTGGTCGACCGGATGGCCTTGTTTTTCAAAATGTTCGTCGTCGCCGCGACAATACTGGTCATCCTGGCATCAATTGAATTCGTTCACAAATTCACCTTCTTCCGTGGTGAATACTACTTCCTGGTCGTCATGTCCGCGCTGGGCATGATGTTCATGGCCTCGGCCAACGATCTTCTTTCACTGTTTGTGACGCTGGAATTTTCGACGTTCGGTTTCTATGTGCTCGTTTCGTACTTGCGGGAGGACGTGGCCAGCAACGAGGCCGGCCTGAAATTCTTTATCCTCGGGGTATTTGCTGCTGGGCTGCTCGCCTACGGCATTAGCCTCGTATACGGTGAAACGGGTCAACTCGTCTTCTCGGAGATGAAATCCCTGCAGACAACGCCGGGATTGATCATCGGCTTCCTGCTGATCTTCGGCGCGCTCGGATTTAAGATCGGCGCCGTGCCGTTTCATTCCTGGATTCCCGACACCTATCACGGGGCGCCGACGCCGGTGACGGCGTTTCTCTCCATTGCACCAAAAGGGGCAGCCTTCGCCATTCTTCTGCGGATGTTTTTCGTCGCACTCGGCACGTTTAAGCCGACATGGGTTCTTCTGATGATCGCGGCCTCGATCTTGTCGATGACGTACGGCAACATCGTGGCCATCGCACAGAAAAACATGAAGCGGTTGCTGGCCTACTCCGGCATCGCGCAAGTGGGCAACGTGCTGATCGGCTTGGCCGCAGGAACGAAAATGGGCAATGATGCCATTATGTTTTATCTGCTGACTTATCTCTTTGCGAACCTTGGCGCGTTTGCCGTCATTATTGCGGTCGCTCAAAGCATCGGCAGCGAAGAAATCGACGACTACAGCGGACTGGGCCGACGGTCGCCCTTTCTCGCCTTCTCCATGTTGATCTTCCTGTTGTCACTGGCGGGCGTGCCGCCGTTGGCCGGTTTCATCGGAAAACTGTATATTTTTGTGGCGGCGGTCAAGGAGAGCCTCTACATACTTCTGACCGTCGGGCTCGTGAACATCGTCATCTCGATGTACTACTACCTGATCGTCGTGAAAAAGATGTACATTACCGAGCCGCATGACCCATCACCGATCACCGTATCGAGCCCTATGAAAGCCGTGATTTATGTGGGACTCGCCGGCACGTTGATCATCGGCATCTATCCTCAACCTGCTGCTGATTGGGTGGTCGCCGCCACTATGATGTTCGCCGACCTTGGCACGTCCGCCGCATTGCCAGACCCCGCTGTCCTTGCCGTTGGCCACTGAGCTCACGCGTCACGTTCATCTGAAATATTGCTTGCAGGCCCTTGGAGGCCAGAGTAGAGTTTGTTAGGTTTTCATACTACTTTGGCGTTGCCCCGCCCCTACACCTATGGAATCTGCGACGCAAGACCGTCCAATCACCAACCCTCAGGCAGCACCGCCCCAGCCTGAGCCGATGCCTCCCTCGCCGGCCTCAACCTGGCTCCGTGGCTTACGGGAAGGGACGGAACGGCTCGCAGCCTGGATCAGCCAGTGGTCCATCGAACAGCGGGTTTTGGCCGGCTTCGGATTGGTCTTTCTGGGTATCCTCGTCATCAGTATCATGTCGTATCGCAACACGGCCGTGGTCGTGAAGAACAGCCGGCTCGACACTTCGAGCCATGAGCTCATCCAGTTGCTGGGATCCATCGAAGAGGCGCTCATTGCAGCAGAAAGCGGCCATCGCCGTTATCTTGTCACGGGCGATGAATCGTATCTGAAAGCCTACCGGGGCCTCGTCGATCAAATGCCGGAGTTTTCCCGCTATCTGCAGGCATTGTCCGGCCCTTCGGGACAAGAGAAGCGGATTGCGGAATTGGAACGGCTCATTCAGCAGCAGTTGGACATCGAAACCGACGCCATCAGCCGGCGATCGACTCAGGGCCCGGAGGCGGTGCGTCACCTGGCTCTGCCCGGCGTCGCGAAGCGTGAACTTGACGAAATCCATCGCCTGATCGCAGACCTCGAAACCTCCGCTCAGCAGGCCACCCGTACGCGGGTCCTGCACTCCGCAGGAACCACCAGAAGCACGATCGCACTGCTGGCGCTCGGTGCGGTCCTGCAGCTGGTGCTCCTCGGATCGGTGTATTTTTTGATCCATCACGACATCACGAACCGTCGTCGTGTCGCCGCGGAATTGCGGCGCCAGGGAGAGCTGCTGCAGGCCGCCAACAAGGAATTGGAGGCGTTCAGTTATTCGGTGTCTCACGATCTCAGGGCGCCGTTGCGCCATATCGACGGATATGCGGCGCTCCTCTCGAAGACTGCCGGGGAGTCCCTCAATGACAAGGCACGGCGCTATCTGCAGACAATCTCCGACTCGGCCAAACAAATGGGACAACTCATCGACGATCTCCTTGTATTCTCTCGAATGGGACGGCAGGAGATGCTTCATAGTACGGTCAATCTCAACCAGCTGATTAGGACCGTGATTCATGATTTGCGTCTTGACTTGCAAGGAAAGGTGATCTCCTGGACAATTGGCTCGTTGCCGGAGGTGCCGGGGGACCCTGCGATGTTGCGTCAGGTGTTCACGAATCTCCTCAGCAATGCCGTCAAGTTCACGGCGACGAGGCCACAACCGCGCATCGAGGTCGGCGCAAGCCGCGACACGCCGGGCGAAGTGACCGTATTCGTACGTGACAACGGCGTCGGGTTCGACATGCAGTACGTGAACAAGTTGTTCGGCGTGTTCCAGCGCCTTCATCGCAATGATGAATTCGAAGGAACTGGCATCGGCCTGGCCAATGTGCGGCGGATTATTCACAGACACGGCGGACGGACGTGGGCCGAAGGCTCCCTTGATCAGGGCGCGACGTTTTATGTGTCACTTCCCTTGAAAAGGACGTCCTCATGACCACAGTGAAACCGATCCTCCTTGCGGAAGACAACCCGCGCGATGCCGAGCTCGCGCTCGCCGCAATGGAGGAACATCACATTGCGGACAAAGTGGTCGTCTGTCATGATGGCGCTGAAGTGTTGGATTATTTGTATTGCCGCGGGGCCTTCAAGAGCCGGGAATGCGGTAATCCGGTCGTCGTGTTCTTGGATCTCAAAATGCCCAAGGTGGACGGCATCGAGGTCTTGAGAACGATCAAAAACGATGTGAATCTGAAGCCCATTCCCGTGGTCATGCTCACCTCGTCGCGGGAAGAGCGCGACCTGGCGCAAAGCTATGCGCTCGGGGCCAATGCCTATGTCGTCAAGCCCGTCGAGTTTCAACAGTTCATCTCGGCGGTGAAAGAGCTCGGTGTCTTTTGGGGAGTGATCAACGAACCGCCGCCCGAGAAAAACTGAGTCCTTCGCGACGCGCATCTAGCCGAAAGGAGTCCGCCCGAGAGGACCCGTGAAAACCCCCCTTCGTCTCCTCCTGCTCGAAGACGATCCCGTCGATGCCGATCTTGTCGCCGCCACCCTGTCGGAGGCGGGACTCTCATGCACTGCCCATCGTGTGGACACACGCCGCGATTTTCTCGCCGCCCTCGAGGCTGGAGGCTACGACCTCATCCTCGCCGATTATTCAATTCCCGGCTTCGACGGCATGACCGCGCTCTCCTTGGCCCGCCAAGAGGCGCCGGATGTTCCATTCCTCTTTGTCTCTGCCACCATTGGAGAGGAATTGGCCATCGATGCGATGCATCAAGGAGCGACCGACTATGTCTTGAAGCAGCGTTTAGGCCGCCTTGTCCCCTCGGTGCAACGTGCGCTTCGCGAACGCGACGAGCGCCGGGAGCGAAAGCGGGCCGAAGAGGCGCTGGCGCAAAGCGAGCGGCAGTTCAGGCAAGCACAGAAGATGGAGGCTGTGGGGCGCCTCGCCGGCGGCATCGCGCATGATTTCAATAACCTCCTCACTGTCATCATGGGATACAGTCACGTGCTCTCGACCGAATTGGGCCGCGAGCATCCCCTTTACACGAAGATCGAGGAGACTCAAAAGGCCGGTGAACGCGCTGCTATGCTGGTGCGTCAATTGCTGGCCTTCAGCCGCAAGCAGCCGCTTGAACCAAAACACCTGAGCCTCAACAATGTAGTGTCCAACCTGGAAGGCATGCTCCAACGGTTGATCGGCGCCGATATTCGCCTGGTGATCAAGCTCGAGACCGGAAACAGCCAGGTCCGCGCCGACCACGCCCAGTTGGAACAAGTGTTGATGAATCTGGTAGTGAATGCCCGCGACGCGATGCCCAACGGCGGCACCCTGACCATCGAGACCGCACAGGTCGAGTTGGCGAAGACTCCCCTCTACCATGTCGATCCATTGCCTCCGGGACCCTACGTCAAACTGTCGGTGGGGGACACAGGCAGTGGGATGGACCGCGACACCCAGGCGCACATCTTCGAGCCCTTCTTCACGACGAAGGAGGAAGGCAAGGGCAGCGGCCTTGGCCTTTCAACCGTATTCGGTATCGTGACGCAATCCGGCGGTGCAATTAACGTCAACAGCCGGGTGGGTCACGGCACCAGATTTGACATTTTCTTTCCGCGCATCGCGGCCGAGGCCCTTCCCGCATCTTCTCAGGAGATGTCCACGCAGCCTGTGGGAGGCCACGAGACGATCTTGCTGGTCGAGGACGATGCCAGTGTCCGCATTTTGCTGCGAGACGCGCTGAGAAAACTGGGATATCGGGTGATTGAGGCCAAGCAGGGCCTGGAGGCTTGTCTGCTCGCCTCGCAAGAATTGGATCGGCTTGATTTATTGCTGACCGATATGGTGATGCCCGGCATGGGCGGTAGGGAACTGGCCCAGCACTTACTGACCATCAAGCCGGATCTTCGCGTCCTGTTCATGTCGGGCTTTACCGATGATGTCGGCATCCTGGCCGGACATGAGCAGGGGACCAGCGGATTTCTTCAGAAGCCATTTACGCCAGAACTGCTGGCCCGCACCGTGAGAAAAATTCTGGATGCCCCATCGAACAGCCTTCCGCCGACGGCCGCAAAGCGGGTAACGCACTGAGCAGCTGTCGATCACGAACGCAGGGGCCGCGTTTGACGCTTCATGCACCACCCCCTATACTCCATTTAAACGATGAAGCTGCCCCGCACTTCGAAGTACGCCCGCCTCGTCGTTGGCATCTGCTTCGCATGGTCCATGCCCGCCTCCTTCGGCGATTTGGCGTCGGGTGAAGCCATCCTATGGGACCGGCCGGCCGACGGATTGGCTATCGGCGTTTGGGACCCGTCGCAGTCGTGCGGCGACGTGCCTCCGCTGGTCGTCTCGGAGATCGATCCGGTCCACTATCGTATTTCCGTGCATTATTTCCGCAATGAGACAATAGCGGAGCCGCCGGATATTCACGAATGGCAGCGGCGAACGGGCCACGATCTTGTCTTCAATGCCGGCCTGTTTCGCGAGAACTTTTCCTATTTGGGGCTGCTCTACGCAAAGGGTAAGTCGCTAGGCGGCAAGCGCCATACGTCCTGGATGGGACTGTTTGTGGCCGAACCCAGCCAGGCCAGTGCATCACGGGCGGGCATCCTCGATTTGTCGATAGATTCGTTCAATGAAGAGCGCCCTCCCTACACGGAAGCGGCGCAATCGTTGATGCTCTTGGATCGCACGGGCAAGGTGCGGGTCAATCAGACGGGAAAGCAAGCACAACAAACCATTGTTGCTGAGCTTCAAAACGGGCACATCCTCATCATGAAAACGACGGAAGCCGCCACCCTGCATGCGATCGGCCGGTGCCTCCACGAGGCCTACCCGCAGATCCGTCAGGCGATGGCGATGGATGGAGGATCGTCGTCAGATTTATCGGTGAGCCCCGCATTGCAGCAGGCGATTGAGAGGGCGGCAGGAGCACGTCCCTGGATGACGCTTCTCAATGCCGGCCCGACCGGTCACATCGGACTGCCGGCGGTAATCGGCATCAGTCCACGTCACAACAGGATACGACCGTGATCCGGACTTCATCGTTTGCAAACGATACGGCTGCAGCAAACTGCTAACGCGTGACCGGATAGCCGGCCTCTACCCAGGCATTCATACTGCCTCGGACGTTATACACATGTGTATATCCGAGATCCGCCAAGGTTTCAGCCGCAATGTTGCTGCGGTGACCCGATTGGCAGTAGACGACAACGTGCTCGTCCAATGCCACGCCGATTTCGCGGTGGCGCGTTTTAATTTCCCGGAAATCGATGTTGAGATCGGTACCCGGAATGAAGCCTGCCGTATGTTCTTCCGGCGACCGAACATCAATGAGCACAAAGCCCTTTTGCGCCATCGAAGGCGCTTTGGTGAGCCCCGCTCGCAGTTGTTGGACGGTCAGGAGATAGGAATGGTGGGCGGAGACCGCCGTGGTAAGCCCGGCACTCAGCAACAGCCCGAGCAACACAATGCCGATTCGGCGAATCATGGTAGACCTCCTGGGGACAGTCCTTTCGCACCATGAGAGTGCGTTGCGTTATCATAGGAGCCGCATGAAGAATTGGTCAAGCCTCGCCTGGGCCCTCGTCCTGCTTTTCTCTGGATGCGCCGAGGGCGCAAAGTTGGCGCACCGCAGCGAAGAGGGAGGCGTCGTGACATATCCCTTTAAAGGGGAGCAAGGTCACATGGTGTCTTCCTTTCGCAAGGATGCGCTGAGCTTGATTAAGGATACCTGCGGAGGCAGCTATTCAATCGTGCGCGAAGGGGAGGCCAAGGGCCGGGCACGAGTCGTCGGGGGGATTGAAGCGGGGCAGGAAGTCGTGCGCGAGCGACGTTGGGGAATCGAGTTTCGCTGTAAATAATACCGTTTCTAATCGGTGAGATGCTGCTGCGCGGCGGTCAAATCATCGATCGTCAGCAAACTGACCACTTTCACACCTTCCTGCTCGACTTTGGCCCGGCCGCCTTGTTCCTTTCGATCCACGAGGACGAGCGCGTGGCGCACCATCAGTCCCGCCTGTCTGGCTGACACGACGGCTTTGAGCAGCGAGCCTCCACTCGTCAACACGTCATCGACGATCAGCGCACGGTCTCCCGTGCGGATGGCCCCTTCAATGAGCTTTCCCAGGCCGTGATCCTTCGGTTGCTTGCGCACGACAAACGTACGCCATTCACACTTTTGATCGGCGGCGTACGCAAAATCTGAAATGGTAGTTGCAATGGCAATGGCGCCGATCTCCAGTCCACCGAGACAATCGATCTCTGTTCCTTGCAGGGTCTCATAGGCTAGGTGTCCGACGAGACGTCGGGCGGATGGATGCGCCATCAAGGCGCGGCAATCCACATAAAACGGACTGATCTGGCCGGACGCCAGCGTGAACCCCTTCGCTTTGTCCCATTTGAACGAATGCGTTTCATGAAAGATTCGAGCGAGTTGCTTTCGAAACGCCGACATGTCCGTCCCCTTCCTCGATGAAACCGACCGCGATTGTACACCGACGATCTGACGAATGTCAGAGATTTTGTCAGCAGTTGGGAGGTCAGGCAAAGCGCCTCACCTGCTCGAGCAACGTTTCAGCGATCAAGTCCGTGTCGAATGGCCAGGCATAGCGCAGATCGATACCGGGATGTCGAGGCCGTAACCGAGCGAGGGTCTCGGGTATTTCAATTTCCGAATGCGAGCCGCCCGGCGTGACCATCGTCGTCGTCACAGTGATCACCCCGGCCCCTTGCTCGATCAAACTCTCGACAGCTTCCTCTAAGGTGGGCGCACAGAACTCGTTATACGCAAGGGCGAACAAGATACCGTCCAGCTTTGGCCGCAGCCGCGCGGCGACCGCTTCGAGACCGCTACGGTAAGGATCAGTTTCCTGCGTCCGTGGCCATCGACGAATGGTCTGATCGAGCTCGAGTTCCTCTTTCGAGGGCGCTGCATGCGCGGCACGGCGTTGCGCCTCCAATCGCTTGAACTTGGCCACGAGGTCCTGAGGGCAATCCTTCGGGATTCCCCCGTGACCGACAAGCACGACACCCTTCTTGGCTCCGTCCATGCTCTCTCCTCAGACGTGGTTGCGCAACATCAATTCCTTTGGATGTGGATTCAGATACATCTGCTCCTTGAGATAACTCACATCGCACGCCATGACATAGTGCTTGATGAGCGTCAGGGGGACGACGAGCGGCGTGTACCCTCTGCGATAGTCCTCGACGAGGTCGAGCAGTTCTCGTTTTTGCTGACCGGTCAGGTCGGTTTTGAAAAATCCCACGAGGTGTTGAAGCACGTTGACATGTTTCCGCACCGTCGCCTTCACGGCCAGTGCCTGCATAAAAAGGTCACCGTACTTCTGCGCCAACTCTTTGGACCGATAGCGATGCGCTTGGCCGACGAGGCGTCCCAACGCCTCATAATGAGACGGACTATGAGAGAGGAGCAGATATTTGTGAGTCGTGTGGAACTGCACCACAGCCTGCCTTGCGGACAGCTTCAGCAGGAGGTCCTGATACCGCCGGTAGGCGAAGACACGCTCGATAAAGTTCTCTCGCAACGCGGGATCGCTGAGCCGGCCTTCCTCCTCGACCGGCACCAACGGAAACTGTTTGATGAAGGCCCGCGCAAAGATGCCCACGCCCTGCCGGCTTGGCATACCATGCTGATTGTAAAGTCGTACACGCTCGAGACCACAGCTGGGGGAATCCCTTTTGAAAACATAGCCCGATAGATCCAGCTCTCTCAAGCTTTGAAGCCGATGCGCCGACATCCGTTCTAAGGCTTTCGTGTGGTCATTCCCAGTGTGGACGGTGATCAGTCGAGGCCGCGCCGGATCGCCGACTAGCCGCATGGCTTCTCTCGGCAAGCCCAGTCCAGCCTCGATTTCAGGGCAGACAGGAATCCATTCGACATGAGGGCCCAGCACGTCAACGAGAAAATGATCTCGTTTGTGACCTCCGTCGAAGCGAACGGCCTCTCCAAGCAAACAGCGACTGATGCCGAGTTGGAGCCGTTGTCTGGTCATCGCCAAGCCTCCGCTTGCCCTAGCACGGGTGAGTCTTTGCGGCTTCGTCGCGGAAGAGAGTGAACTCGAATTATCTTAGAGATCAAGAAGTATTGATGCTGCGTCATTGACCAGTGGATAGTTTCATCTCCTTAGGCGTTCCATTCCTAGGCGGCTCCCGAGGTCCAATCTTCGTCGGAATCATAGATGGTAACGACGGTACAGTCCTGAGGACCTATCGAATGTCACTATCGTCGTTGTCCGTTCCCAAGACTCTCGTGCATGAGAAACGATCACGATGGGATGAATGTTATCGCCTTTCAGAGCGATCTCATCGTCGCGGGTGCTGGGTTCGTGTCATAAGCTGGCTGGGATGGTACCCATGGCGGTGTCACCGGTGTCATACACGATATTACCTGCGCCGTCGGGCGTAAAAAATACAGCGTCCAGATTGTTCGCTATTGACGAGCTTCCTTGTCGTCCCATTCAGCAAGTCGGCCGGATTTATCGAATACCAGGTTGAGCCTTTGGTGTTGACCTGACGCCGGTCAGGTGCCCTGCCGACCATAGTCATACGTCCAGAGATCTCCTCCCTTGTCGAGGCCTACCACGCGATTAGGAGCCCCATTTTCATGGCAATGGCCCATGCTCAGGATCCTAGCATTTCCTAACGCCCTACGATACCGAGGAAGAGTCCTACACAAACTGATGACTTTAGCGTTTGCGCAGGGCTCGTGGGTGTTACATACGGCGTGAGCAAACTTTGAACGGAGTATTAATTCTTCATGGACTGGAGAAATACCTCGTGTCGTGCTCGAGCAACGCTTTAACGTCGGGTTTCGTGTTTTTTCATGAGCACAGGAGGAGCCACGAAGGCGTAGCTTCAAGTTTTGGACTCGGACAGCAGATCCGGCACGGTCGATGAACTGTCCAAGTCTTCCGAAACTTGCAATCTTTCAGTGCGTACTAAGGTGAGGTAGAGGTCGAGCGACGTCCGTCTGCGCCTCTCTCCAGCGGGGGTCAAGATCCGCAAGCCGCTTCCTTGCTAACAGTTCTCACATGTTCCTCGAAATTTCATTCG
>Ga0310810_10000759_pt1 | contig 32565 bp, 27 predicted proteins | sample NCmetagenome_FD_207641 | JGI IMG/M metagenome (GOLD analysis project Ga0310810, IMG submission 207641) | Soil microbial communities from experimental microcosm in Duke University, North Carolina, United States - NC | ecosystem: Engineered > Artificial ecosystem > Soil microcosm > Unclassified ... | reverse complement strand
GCGCTACACTGGTTGTGGGGATGAAGGTCCCGACCACCACCACGCCACCCCCCGCCCAACGCCCGTTCACCACCATCAGTGGCGTGCCCATCGAGGCGCTGTACGGCCCGGAACAACTGCCCGATCTCGATCCATCCCGCGATCTGGGCGCGCCCGGCCAGTTTCCTTACACGCGCGGCATCCACGAAAACATGTATCGCGGCAAGCTCTGGACCATGCGCCAGTTCTCGGGGTTCGCGACTCCAGAGGAGACCAACCGCCGCTACCATTACCTGCTGGCGCAAGGCCAGACGGGCCTGTCGGTGGCTTTCGACCTTCCCACGCTCATGGGTTACGATGCCGACCACATGCTCGCGGAAGGCGAAGTCGGCAAGTGTGGCGTTGCCATCAGCTCGCTCGCCGATATGGAGACGCTGTTCAGCGGTATTCCGCTGGCCGATGTCACCACATCCATGACCATCAACTCGCCGGCGGCTGTGCTCTGGGCCATGTATCTCGCGGTGGCGGAGCAGCAGGGCGTCGACTGGGCGCGGCTTTCGGGCACCATCCAGAACGACATCCTCAAGGAGTACATCGCGCAGAAGGAATACATTTTCCCGCCCCGCCCCTCCATGCGCCTGGTGACCGACACCATCGAATTCTCAGCGCTTCGCACCCCGCGTTTCAACCCGATTTCGATCAGCGGCTATCACATCCGTGAAGCCGGCTCGACCGCCGTGCAGGAACTGGCCTTCACGCTGCGCGACGGCATCGAATATGTCGAGTGGGCCCTCGCCCGCGGACTTGCCATTGATAAGTTCGCCCCGCGCCTCAGCTTCTTCTTCAATGCGCACAGCGATTTTTTCGAGGAAATTGCCAAGTATCGCGCGGCGCGGAAAATCTGGGCCCACGTCATGCGTGACCACTTCGGCGCCAGGGACGACCGCAGCCTGAAGCTGCGCTTTCATGCGCAGACCGCCGGTTGCTCGCTCACCTGGCAGCAGCCGTACAACAACATCGTGCGCACCAGCATGCAGGCGATGGCGGCGGTGCTGGGCGGCTGCCAGTCCCTGCACACCAACTCGCTCGACGAGGCCTACGCGCTGCCCAGCGAGCACGCCGTCACCATCGCGCTACGTACGCAGCAGGTGATTGCCCATGAATCCGGCGTTACAGCCGCGGCCGATCCGCTGGGTGGCAGTTACTTTCTGGAACGTCTCACCCTCGATACCGAGGCAGCTGCCATGAGCTACATCCGCCGCATCGACGAGATGGGCGGCATGATCGCTGCCATCGAGCAGAACTTTCCCCAGAGAGAAATCGCCAACGCCAGCTACGAGTATCAGAAGGCCGTAGAGCGCGGTGATAAGATCATCGTGGGCGTCAATGCATTTCAGTCGGATCGGGAGGAAGGGGTCGAAATCCTCCAAATCGACCGGGGCGCCCAGGATCACCAGGCGAAAAAACTGGCGGCTTTGCGCGCCACGCGCGATAATGGCCGGGTGAGGGCTGCGCTCGACGCCCTCAAGCGGACTGCCGAAGGAACGGAGAACACCATGCCGTTCATCCTGGATGCGGTCCGCACCTACGCCACGCTGGGCGAGATTTGCGACGCTCTGCGCGGGGTCTTTGGCTCGTACCAGGAGACGAGCTTGGTCTGATTCATGTCAGCGCCCATTAGAGTGCTGGTGGCCAAACCGGGTCTGGATGGCCACGATCGCGGCGCCAAGATTATCGCCCGCGCGCTGCGCGATGCCGGTATGGAGGTCATCTATACCGGATTGCGTCAGACGCCGGAGATGATCGTGAACGCGGCGCTCCAGGAGGATGTGCAGGTGATCGGCCTTTCGATTCTTTCCGGAGCGCACAACGCCATTGTGCCGCGCGTTATGGAACTGCTGCGCGAAAAGGACATGGCCGACGTGAAGGTGATCGTTGGCGGTATCATACCGGACGAGGACGCCATGGAGCTAAAGCGCCAAGGCGTCGCCGCCGTATTCCAGCCGGGCGCTTCGCTCGAGGGGATTGTGGACTTCATCCGCTCGAGTGTTGCCGCCTAGGCATTTTTTCAAGGTTGAAAATGAATCACAGAAGACCGGAAGTAGACGAAAAGTTCAAAATCGCCGTATTCATCGACTTCGATAACATCGAGATCGGCGTCAAATCCACGCTGCAGCGCGAGTTCGATGTGGCCGCGGTGCTCGACGCTCTGAAAGAGCGGGGCGAGATTGTCACCAAGATCGCTTATGCCAACTGGGGCCGCCAGGACACCTTCACGCGCCAGCTCTCCGAGCACGCCGTGCAGATGGTGCAGCGCGACCCTTCGCCGCGCGGCGACAAGAATGGGGCCGATATCAATCTGGCGCTCGATGCGCTTGAAATGGCGTTCACGCACGATCACATCAATGCCTTCGCCATCGTCAGCGGGGACAGCGATTTCATCGCGCTGGTGAACAAGCTCAAGCAATATGACAAGCGGGTCTTTGTGGTGGGCGGACGGGCGTTCACCTCGACCATCCTGCAGAAGAACTGCCACGAGTTCATCAGCTACGAATCAGTGCTGATGGAGACGCCCAAGCATATTCCCCGCGTCATGACCGCGCCGGCTGCCGGACAGCCGCAGCAAAGTGCGCCTCCGCAGCAACGCGGCGGGCACCGGCGGCCGCCGCCGCTCGAACTCGCGCTGGCCATGCCGCTGGTCGAGCGCGCGTTGCAGGTCCTCGAGCGCCGCGAAGTGCGTCCACAGCTCGGGCTGCTCAAGTCCACCATGCTCCAGCTCGATTCCACGTTTAGCGAGAGGGCTTACGGCGCCGGCTCGTTTACCGATTTCGTCGAGAAGCTACAGAAGGCCGACCTGGTCAACGTCACCGGTGGTGAAGGCCGTTACATGATCAAGCGCAAGGGCGAGATGGCGGCCGAACAGGCGGCGGTGGCCAAGCCCGAAGAAGCCCTCACGGTACTGCGCGACGTGCTCGAAACCCATCGTCTGGAAATCGATAACGGCGCCCCCGCCGACGACCTCGCTGCCTGGGTGAAAGAAGAGCAGCCGGATTTCGACTGGAAGAGGTACGGTTTCCAGGAATTCGGCGAGATGCTCAATTTTGCGCAGGATAAATCCGTAGTGCGCGTCGAACCGCATGAAGAGAAGGGTCTCATGGTGTACTTGGGAGCGGAATTCCATCCGCCCGCCATGCCGGAGGCCGAGATCCCATCCATCAGCGACGAGCAGCCCACCGAAGAGCCGGCCCCGACAATCGCCGGCCAGCCCATGGAAAAAGTGACCAAAGCCCGCCGTCCGCGGCGCGCCAAAGCCGCCTCCGCAACGGGCCCATCGTCAGCCAGCCGACGCCCGCGAGGCGGCACTCGCCGGAGCACCGGTGCCCCGCGCCGCTCGAGACCCGCACCCAGCGACGCCCAGCCCGCGGAATAGGTGGAATCGGGAGTCGATGTACGAGCGGGATGGATGGAAGAAATGGGCACGCTAACGATCGACACAAAGCGCTATGGCAGGCTGCTCGCCAGCACCACTCCCAAAATTATCGAGAACGAGAAGGAGTATGAAGGCTCGCTGAAGAAAATAGAAAACCTGATGGACCAAGGCTTGCATCGGAGACCCGAGGAAAGCGTCCTGCTGGCTCTACTTGCATCACTGGTCCAGAGCTACGACGAACAGCGCTACGCGATCAGCAACCCTTCGCCAGTCGAGCTAATGCGTTACCTGATGGCGAAACGAGGATTGAAACAGGCCGATCTAGTGCCCGTCTTCGGATCCAGCGGTTATGTCTCGGACGTCGTAAACGGCAGGCGGGGCATCAGTAAAGCACATGCCAAGCGCCTGGCGGAGTTCTTTCATGTTTCCGTTGAACTCTTCATTTGACGCCCGCTATTAGTCCACCGCGTCCGAAGTCTTCTTCCGCTCGTATGGCTGCTTCAAGTACTTAGCTACCTCATCCTGCGCGCCCTGCGTGTTATCGCGGGTGCGCTGCGCCAGTTGATACTCGTTGACCGCGCGCTCGCGCTGGCCGGTGATGTCGAAGATCTTGCCCAGGTTGATGTGCCCCCACACCTCGGTCCATTTGGGCTCGAGATCGCCGTTAAGCGATTCGCGAAATTCGTTCGCCGCCGACTGGTAATTGTTCTGCAGGAAGAAAACTTCGCCGATACGATAGTGCGCCAGTGAGCTGTTCTTCGTGGTTTCGAGCGCCTTCTGATATTCCTTGAGCGCATCGCCGAATTCGCTGATTTCGGCGAACTGCTCGCCGCGCCGGATGGCCACGGCCACGCGCATGGCATTCGAGTACCGCAACAGTCGGCTATTGGGATCGATGGTCACGGTCTTTGGCTTGCCGAACGTATCGACTGAAAACTCGGAGGAGGTGCCCACCACTTCCACGCGCTTTTCCTCGGGATTGCCTTCGGTCTCGATCTTCAGCTCGACCGGCATGCGGAACGTGTCCAGATCCTGTGACACCTTGCCCATCACGCGAAAACCCTTCTGCGTGCGGAATATCGTATATTCCAGCTTGAACTCGGGCGCGCCGCTCGATTCGATCCACTCGATGAAAAAGTAGCCCAGATTCTGCTGCGACACCGCTTCCGCCGCCTTGCGGAAGTCTTCCGTCGTGACCGATTTCCAGGCGTACTCTTTCACGTATTGCTTCAGCGATTCGAAGAATTTCGCGTCGCCCAGAATGAAACGGAGCATGTTCAGGACGGCTGCGCCTTTGGCGCCGGTGAGCGCCCACAGCTCTGGAGAGTAATCTTCCAGGCGCGAAGCCTGGATCACGGGCACGTTGTCCACCGTCAACGCCTCTACCGCCACGTCGCGGAATTGCGTTTCAAGCGCGCCGGGGCCCGTGTTGTGCTCGGCGTAGAGGAGTTCCGAGTAGGCGGCGAAGCCGTTCGAGAGCCAAAGATGATTGCGTGTCGCTGGAGAGATCAGCGCATGCCACCACTGGCGCGAGGCCTGGTTGGCCATCAGCTTGACGCCCACATCGCGGCCGATGGCGTGCGGGCTCAGAAAAATCACACCGGGAGAGGAGAAGCCGTTCGGCGCGCCGTTCTCCGTCTCCACCAGCGCCAGATTGGCGTACGGAGGCAATCCGAACATGCCCGTGAAGTACGTCATGATCTTGCCGGTTTCCTGCCCGTACGCGTTGGCCATGGACTGTTCGCCGCCGCGGAAGTAGACGCTCGTCAGCACGCCCGACGAATTGACCTTCGTCGGATCGCCGCGGACCACGGCCAAGCTGCCGGGAAATGAATTCTGGTCGAACTTGAAGCTAAACACCGTTTTGTCGCCGGCGGAGCGCGAGGTCTCCAGGCCGCTCGCCACAACTTTATTGCCCGCCGCAACCGTGATGTTCATCTCCGCCGAGTAACGGTCAGTGGTGTAGCCGCTAATGGGAAACCAGCGCGCGGGGTACATCAGGTATGCATAGTCGTTGTGGATGGCACCGAACTTGATCCCGTACACCGGCGAATCCTCATTGCCCGTCAGGCGGCCTTCGTAATCGAACGTCACGTTGACCGGCTTGCCCTTGGCGAGGGGCTGGTCGAAATTCAAACGCACGCTGAAATCCTGCTGCGCGCGCGACGCCGGAACCTGCCGCCCGCCATCGTCTGTCACACGTGCCACGTTCAGCGCATTGTTCAGCTCGAAGGTCGCCGAAGTGACGTTGTCCTCCAGTGGCACAAAGCGGACCGCCGTCTTGGCCACCAGAGTTTGCGTGTTCTCGTTGATCTCCGCGTTGATGACGTAGTGCTCGACATCAATGCGGGAGCGGCGCTCCTGAGCGGGCGCGGTCGCCGCCGCTCCGAGCGCCACCATGATCCACGCCATCATGATCCAGACGTTACGAAACATGTGCTGCATGTCCTTCCATTAATTCTTCCACCAGCGCGGCGGCTTTTGCCATTGCCCGCCCGTCACCGGCAAGACGTCCGGCCACTTCGGCCAGATCCTGGCGCATACGGCTGCGCGCGGCGTCATCCTGCAACAGCCATAGGGCATTGGCGGCCAGTTCCTTGCCGGTCATCCGGTCCTGCATCAACTCGGGCACGATCGCGCGTTCCGCTACCAGGTTGACCATCGAATAAAAAGGCACCCGAACCAGAAGACGTCCCAGAAGCCAGCTCACCGCGTTTACCTTGTAAAAAGTGACCATGGGCGTCCCCGCCAGCGCGGCTTCGATGGTGACCGTCCCGCTGGCCGCCAGCGCCAGGTCGGCGTGCGCGATAGCTTCCCAGGTTTCACCCTCAATCACTTGTATGGGCGCCCGCCCTATCCGTTCCCGAAAGAAGGCGGCGCCGGTCGTCTCCGAGGCCGGCAACAAAAAATGCGTCGCCTGCTGCCGGTAAATTCGCTCTACTGCCTCCACCAGGGCCGGCAAATGCCGCGCGGCTTCGCCCTTCCGGCTGCCCGGCAGTACCGTAACTAGTTGACGGTTTGGAGCTAATCTGTGTTTCCGGAAAAACTCGGATTTCTCGAGCCGGGGCCGGACCTGGCCCGCCAGCGGATGCCCAATATACTCCGCCGCAATACCGTTGTTGCGGAAAAAAGCTTCTTCGAACGGAAAAATACAAAGCAGCCGGTCGATCGTCCGCCGCATCAAGGGAAGGCGGCCTTTGCGCCAGGCCCACACCTGCGGCGCCACCAGATAAACCACAGGGACGCCAAGCTTTTTCAAGCGGCGCGCGACGCGCAGGTGAAAATCGGGAGAATCCGTCAGGATGGCAAGTTGGGGACGGGCCTTCTGTGCTGCCCCGACGAGCTTTCGATACTGGCGCCAGATGCGCGGCAGGTGCGCGACGACTTCCACCAGACCCACGACCGCCAGGCTTTCAGCCTCGATCACAGGGTCGACGCCCGCCGCCCGCATCCGCGGCCCGGCGCATCCAAAGAACTGCGCATCCGGCCATACGCGCCGCAGTTCTTCCACCAGCATGGCGGCGTAGCGGTCGCTTGACGCTTCTCCGGCCGAAATCAGGATTTCGCGGGGCACTCATTTGCAGTCTAGCAAGGCAACGCGTAGGGCCGGGCAAAGTGAGTGTAAATGTGGTGATACCAAGACATCATTGAGGGCGTTCTGATCACGCTCCGAAGGGTAGTGCGCACTACCCCTCCGAAGCCCCGCGCAAGCTGTTTGTTACAATCGGTTCATAGGAATGCCCTCCACGGAAACCGATCATTCCAAACTCACGGTTGAAGAGATGGCCCTTCGCTTTCGCGCGGAGATGGTCCCGCTCGGCGGCAAGTTCGCTTACTTCACCGCCATGCCGGTGGCCGAAGAAGATCTCAAGCAGTATCTCGACGATCCCATCTCGGCGCTCCCGCCCGCCATCTGCGAGGCGCTCCCCCAGGTAAGCGTGATTCTCGTCCCGTTTCTGGAAAAAGGCAACGGCAAAGAGGGCGACGTCGTGGCCTATGAAAAACCGCACGAGAACCGCCAGATGGTGGCTTCGCGTTACATCGCTGACGATGCCGCGACGCTGGTGTTCGCCATCAAGGACGAGGAAGTTTCCGATTATCACTACTGCTTCTATAACGCCGTAGCGTCGCTCACCGCGCGGCGCTGGCCGGCGGAGACACAGGAGAGCTTCTTCCGCGTGTTGCGCGAAGAGTTGAGCAGCGAAGTGCACGGCGAGGTGGATGAAAAGAGCTGGCACCTCAAACAGGGCCTGCTGCGGCGCCAGACTAACATCCGGCGCGAGACCAAGCTATTTCGCGAATACGCCGCGCAATCGTTCGAAGACACCCTCACGCTCTACTTGCACGGGATCTGTTGCGATATCGACGTGGAAACGGGTCCGCGGCAGATGCCCAGCCGGTATTTGCGAAAGCGGCTCGAGCTGCTGCAGTCGCTTTACCCGCCCCCCGACGGCTTTGCTGTTTTTCCGGAAGAGTTGAAACGCAGATAGGCTGTCAGTTTATCCTCGGCGGTGAGCTCTTCTAGTTTAGCGGGTGCGAAATAATGCGTTAAGAGTGAGGGCCGTGGATTAACGCCAATCAACCACGCATGGGGCGGCCACCTTGGAAGATGAAAAGCCGCGACCTCTGTTTTCAGAGCAACGCCGATGAAAAAAATAACTGGGCTGGATCTGAAATGAGATCTCTGAGGCGGTTCGTCAAGCGGCTGGCCACTACGGCGATGCGGCGCCAAAATGAAGATCGATTGAGGCAAGAGGTCGAGCAATACCTGGCTCTGCAAACAGCGGACAACATCCAGCGTGGCCCGGCGCTACAGGAAGTGAAGGGCGGAGACATCATGGAGCTCGAGATCGAGAAGATCGGAGTGCTGCGCAATCGGTGGCATGAGACGAACCGTAGCGCCGGGCCACGCTGCTTTTGCGGGGACCCGCGGCTTTTCTCCGATGTCCAGATTAAATTAGGGCGCTTCCGCGATCCGTGGAGGTCCCGCTACTTCTTCGGCCCCATCTCGTACACGTAGATGGTGCGCGGCCGGCCTTCGGCCTCCAGCTTCTCCACCGACGACGGTTTCCATCCGCGGATCTCGAAATCGTGCGAAACCACACGGGCCCCGGGCTTGAGATCGCGTTCGAGATTGGGCCGCAGTAGTTCGTTGGAGGCGGTCAGCAGGTAAATCGTGACCACGTCCGCGGGCCGGAGATCCACTTTTAACAGATTGCCGTGGATGATTCTGACACGGTCCTCGAGACCCAGCGACTTCACCCGCGCCGACGCGATTTTGCACAAACCCGCTTCCAGCTCGACGCCAACAGCTTTGGCCTTGAACTTTCGCGCCGCCATGATCACGATGCGGCCTTCCCCGCTGCCGAGATCGTAGAGGGTTTCACCCGGTTTGAGGTGCGCGGCCTGGAGCATCTGTTCGACCACCGCTTCCGGCGTGGGGAAATCCGGCGCCAGTACGTCCGGATTGCCGAAACGCTGTGCGTGCAAGGCCGGGATGCAAAGGAAAAGTGCGGCTGGCGCGATGATTCCAAAGGACGAAAGAGCGCGCATGATCGGCTGAAGACCCATTCATCCTACTATACGCCGCCCGTGGCCAACTGATTACGGGGAAATGGGACAAAAATTCAGGAGTGTGGCGGAAACCGCCTACGGTGAGGAGCCCGGGGGCTTGCCCAGCCGGAATTTCACGATCCGGGACATGATCTCGGTCCAGGCGAACCAGACGTCACGCGGGCGCGAAATCGTGTATTCGTACCCCTTCAGGTGCTTGACCGTGCTGCCGATTGCGTCGCGCCACGGGTTGGCCTGCGGATTCAGGTTGAAGTTCATGTAGAAGACAGGATAATCAACGTCCGCCAGGTGAGTGAGCGAATCCTGCGGCAGGCTGTCGTCGAGCATTACCTTGGGGCCGGCAAAGATGACGGCGTCCGGGTGGCCCTTGGAACTGCTCATCTCTTCTTTAAGCAAATCAGCCAGGAATGCCGTCTCCCCGTGTTTCTGGCTTAACCGCTTCAGATCGACCGTGCCGAGATTGAGCGAGTTCAGCGCCTCTCCCAGGGCTGGGAAGTTGATCTGGTCGGTGTTCTCCTGGCGATACACCACGCGCTGCTCCTGCATGTTGAAGGCGACGATGGAAAATTTGCGGATACGCGGCTCGCGCGCCACACTGCGGAGAATCGAGATCAGGGCGTTAGTATCCAGGGGCTGCAACGTCGCCGAGCGCGAATTCTGGGGGGCGAAATTGACGATCACCTTGACGTTGAGGGGGCCCGAAGTCTGCTCGCGTTCGACCGGGGGCTCATCCTTGAAAAGCTCGCGTTCCGCAGCTTGTATCGTATTAGGTGCCATCATCAGGACCAGCTGGCTGTCCTTAGGCGGCAGTTCGGCCTGTGCGTCCCAGAAGAAGGAACACACGCGCTCGCTGCGGTCGCGCATCAGGAAGTCCACATGGTAATTGCCTTCGCCAATATCGAAGCCGCCTTGAAAGTAAGCATTCCCCTTGGCGTTTTCCTCGATAGCCGGAACACTCAGACGCTGCGAAAAGTACACCGGCGCATCTTTGTGACTCTCCGGCGTCACGCGAAAAATCATGGTGAGCAGATCTTCGGAGCCGGCCAGGTCCTTCAAAGGGATGCTGACCTCGTAACCGGCATGGAAGCGCAAATCGAAACCAAGAACCGGCTTGAGGACAGGCGTGACGGTGCAGGGCAGGTCTTTGCGCGCCTCCTGCGCTTCAAGAACCGCAGCGTCGGTATTGAAGATACGGACCAGGTCACCGGGACCGGAACCCTGCATGACCGTCTGGGCTTTTAGCCCCAAGCCCGCCAGCGCAAACACGCTGAGGAGAACCCCGGCGGGGTGTCCATCCCAGAGACGCTTTGCGTTCATGACCACAGACTCAGCATCTGAAGTTCCAAGAGGGCCGGCGGGGAGCAGCAGGTTCCAATCCCCCTGATGTATAAGATGGTATTATCTGCCAATTTTCTAAAACTGCAAGAAGAACGTGCGCAGTAGCCAGAAGTCTGAGCCTTTGCGGCGCTCACCTCAATGGTGATGACGCACTTCGCTTCCTTTTCGTAGAAAAAGGACACACTCGCCTCCGTCAATACAGTACCGTCGCACCATGCCGGTTGGCGCATCCGGCAGCATCCCGAACGTTATCCTTCTCAATTAGGTATCACGCTCGCTGGCGGGGCGGAACACTGCGGAACACTATAGATGCGAATTTTACAATGCGGCAGAGGCAAATTTTGCAGTCTGAAGGGCAAACCGGCATCTAAGGAGGATCGTGAACCGATTGTTCCAAATCCTGCACGACGTGTTCGAAAGCTCGAACATGCCTACGCGGCGACCGGTGCTGCGCGCCAACTTCGAGAGTAACATCGCCGGTCTCTACATCATTGGTGACCTCGCCGGCGCGCCGGTAGTGAAACTGGCGATGGAGCAGGGAAACGACGTCGCCGCACATATTGCCGCCAAGCCGGATGCCCGCGGCGGCGATCGAAATATTTACGACATCGTTGTGATCGGCTCCGGCGCGGCCGGTCTGAACGCGGCCCTTGGAGCCAAAGACTCCGGATTGCGCGTTCTGGTACTCGAAAAGAGCAAGATCGCCAACACTATTGAGGACTTTCCCGAAGGCAAGTGGGTTTATGCCGAGCCTGATAGCCGGCCACCCCGCGGCAAGTTGTGGCTCGATGGTGCAAGCAAAGAGGATCTGTTGGCCCGGTGGCACCAGATCATCCATGAAAACGGCCTGGACGTCCGGACGGGTGAGGGCGTCGAAGGCCTTCAGAAGCAGAACGACGGCACTCTTGAGGTCAGGACGTCACAAAGTCGGTACATCGCCCGGCGGGTGGTGCTGGCTACCGGACAACGCGGTAACGCGCGCTGGTTGGGCGTGCCCGGCGAGGAACGGGAACAGGTCTACCACCGGCTGTATAGCCCGAAACACTACCGGGATGAGGAGATTGCCGTGGTCGGCGGTGGCAATAGCGCCGTGGAGGCGGCATTAACCCTGGCGGAGCAGAACCGCGTGACGCTGGCTTACCGGGGGACCGAGTTTGCGCGCGTTTTCAAGGATAATCGCCGGAAACTCGACGCCGCGGTTAGCGCCGGTAAGCTCACGGTTATCTACCAGGCGCAGGTGAAGGGTTTCGACGAGGGAACCTGCACCCTGGATATCGAGGAATCAGGCCGCCACCGTTCGTTGGAGCTTCCCTATCACCACGCGTTCGTGCTGATTGGCGCCGATGCCCCGACGGAGTTTCTGCGTTCGCTGGGCATTCGCCTGGAAAACGACTGGGCGGGTAACCCGGCGGCAGCGGCAGCTTTGACGTTAGCCGCGCTGGCCGGCATTTGGGTCTGGGGCGGAAAGACGGGCATCCCGGCGTTCCAGGGGCAGGCGGTTGCCGGCGGACTGGCGGTGATTGCGGCATTGGGTTCGTTACTCATTTTGGCTCTGCGCGGCAGCCGGTTCGCGTTACTTGGCGTCTCGTTCGTTATTTGCTACACGATCTATGGGGTGAAGCAGGCGGAGGGGTTCGAGTACTGGCCGTACCGCGGCTGGGGAGCGCGGTTGCTCACGTTCTGGAACCGGCCGTGGTCGTTCTGGTACACGGTGCTTTACACCTCGGTGATGACGGTGTTCGGTTTACAGGCGATGAAGCGATGGGGCTGGAGGCAGGGCGGCAAACGCGACACCTTCCAGATCTGGCGCTATGTCAGCCTGATCAGCTTTCAGTGGATTTTCTTCTTCCTGATCCCCGAGTTTTTGTTCCGCTGGGCGGTCCAGTACCAGTGGGTGGGCGAGCGGCTGGCGCACGATCCGGTTTTCGCCGGACAGGCGTGGCGCGCCTATGGGTTGATCTACGCATGGCCGTTGTTCTTCTACACGTTCTTCGGCAACCCCAGCCAGGTTTGGGTGGTGTGGGGGCTTATTCTCGCCTTCGGCATCATTCCGGTACTGGTGCTGTTCCATGGCAAACGCTACTGCTCCTGGATCTGCGGCTGCGGAGGATTGGCCGAAACACTAGGCGACCGCTGGCGGCACCTGGCGCCAAAAGGCAAGACCAGCGTCCGCTGGGAATTCATGAATTCAATCGTCCTGGCGGCGGCGGTGGTGGTGACACTTTTGGTTCTAGGGCGGGACTTTTTCCATATTTTTGGGAAGCCGGCGCAGACCGGGCTGGAATACTATCACCTGTTCGCGGATGTATGGTTGGTCGGCATTTTGCCGGTGACGCTCTATCCGTTCTTCGGCGGGAAAGTGTGGTGCCGCTACTGGTGCCCGTTGGCCAAGATGATGCAGATCTTCGGCGCGGCGTTCACGCGCTTCCGGGTGAGCCGGTTCGCGATTGATGCCAATGAAAAGTGCATCGCCTGCATGGAATGCACACGCAACTGCCAGGTGGGCATCGACGTGATGACCTATGCGCTCAAGCAGGAGCCGATAACCAACGCCAACAGCTCCTGCATCGGCTGCGGGATTTGCGTGACCGTGTGCCCGATGGAAGTGCTGACGTTCGCACGCGCGGCGGCTGGACCGGCGGAACTGGTGCAGATCGCGACGAATTGAAGGAAGGACGCTGGCAACTGTTATGTGCCGGCAAGCATCGATAAGGGAGTTATGTTTTCGCTGAAAGATCCGAAAACGCAGGAAGAGCCGTTGCGGGCGCCGGACGGTCTGCCGGGCGACGTCATTGTCAGCCCGGATACGCGCCGCGCGCAACGCGTGCCGCCGGGACAATCGCGCACGCGCAAATGGCCGGTGCTGGACGCGAGCGGCGCGCCCGATATCGCGCTCGACCGCTGGAAATTCTATCTGAGCGGAAAAGTGGGGCATCCGGTCGAATGGAACTGGGAAGGGTTCCAGAAGCTGCCGCGGGTGAAAGTTTTTTCGGATTTCCATTGCGTGACGCGCTGGTCGCGGCTGGGCAATTTGTGGGAAGGAGTGGCCACGCGCGAACTGATCGAGCGCGCGGGCGGCGCACAGCCCGATGCGCATTACGCGCTGGCCTACGGCTATGACGGCGGCTGGACCACCAACATGCCGCTCGAAGATTTTCTGGCGGAAGACGCGCTGGTGGCCTTCCTGCACGACGGCGAACCGATTCCGGCCGAGCACGGCGGTCCGGCGCGCTTGATCGTGCCGCGGCTCTATGCGTGGAAAAGCGCCAAGTGGGTGGCGGGCATCGAGCTGCTGGACCGGGATCAGGCGGGATTTTGGGAGCGCAACGGCTACCACATGCACGGCGATCCATGGCAGGAAGAGCGGTACGGGTTGTGAGGGTGAGCCGGTTTCAGGCTTGCAAAGAGCTAAGATCGGAATAAAGGTGGCACTATAATCTTGCGAGCGTTACGGCACACGATGTTTTCTGAGTGGGCCGCGTGGATATTGCTGGTCGTTGTCGCCGGCCTCTTGGCTCTTGTTGGTATTCGCCTACCCAGCTCGCTCCTTGTGGTGCTGGGGATTATTCTGATGATCGCTGTCTATCTGATTCGCTACGGAGCACGCGGCGACAGGCGGTAAGACAGGCTGGGTATTGCCGGCTCAACTTATGTCGGATATGTCTCAGCGGCACATAAAATGCGTCTGTCCCCTTTTCACCGTCCCCTTTTCACCCCCTTTTCACCCACACACCGGCGAATCGACGGGACCGCGTGAGTTTCTCCGGCAACTTCGAACGGCAGGCTGGGAGAGGGCTCGAGGTCTTGGCCCGTGGCAGTCCCGCCAAACGGGGGAATCAGCCGGACGAAACCGGTTTGCAACCCGAGCTTGTTTGGGGTTGAAGTCTGATGCACATAAAATGCGTCTGTTCCCTTTCCCCGTTTCGTTTTCGAACCGCTTGTACAGATCGCGTCACAGCGTAGTCGCCGCCCCCGCAGGTGGCGTGGATTGAAACACAGTGCCGTAGCCGCGAGAGGCCTGCGTCGACAGATTTCCCAGAGCCTGTGGTTCGCGCGTAGAATAACAGAGCGGAACCTTTGAGGCCACGCGCTGCGCGAAAGCCTTCATTATAGGCTGTAGGCCATGCTTGGCCGTGTTGTCAAACCGCTCTGGAGGAAAAGATGGCAACCTTTTCCGTGAAGCTTGTCGATCATAGAAATTCGACGGGTGCGGAAACTGCTACGATCCGTCTCAGTATTGCGCGCGTGATGGGGCTGGCTTTCGTTGGCACAAGTGACAGCATCAGCGTATCATGGGGCGTCGGCAGCGTCACTGATAACCTTGTGCTGCATTTCGTCGAGGATATTGCGCATTCCTACCTGCGGCGGACATGGCCCAAGATGACAGTGGATCCGAACGCCGGCGGCCACACGCATACGCATGGCGCGCGGGCGGGAACGGAGCTTTACCGAACCAGACCCACAGGCCCGATATCTCTTCACCGGTACGGCGCACTCGCCTTCCACGAAGCGCTGCACAACCTGTTTCCGTTCCGCGGTGACCAGCACACCGCATTTGGCGGTGGCATAGCGTCTGCCAATATTCCGGACATGGACCCGAACGACGCGAATAAAGCGTTCCTCCGACAGGGTTTTTCGGTACGTAACCCCCAACTGTTGTAGTCAACGCGACACCGCGGTGGAATGAACTAAGTGAGGCACGGGGGTGTCCTTCAGTCTCTGGATCGCAGGGGATGTTGCATGGGCGCAGGGCATGTACGAATCGCGGCCCATGGGCACGGCGGTCATCTCCGTCACCGATCTCTTCAAGGGCCGCGATTTCCGGCCGGGGCGGCGCGCGCCGAGCGTGTTCGATCCGAGTTATGTCGGACTGTGCGCATCGCTGGGCGATCTCAACGCAACGCTGCGAAAGCGGCGGACCGCGCATGGCCGGCGTTCTGCGAGGTCCGCCGCAATTTTGGAGGCGCACGTAAGTAACAAAGAACGTCCTCGCGGATAGATGTAGCCGACGGCCACGTTGAGAGCGCCGGTTTCCAATTCAGCCGCGCCAGGCCGAGAGGATTGGTACCTAGCGCTCATCCGCTGGTAGTGTCTGAACAGACACTACCCATCCGCTTGACACCTCGACTACTATGTGGAAAAATTCGACCCTTGCCACATATGACGATAACCTTCGCGACCACCACAAGACGCCTCGCGGCGCTGGCTATCCTATCGACCGCTTTTGCCGCACCCCGACTGTGGGCCGACATCATTTCGTATAGCGCTACTTCTTTTACGACCACCGCCAGCCTGGGATCGACCACCCTGGATTCCTGCCCCGGTGGGAACCCGGTTTGCGTCGAAGTCACCGTTCGCTTCCTTGCGGACACGGCGAACATCGTGCCATTCAGCGTTCCGGGCGCCAGCGGCTTCGAGAACTTCACAGGCACAGGCTCTGTCCAGCTCTTCAACGATCAAACAGGCGAGTCACTAACGGCGAACTTCGATCCTGGCCAGATCTTCGTCAGTGTGGACCAAACCAACGGTGGAATTGGATTCGGTTCGACCGTGGGCCCGACATACCCGCTGGGCGTTTATGGTGGGACGCCCTCTATTCCTTACGCCAGTTACGACCTGAAATCCGCTGTCACGCTGTCGAACGGATTCGCCTGGTTCTGCCCCCCTGGCACCTGTACGCTGGGCGTGGCGGGACCCGGCCTCGGAACCGACCAGGGGCTGTTGTCGATCACCCCTACCGGGCCGGTCGCGGGCAGTTCCTTTTCTGCGACTGTGATCGAGGTGACCTCGGTCCCCGAGCCGTCGTCCATGCTGCTGGTTGCGGCGGTGATGGCGGTGTTCATTTTTCGCTGTGAGCTGAAATCTCCCTGGGGCATCTTACGCCGGCGACCGTGAGGTAGCGAGCGGAAGATAACGGCCCGGCATCCGGTTGGGCTGAATTAGGATGCTGGAACTGTCCGTCTTGATAGGGCCCCAACTCTCCCGAACTCAACCATAACCGACAACGCGGCGGCCTGCGCTCCTGTATCATCAAAGAAGAAAGCAAAACTCCATAATGGCAGTGAAATCCGACAAGGATTTGGGAATCAACAGCTGGCTCGAAGACGAGCTTTATCAAGAGTATCTGCACGACCGGGCGGCGGTTGACGAGAGCTGGAAGCACGTGTTTGACGACGCGCGCGGCGGGAACGGGCGCGCGGTCACTCCGTTAGAGGCTGGGAATGCGGCGCCGGTGGCGGAAAAGCAGGCAGGCGGCGAGGCGACCGCGCCGGTACCAGGGGTGCCCATGCCGGTGCCGGGGCCGGTGACTGCGCCAGTGTCCATGCCGGTCGCTTCCGCTTCCGGGGATGCGCTGATCCCTATGCGCGGGGCCGCGGCTCGTATTGCGGAAAACATGGACGCCAGCCTGGCGATTCCGCTGGCTACGTCGCAGCGGACGATTGCGGTCAAGGTGATCGACGAGAATCGCCGGATGATCAACCACCAGCGCACGCTGCTGGGCAAGAGCAAAGTTTCGTACTCGCACATTATCGGCTGGGCCATCGTGCGGTCGCTCGAATATTTCCCCGGCCTCAACCACGCTTTCACGGAGCAAAACGGCGAACCGTTTCGCATCGTGCGGAGCAAGATCAATCTGGGGATCGCCGTGGATGTTCCCGGCAAGAATGGCGGGCGCAATCTGCTGGTGCCGAATATCAAAGACGCCGGGGAGCTGGATTTCCAGACGTACGTCGCCACGTTCGACGATCTGGTGCGCCGCGCGCGCGCCGGAAAGCTGACGCCCGAGGATTTCGCGGGCACCACGATTTCAATTACCAATCCGGGGACAGTGGGGACGATGCAGTCGATACCGCGGCTGATGCCGGGACAAGGCGCGATCATCGCGGTGGGCACGATCGACTATCCCGCCGAGTATCAGGGGACGGCGCCGGAGATGCGCGCCGCGATCGGCGTCAGCAAGGTCATGACGCTGACCTGCACCTACGACCACCGCATCATCCAGGGCGCGGAGTCGGGCATGTTCCTGGGCAAACTGCAGGCGCTGGTGAACGGCGACGACGGGTTCTACGAAGAAATTTTCGAGCATCTGAAGCTGCCGTACAATCCGGTGCGCTGGGAGCCGGATCGCCAGCTGAGCCTGCCGGGTGCGACGGGCCACACCGCGGAAGTCGCGAAAGAAGCGGCGGTGTTGCAGTTGATCAACGCCTACCGCGTCCGCGGGCATCTGATCGCGGATCTCGATCCACTGGGAGGCGAGCCCAGCTATCATCCGGAGCTCGATCCGCTGCGCTACGGGTTGACGATTTGGGATCTGGACCGCGAATTTCTGACGGGGACGCTCGGGGAAGCCATCGGTGAGAGCGCGCCGAAGGCAGTGGCCACGCTGCGCGAGATTCTGGAAACGCTGCGCCAGACCTACTGCGGCAAGATCGGATGCGAGTACATGAACATCCAGCATCCGGAGCAGAAACGCTGGCTGCAGCAGCGCATGGAGCCGGAGGCAAACAACTGGCCGCTCGATAGCGAAGTTCGCCTGCGGATTCTGGAGGACCTGATCGGCGCCGAGGAATTCGAACACTTCCTACATGCACGCTTCGTGGGGCAGAAGCGATTTTCGCTGCAGGGATCGGAGACGGCGATTGCGATTCTGGACGAATTGCTGGATCGCGCGGCCGACCGCAACGTGCATGAAGTGGTGATCGGCATGGCGCATCGCGGACGGCTCACGGTGCTGGCCAATATCGTTGGCAAACCGCTGGGACAGATTTTTTCCGAGTTCGAAGGGAACACCGATCCGGCCAGCACGCAGGGTTCGGGCGATGTGAAATATCACTTGAGCGCGAGCGGCGTGCGGCGGTCGCCGGCGGGGAAAGAGATCGTGGTTTCCATGGCGCCCAATCCCAGTCATCTGGAGGCGGTCGATCCGGTGGTGGAGGGCATTGTGCGTCCCAAGCAGGACCGGCTCGGCGACATCGAGCGCGCGCGCGTCATCCCGCTGCTGATTCACGGTGACGCGGCGTTTGCGGGGCAGGGCGTGGTGGCAGAGACGCTGAACTTGTCGCAGCTCGATGGTTACTCGACCGGCGGTACGGTCCACCTGATCATCAATAATCAGATTGGTTTCACGACCGAGCCCAACGAAGCGCGCTCGACGCCTTATTCAACGGATGTGGCGCGCATGGTGCAGGCGCCGATTTTCCACGTCAACGGCGATGATCCCGAGGCCGCCATCCGCGTGACGCAGATGGCATTCGATTACCGGCAGGAGTTCAAGAAAGATGTCGTGATCGACATGTTCTGCTACCGGCGCTGGGGCCACAACGAGGCCGACGATCCAAGTTATACGCAACCGCTGCTCTATAAGAAGATCAAAGTACATCCGTCAGTGGCGACGCTCTATGGCGATCGGCTGGCGCGGGAAGGCGTGGTCACCGCCGAGGACGTCGCGGCGTCACGGAAGCGCGCATCGGCGCGGCTGGCGGAGGCGTTTGATGCGGCGCAGCAGCACACCGAGCGTTTCGAGGTGCAGGAGCTGAGCGCGGTTTCCGACGAAGAAATCACTACCATTCCGCATGCCACCGCAGTCGACCAGGAAACGCTCGCGCAAGTGGTGCACGGCGCGACTACGTTTCAGGAGAATTTCCACCTGCATCCTAAGCTGCACGGCTTCATCGACAAGCGTAGAGAAGCGTTTGAAAAGGGCGGGCCCATCGACTGGGCGTATGGCGAGATGCTGGCGTTCGGCACGCTGTTATTGGAAGGCACGCCGGTGCGGCTGAGCGGCCAGGATTCCGGGCGGGGTACGTTTAGCCAGCGGCACTTGAATTTCTACGACGCCGAAACGGGGCACAAGTACACGCCGCTCCGGCATCTGGCGCCGGGCCAAGCGCGATTTGACGCACTCGACAGTTCGCTCAGCGAATATGCCGTGATGGGATTCGAATTTGGCTATAGCGTGGCCGATCCGCTGACTTTGGTGATGTGGGAGGCGCAGTTCGGCGACTTCGCCAATGGCGCGCAAATCATGATCGACCAGTTCGTTGCGAGCGCCGAAGCCAAGTGGGGCCAGCCCAGCGGCCTGGTGCTGCTGCTGCCGCACGGCCAGGAAGGGCAGGGACCGGAGCATTCGAGCGCGCGCATGGAGCGGTTCCTTACGCTGGCGGCCGAGCAGAACATGCAGATCGCCAACTGCACGACGCCCGCGCAATATTTTCATCTGCTGCGGCGGCAGATGCGTGGGGGCGCGGACCGGCGGGGCATGCGCAAACCGCTGGTGATCTTTACGCCGAAGCGCTTGCTGCGGCATCCGCGCGCCACTTCGACATTCGCCGATCTCATTGGCGGCGGTTTCCGCGAAGTGCTGGACGAAACCGCCACTCTCGATACCGGTGGCGTGCAACGGCTGGTTTTCTGCGCGGGACAGGTCTACTACGACCTGGTGGCAGCGCGCGACGAGCAAAAAGCGGATCACGTGGCCATTGTGCGCATTGAGCAGCTGTATCCGCTCGCCGAGGCGCAGGTCAAGGACATCCTGCTGCGATATCCCATCACCTGCGAAGTGGTCTGGGCGCAGGAGGAGCCGCGCAACATGGGCGCATGGCACTTCATGGCAGAGCAGCTCCGGCCAATCCTCGATGCGACGCGGCGGGAGCTGCGCTATGTGGGCCGGCCGGAGAGCGCCAGCCCGTCGACCGGCTCGCTCAAACGGCATCAAGAGGAGCAGTCGGAAATCGTGCGTGAAGCTCTGACGCTGGGGGCGGTGTCGCGGGCGCGCAAGGTGCGCGTGATCTCGCGGCGGAAGGCGAAGTAGGCAAACGTAATCGGACCTTGAAAATTCCAGGATGACAGGGAGCAGCGGATAGTACAGAAAGTCGTTGGATGATCGTGGAGAAACTTTTTGAAGGCAATACGCTGTTCCTCTTTCTGATCTTCTTTATCCCAGGATTTATTTCCCTCAAGATCTATGATTTGCTGGTTCCGGGCGAGCGCCGAGACTTCTCGAAATCGGCATTTGATGCCATTGCGTACAGCGCACTGAACTTCGCAATCTTACTTCCGTTGATCCTGGCCATGCAGTCTGAGTTTCTCTTCATTCACCACAGGAATTGGTCTGTGTTGCTGGCGTTTTTCGTACTCCTGGTGTTTCCAGCAGTATGGCCGTTTGTACTGATCAAGGTTGCGGAAACAAGGTTTTTTCTTGGGGCATTTCGTTCACCCGACTCCGAGTGCATGGGACTACTTGTTCAGCAAACGTGAGCAATTCTGGGTAATCGTCCATCTGAAGGATCTTCGCAAAGTGGGTGGCCGATTTGGGACTGGATCGTTCGCTTCGTCGAGTCCTGCTGAACCGCAGATCTACCTCGAAGAAGCTTGGCAGCTCGACGACCACGGAGCCTTTCTTTCGCCGATAGAGCGCACACGGGGCATTTTGGTAATGGGAGACCAGATTGCTGCCATTGAGTTGTTCCATTAGAATTGAAGTATGGCAAGGGATAATTCCAAACCTGCTAACGGCTGTGAAGTGAAGGTGTATGTTCCGGGCCGTGGTTATCAGCCGATGCCTACGTCGGCGAAACTCCCTCCGGTACCGCCGCGAGGAGGGTCCGGCGTCCCCGCATCTCCCCCGGCTATTCCTCCGAAGAAGTAGCCCTGGTGGCGTGACCCACCCGATAATTAGCTGAAATTTCTCACCTAACCGCCAGTCCATTCTACAGTCTAAAGATCAGCCGGATGGAACAAAGCGATGCCGCGGCAGTCGCACAGGCCCGCGCCGGAGACCCCGACGCGTTTCGTGTGCTGGTGGAGCGCCATAGCCATCATGTGTTTCGTCTGGCGTTTCGTATGACGGGCAACGAACATGACGCCGAGGACCTGGTGCAGGAGACTTTTCTGCGCGCCTACCGGCAACTGGGCAAATTCGATGGCCGGGCAAGCTTCGGCACCTGGCTCTACCGGGTGGCGGCGAACTGCTCGCTGGACCTGATCCGGCTGCGCAAGCGGCGGCAGGAGCAGCAGGTCCCGGTGGACGAGGAAGGCCGGCAACTGGCAGTGGCGGCCGCGGCCGAAGATCCCACGCCCGATCGTCTCGCGTTCAGCGGCGAGCTGAACAGGCTGCTCGCGCCGGCGCTCGACCGGCTGAGTCCCATGGAGCGGACGGCGTTTGTAATGCGGCACTACGAAGGCATGTGCATTGAAGATATCGGGCGGACGCTGGGCGTGCATGCCGGCGCAGCCAAGCACAGCGTATTTCGCGCGGTGCAGAAGCTGCGGCAGGCGCTCGAGCCCGCGGTGAATTCGGCAAAATCATGAAGCATTTGAGTGAAGAAGACCTGGTCCTGCGGTACTACAGCGAGCCGCCGAGAGGCGCGGGCGTGGACGAGCATCTGGCGACTTGCGAAGCTTGCCGCGTGAATTTGGTTTCGATGTCGCGCGTGCTGGACGCCATGGACGGTCTGGAAGTGCCGGAGCCTTTGGACGGCCTCAGCAGCCGCGTGTGGCAGCGAATCGCGCCGCAACTGGCGGCATCACGCACACGCTGGTGGACGGATTGGTTTGCGCCGCGGCGATTGGTTGCGGTGGCGGCGATGGCGGCACTCGTGATTGTCGCGTTTCTGGCGGGACGGGTGTCGCAGCGCCAGACGCAGATGGCTGGGCTTTCGGGGCCGGTGCGCGAGCGGATCATGCTGGTGGCGGTGGGCGAGCACCTGGAACAATCGCAGATGATCCTGATCGAGCTCATGAATAGCGACTCCAAAGGGACGGTGGATATTTCCGGAGAGCAACAGCGCGCGCAGGATCTGATCAGTGAAAACCGGCTCTACCGGCAGGCGGCTCTGCGGACGGGCGACAAGTCCGTTTCGAACGTACTGGATGAGCTGGAACGCGTGCTGCTCGACGTGGCGCACAGCCCGTCGAAACTGAATTCGGCGGAGTTTGAGCAGATCCGGCAGCGGATTGCAGCGGACGGCATCTTGTTCAAGATTCGCGTGGTAGGCAGCAACTTGAGAGAGCGGGAAGCGGCGCCCGTGAAAGGCCGGGCGCTTTAAAGGAGGAGGAGTCATGAGAATTCTGGCAGCGATCGCGCTGATGATCGCCGGAATTGCCGGCATCGTGATGGCGCAGAAGGCGCAAAGCGACAAGAAAGACAGCCAATCCGGAAAATCTGCGGAGCAAGTGAAGACGCAGCCTCTTTCTCCAGAGGATCTGGAGGAGAAACTGGCTGAGCTCGATGAGCAAGCGGCGGAACGCGATCAAGAATTCGCCGAGCGGGATCAGGAATTCGCCGAGCGGGATCAGGAATTCGCGGAACGCGATCAGGAACGCGCCGAGCGGGATCAGGAGTTTGCGGAACGCGACCAGGAAGCGGCGGAGCGCGACCAGGAGTTTGCCGAGCGGGACCAGGAAGCGGCGGAGAGCGATCAGGAAGCGGCCGAGCAGGATCAGGAAGCGGCCGAGAGCGCGCAGGAACTGATCGAGCAGGATGACGAGCAAGCTGCGCCAGCGGTGGCGGCCAAGCCGGCGCCGCATGCGTCCGCGAAACCAGCGCCGGAGAAGGCGCGCGTCCAGTAGCAGGAGAAAGCGAAATGAACAGGGTGTCGAGAACAGGTTTAACGATCACAATTGCGCTGGCGACAGCCTGGGCCGTGTGCGGGCAGGGCTACGGCCAGGCGCCCGCGCCTCCACAACCGCCGCCTGTGCCAGCGACTGCACCGCGCGTTGCGCCGCCGCCGGCTGCGATTCCCGGCCGCGCGCCTCGCGCTGTGCCACCACCACCGACGATGCTGGAAGAACTTGCGGATGACACTCCGCGGCCGGCGATTGCGCCGGAAGCTCCGGAGCCGCCGGAAGCTCTGGGTCTCCCGGACGAGATGGACGTGCCGGAGCCGCCCAAGCCGGCTGATCTAGTGGACGCGCCTATGGTGGGTGCGATCGCGGGTGTACCCGGTGGAATCATCGGAGGAGTTGCGGGAGGAGTGATCGGTGGAGTCATCGGAGGGGTGCCGGGGGTCGCGCCTGTGCCGCCCATTCCCGGAGGAGTGGACTATGAGGCGCTACTCGAGGATGCCAGAGCCGCCGCCGATATGGCTCCCCATCCGGCGGAGCTGGAGGCGCTCTTGAAGGACGCCAAAGCGGCCACCGTACAGGCCTTGTCGTCGCCGGAGTTCAAGGCGCTCACACGGGACGCCAGAATCGCCGGCGAACAAGCCAAGGTCCTCGCCGATCAATTGCGCCTTGGGCCTTTGGCCTTCGCCGCGCAGCCAGCGCCCAAAATTGCGAGCGCCGACGAAGAAAATCGCTACTATGAGCGCGGGCAGCGCGATCTGGAGCGCAATCGCTGGGACCAGGCGGCGGATAATTTCTCCGAAGCTGTTTCCCGGGGCGGCGCGCGAGCCGATGGCGCACTTTACTGGAAGGCTTACGCGCTGAACAAGCTGAGCCGGCGCGATGAGGCGCTGGCGGCGATTGCCGAGCTGCGCAAGAGCCACCCCAACAGCCGGTGGCTGGATGACGCGAGGGCGCTCGAAATCGAGATCAAACAGGCGGGGGGCAAGCCGGTCAACCCGGAATCCGCCGATGACGAAGAGCTGAAGCTGATGGCGCTCAACAGCTTCATGAATACGGACCCGGACCGGGCACTTCCACTGCTCGAGAAACTGCTGCACAGTTCGCAATCGCCCAAGATCAAAGAGCGGGCCTTGTTCGTGCTGACGCAGAGCGGGTCGGCCAAAGCGCGCCAGCTTGTGGTGCAGATGGCCAAGGGCGGCTCAAACCCGGATCTGCAGATGAAAGCCGTGCATTACCTGGGGGTGATGGGCGGCCGCAAGGAGTTGGGCGAAGTTTACGCCGCTACCAACGATCTGGAAGTGAAACGCGCCGCGCTGCATGGACTGATGGTGGCAGGCGCGAAAGACGAACTGCTGGCCGCGGCCAAAGGTGAAAAGAACACCGAGCTGCGGCAACAGGCGATCCACTGGCTGGGCACGATGGGCGCCGAGCCGGAGTTGTGGCAGATCTATCAGGTGGAACCGTCGGCTGAGGTCAGGCAGACGATCATCCATGCGCTCTTTATCGGCGGCAAGACCGATCACCTGGTGGAGGTCGCGCGCACGGCTAAGGAGCCGGAGTTGCGGCAACAGGCCATCCACTGGCTGGGTGTGTCGGATTCGCATCGGACGGGCGATGCTCTGGCCTCCATCTACACTAGCGAGTCGAACAAGGAAGTGAAGAAGCAGATCGTGCATGCCCTGTTTATCCAGGGCAACGGCAAAGCCCTGGTGGAGATCGCGCGCAAAGAAACGAATATGGATCTGAAGAAGCAGATCGTACACGATCTTTCCATGATGAAGTCCAAGGAAGGCACGGATTATCTGCTGGAGTTGCTGAACAAATGAGACTGGCGCTGCTGGCGGTTTTGGCGGGCGTGTCGTGGGCTCAGCAGCCGCGTCTCGCCAACGCGAAGGTCGAGACGCACGCGGTGACGTCGGGACTCGCGCGCGAGTTCCAGGCGATGGTTGCGGCGGAGAACGGCGCCGCGTGGATCGGTTATGCCGTCCGCGCGGTTCCGGGCGAGCACCAGATGTGCTGCTACAGCTCATTCGAAGACGGCGCGGGCAACCGCTGCTGCCGCGGATGCGCGCTCGAAGGCACACGAGCGGGCGTGACCGTTTCGAGCATTCCCGGCCCCATCCCGCTCGAAGCATCGGGCTATATTTTTGTTTTGTTCCGCGTTGAAAGCCACGCTGTGGACCGCATCCGGACTTTCTCGGCGGAGTGCGAACTGGATGGCGGCGGGCTGCCGTTTCACTGGCTGACGGGTGTGCAACCTGCGGAGAGCGTCGGGCTGTTAAAGGGATTCGCGTTGCAAATCGATGACGAGGGCCATGGAGGCCATCGCCGGAGCGAACCTACTCTTGCGGCGCTGGCACTGCACGCCGACTCCGCCGCGGACCAGGTGCTCGAAACACTTGTAACACCGGGTCAGCCGGAGCGGCTGCGGGAGCGGGCGACGTTCTGGTTGGGCAGCGCGCGCGGACGCCGGGGCTACGAGGTGCTGCGCCGCATCGTGACCCAGGACGCGAGCGATCGGGTCCGGGAGAAGGCTATCTTCGGGCTGAGCGTCAGCCGGGAGCCGCAAGCCGTGGCCACCATGATCGACGTGGCCAAAACCGACCGGAGCGCGCATGTCCGCGGGCAGGCGTTGTTCTGGCTGTCACAGAAGGCAGGGCAGAGAGTGGCGGCGACAATCACCGAGGCCATCGAGAACGATCCGGACACCGACGTCAAGAAGAAGGCCGTTTTCGCGTTGCAGCAGCTTCCAGCGGATGAAGGCGTTCCATTACTGATCCAGGTGGCTCGGAGCAATAAGAACCCGGCGGTGCGGAAGCAGGCGATGTTTTGGCTGGGGCAGTCTAAGGATCAGCGGGCGGTAAGGTTTTTTGAGGAAGTTCTGCTGCGCTGAGGCGGACAGCTGGTTAGTGTTGTGCGGCAGAATATGCGCCTGAACGATGGGCAGGCTTTACAGCCTGCGGACACGCTTTACAGCGGGTCCAGCCGGCCGGGAGGCCGGCTGCGGGCCGGGATACCCGCCCTATGTCACTAAGGCGTACCGGAGCCCAAACATTTTGTGAACTATTGCGTCGAAGTGTTCGTAATCCCGGAACAATGGAGGTACTGGATGCAACCGTTGCTGCACCTGGAAGGCGTTACCAAGGTTTTCACCACCGATGAAGTGGAAACACACGCCCTTGCGGGTATCCATTTGGAAATCAACCGGGGCGATTATCTCTCCATCTCGGGGCCCTCGGGCTGCGGCAAATCCACGCTGCTGGCGATCCTGGGCTTGCTGGACACGCCGTCGGACGGCAAGTACGTGTTGAACCAGACGCCAGTGGAGACGCTCAAAATGCGCGACCGGGCGCGCATCCGCAACCGCGAGATCGGCTTCATTTTCCAGGCCTTCAATTTGATCGGCGATTTGACGGTGTACGAGAACGTCGAGCTGCCGCTCACGTACCGCAACATGCCAGCGCGGGAGCGCAAGATGCACGTGACCGAGGCGCTGGAGCGCGTCGGCATGTCGCACCGCATGAAGCACTATCCGTCACAGCTCTCTGGCGGCCAGCAGCAGCGCGTGGCCGTGGCGCGGGCGCTGGTGGGCCAGCCCGCCATCCTGCTGGCCGATGAGCCTACGGGCAACCTGGATTCCGCCAATGGCGAAGCCGTCATGAAACTGTTGAGCGACTTACATCGCTCGGGCGCGACCATCTGCATGGTGACTCACGACCCCCGTTACGCGCGCATCGCGGACCGCAATATCCGGCTTTTCGACGGACGCATTGTAGAAGAGACGCAGGGCGCGGCCATGTCGGCGATGTCGAATTAGGGTCCGATCACCCGGCGGCGCACAGCGCCAAACCCTTCACGACTTCTGCGACGTGTTGACCTGCTCTTCACGGCCGGTCCGGTAATTCCGCCGGCAGCGTCGAAATTTGCCCCGCTTTTCCGCCGCGCGCCTCGGCAATCGAGATATGGTTGGCTTCGAGTGTCGTGCCTCGTGTCCGGTCGAGTGAAACACGGGCATTGCTGTAGGCAACCAGCGCCGCGACTTCGGTGGACTGCGCGGCAGCCAGGTCCCGTTGCTGTTGCACTACGTTGTACGCGGTCGACGATCCCAGAGTGAATTTCTTCTGCTCGGCTTCGAATAGTTGTTGCTGCAGGATGCGATTCTGAACGGCGGCATCGTACCGGGCTCGGGTCTGTTGTAACGCCACCACGGAGTTCATGATATCGACCTGCGCTTGTTTGAGGTCCTTCTGGGTGGTGAGCTGGGTTTGGCGGAGCTGGAGCAGGTCGATCCCATAATCGGCCTGCGCCTGGCGGTTGCCGAGCGGGGCCTGGAAAAAGGCGCCAATGCCTTCGGTCGGGAAATTACGGCGGAAGATCTGGCCGAGGGCCGTGCCGACACCACCGACGAAATAAGGGTTAGGTTTCTCGGTGAAAAAAGGTCCCACCACGTCATGCCCCGTTCCCGCTAAACCGGCGTGACTCTCGCCGGCGAAGCCGATCAGGGTAGGCAGCACTCCATTCTTCGTGCCCAATGCCAAGACTTCAGCGGTGCGAATGCCGGCTTTTTCCGTGGCGAGATCGCTTCTATTCGCCAGCGCTTGTTCCACCATTTCTTTGAGCGGCGGGAGATCATCGTGGGCGGGGATCGCGATCCGGTCGAGCGGCACGATCGGTACGCCGGCCAGTGCGGGATCGGCGATTCCGGTCCTGCTGATCAGCGTCTTGAGCTGCCGCTCGTGCTGCTGAAGACTGGTTTCGGAATTGACCAGATTCTGCCGGCTCGTCGCGAGTTGAGATTCCGCCGTGGCCACGTCCAGCTCGATCAACGATCCAATCTGCACCTGCATCCGGGTGTCCGCAACGAACGTTCGCGCGGCTTCGACGGCGCTGGTCTTCGCCTTCACGTCTTCATAGTCGGCGACCAGGCTGTAGTAGGCGTTCAACACGTTGGCCACGGTGCCGATGACCTGCGTCTTGAAAGTGAGATCCGATGTTTCAAGGTTGATCTTTCTAAACGTGATGGTGCGCGCGTTCACTGCGACGCCAAAACCCCGCAGAAAGCTTTGCTGCACCTGGACCGAGAGAGTGGCGGCCGACGAAGGATTCAAGACGTCGCTCGGTGAATTCTCTTTCAGGTAGTGGTTATTGAAAGTGCCGGTAATGCCGCCGCCGCTGAGAAAGCCTTCCTGAACCGACCCGGAGTAGATACGCTCATCCGTGACCAGGACCGGCGTGAGACTCTGCGTCAGGTTCGGCTGCGGAATAGATTTGTGGCTGAACGTGGTGGCTTGTTGAAAGATGGGATCGAGCGTCTGGGTCACCGGGCCGATTTGGGAAATGGATGCATTGGCAGTGCCTCCGCGGTTGCCGTTGCCGCCGGCGCTGCTGACTCCCGCGGCCTGCTGGCTGCCAAGGACGCCCTGGCCGGCTGCGACCGATCCGGCCTGCGTTGCGCCGCTGGGCACGCCCGGCAATGCACCACCGGCTTCGGCGCGCTGCAACTGCCACTCGGCCAAAATCGGATTGTAGCGAGCCACCTCAATATCGATATTGTTTTCGAGCGCGAGCGCGATGGCATCCTGCACCGTCAGATATAACTTTCCAGCGCGAATCAGACTGCGGAGGCGCTCGGAGTTGCTCAGGCGGACGGGCGGCACCTCCGGAGCCAGGTAAGGCCGCCAAAGGACGGGCGCGGCGGGCCGGACGGGCTCGATCGAAAGCTCCTGCGCCGAAGCGAACGAAACGGGCCACGCGCAGCACAAGGCCACGGCGATACATTTACGAACGTAGAGAACGAAACCGCAGTTGTGCCGAGTCATGGCTTCACCTCCGCGGGCACCTGCCTGGGAGGTTTGCTGACGCGTCCCGCCAGTGCTTCCGACAGCACGATATTGTTCGTCTCGAGCGTGGTCCCGATGGCCTGATCGAAAGCGATCCGGGCATGCGTGTAATTAGCCATGGCTTGAATCTCAGCGCTGAGGCCGTTGGCCAGGTCGCGCTGATCCTGTACCACCTGATACGGTGTCGCCGCCCCCAGGTTGAATCGCTTCTGGTCCGCATCCAGGGTCTGCTGCGCCAGTTTTCGCGCTTGCACGGCGGCGTCATATCGCGAGCGGGCCTGGGTCAGACCGATGACCGCATTTTGCACGTCCACGCGGACCTGGTTAACGCTCTTGTGCAGGCCCAGTTCGTTCTGCCGGATTTCGATCAGGCTGGTCACATAGTCGGATTGCGCCGCGCGATTGCGGATTTGGATTTGCAGCGAGAAACCGGCGGAATAGTTGGGAAAATTGCGCCGCGCGATCTGCGCCAGCAGATTGCCGTAGCCGCCGGCGAGATATCCGACGCCTGGCTGCATAGCTCCGAGGGCGCTGAGGTCCCCGGTCAAGCCGTTGTTGGTCAGTTCCGCAAACGCCTGCAGCTGGGGCTTCAGGGAATTCTTGATGCCCACCAGGTTCATTTGATTGCTCTCGAGATTGATGCGGCTTTGGTGGATTTCGACTCGGTTCTTCACAGCGTCGGCGACCAGGTCGTCGACCGGCCTGACTTCATCCTGCGGCGGTATGACGATCTGGTCGAGCGGCACGATGTGGACCGCGGCCAGATCGGAAGTGGCCACTCCGGCGCGGCTCAATGCGTTCTTCAGGACCGTCTCCTGCTGCGCCAGATTGGTCTGCGCAACGATCAGGTCCTGCCTGGCGGTGTAGAGCTGCGATTCCGCGCGCGTGACTTCGATCTCGGCGAGCGAGCCGATTTTCACCTGCTCCTTGTTGTTGTCGAACAATTGCTGCGCGGTCTTGACTTCCTGTTCGCGCGCGCGGACATCTTCGAAGAAACTGACCAGGTCCCAATACAGGTTGAGAACCGCGGATACCGTGGTGATCACCTGCAGCTTGAATTGCAGATCGATCACTTTCAAATTATTCTTCTGGACGCGGATGTTGCGGCCATTCACGGCAGATCCAAAACCTTGCAGCAGGTTTTGCGTGATTTGCAGATCGAGGTTGCCGGATGTGTAAGGATTCAACGTGAAGGACGGGCTGTTCACCTTGATGTGTTGACTGGAGTACGAAACTTGCGCCCCCAAACCAAAAATCCAGTTCTGCGCATATTGCGTCTGATAGGCGCGAATGTCTTGCACCAGAGCGGTGGTTCCCGTCAGGATCGTGTTGCTGAGCGGCACGCTTAAGTGCTGGAATTGGGCAAAGGCGGTGATGGTTGGATCGAGCAGCGGGATGCCAGGCCCAAGTTGGGTCAGAATGCCGCCGCCGGAACTGACGCCGGCCGTACCCGCGGCGCCCCCGAAGTTCACGCTGACGCCTTGCAGGCTGACGCTCTGCGGCCCCGGCGCTACACCGACGCCTACGCTGCGCAGCACGCCGCCGGCCTGTGCGCGTTTGAGCACCTCGCGGGCCAGCAGTGGCGCGTACCGCTGCACTTCCACATCGATGTTGTTCTCGATGGCCAGCGCGACAACATCTTGCGCCGACAGATAGAGGTTGCCTGCCCGCTCCAGCGATTCCAGACGCGAAGAATTCGCCAGATTGATGGGGGGCACGGATCTCGGATGATAGGGACGAGTCAGCCATCCCAAACCGCCCTGTGCCGGGTCAATGCGCACTTCAGTTTGAGCGATGACGGAATTGGAGAAAAGCAGGGCAAGACATAACAGCAAAGAGACGCTACGCATCGTCTCGTGGCGATCGTATTTGAGCTTCATGTATTTACATAAACGTACGGTGTCTTAATTTGTTCGTTTGACGCTTACGAACCCCGGAGCGATCAAGTGAAAACGAGGAATGAGAGCGCCGGAAAAAAACGGATACAGAACATAGTGTTTCACAACCGGCGGGGTGGCGACGCGCCGGGCAGTGGGCAATCCGGAATTTTCTTCAACACAACTTTCTTCGACACAACATCGATCATCGTTATGCTGCCTGCCAGGGTTTTGACTTGCATCGTTCCGATGCCTGTTAACCGTCATCAGCCGCCGTAAGCCCATACATAACTGCTTCCATTCAAACGAATTGCCGTTCGGGACATTCCCCGATTGCGAGGCTTTGCCGTAACGTTTATCGTCATGAACATAAGGCAGTATCGCAGCACACCGTTTCGTAAAGAGGAGGTTTGGACATGGAGCACCACGTGTCTTTGAAGTCGAATTTTATGGAACGCCTGGGGAACATCATCTGCCGCCTGATGCACCACCAGATCACGCGGCCTGTTCAGGGGCAGTATGTTTGTTTGGAGTGCATGCGCCGGCACGACGTGAACTTCTGATTAACGGCGGCCCGCTTTGCGGCGCCGCAGCCACCAGTAGACGAGCACCCCGGCTGCAACCGAGATCGTAAGCCACAGCAGAATGCCGTGGATTTCCTGGTCGATACGCGACCACTGATCTCCCAAAAAATATCCCAGCGATATAAAGGTGAGCACCCACACCAGTCCGCCGCTGTAAGCGAAGACAGCGAAAACGTGTGGCTCAAGCTCCGAGCTGCCGGCCACCACGGCCGTGAAGTGCCGGATGCCGGGCATGAAGTATCCGAAGAATAGCGCCCAGCGGCCCATGCGCTCGAACCAGGCGTGCACACGGTCGAGCCGGTCCTTGGTGATGTGCACATTAGGCCCGTATTTGTGGATCAGGTAGAGGCCGCCGGTGCGGCCGATGATGTAGCTGATGGTGATGCCGCAGATGCTACCGGCGTATGCGGCCGCCACGGTGGGGAGGAAATGAAAGTGGCCTTTGAAGACCAGGTATCCGCAAAAAGTGAGCAGCGTTTCATCCGGAACCGGGAGTCCCACGATGCCTAGCACCAGCAGGCAGAAGATCGCAAGAAGCCCGTACTGCGCGATCAGCTGATAGACCGTTTCCATGCGGGTCAGACCCGGGACACGGCATGCACTTCTTCCAGCACCTGGCGGAGGGCGGCCGCGGGATCGGCAGCGCGCGTAATTGGGCGGCCGATGACCAGATAATCCGCGCCGTCGCGGATGGCTTGTTCGGGAGTGGCCACGCGCTTCTGATCGCCTTTGCTCGCGCCGGGAGAACGCACGCCGGGAGTCACGAGGATGGCGCGCGGACCGGCCAGCGCGCGGATAGACCGGGCTTCAACCGGTGACGCGACAATGCCGTCGATACCGGCCTCCATGGCTTTCCGCACGCGCAGCTCGACCAGTTCGGCGGGCGAGCAAGGGTAGCCGAGATCGGCGAGATCCTGCTGGTCGAAACTGGTGAGCACCGTGACGGCGAGCAGCTTGAGCGGCGACGATGCGCGGCCTTCGACGGCGGCGCGCATGACCGCCCCCGAGCCGTGTACGGTCAGAAAGCGCACGCCGGTGCGTGCTACTTGAGCGACGGCGCGTTTCACGGTTTCACCGATATCGTAGAATTTCAGGTCGAGGAAAACGTCTTTGCCGCCGGCGAGCAGCTCGCGGACGAAGTCCATGCCGGCGGCCGCGTAGAGTTCCATGCCGACTTTGTAGAAACCGGCCGATGGGCCGAGGCGTGCGACGAGCGCGCGGGCTTCTTCGGCGAATTCGACGTCGAGCGCGATGATGATGGGGTTATGGGTCAAGTAAGGCCGCCCTTTAACGTGTAGCGCAGGGTCACGCGGGGTTGGCGGGAACCTGCGGGTTTTTCTACGGCGGTAATGAAGGGCCGCAGGTCCCAGTAAACC
>Ga0310810_10000757_pt1 | contig 32589 bp, 22 predicted proteins | sample NCmetagenome_FD_207641 | JGI IMG/M metagenome (GOLD analysis project Ga0310810, IMG submission 207641) | Soil microbial communities from experimental microcosm in Duke University, North Carolina, United States - NC | ecosystem: Engineered > Artificial ecosystem > Soil microcosm > Unclassified ... | reverse complement strand
ACTGCGTTATCACCTACCAGCCGCTGACGCCCGAATCGCTCTCGGCCATCCTGGATCACCAGATTTCGGACCTGCAGAACCACGTGAACACGCGCCTGGGGCCACGCTGCTTCACCATCGAAGTGCCGTTTGAGACGCGGCAGTGGCTGCTGCGAAAGGGCACTAGTGCAGAATATGGGGCCCGCGAACTGAATCGCACCATTCATCGGAATCTCACGCAACCGCTGGCCACCATGGTCGCCACCGGACAGGTGGAACCAGGTTCGCGCGTGCGCGTGGAAGCCTCCGAAGACACCGAATCGCTGGTGCTCCGCACCACGGGTCCGGACGAAGCCGAAATCCCGGCGCATCCCACGGTCCTGCTGGTGGATGATAATCGCGACCTGCTGCACTTTCTCGAGCGACTGATGGAGGAAGCGGGCTGGAAACTGCTGACCGCCGAATCGGCCAGTGGCGCGCGCAAACTCCTGAACGCTCAGAAACCAAACGCCGCGCTGCTGGATTATATGCTGCCGGACGGCAACGGCGTCGAGCTGGGCGTGCAGTTGCGCCAGAGCGCGCCCCGCATGCAGGTAATTGTCATGACGGGCTCGGTATTGCCGCCGGAAGAAGAAGCCATCTGCGAAGAGCACGACTTTCCCGTGTTGCGCAAACCGTTTCTGGCGTCCGACGTGATGAACCAGATTCGTAGCCGCCTGACACCCGCAGCCGGGGCGGGGGCAAGGTAGCTTCTGCGCAGCCCATGCCGGGTGAGCCGCGACGGGCGCTCGCGAACTCTTCCAAAGTCTTCATTCGCGTGCAGGCACCGGGCGGCGCACCAGCTTCACCTAACACCTGACACCTTCCCTACCTCGAGCAGATGGCAACGATAGAATTGCCATCGGCGCTGCGCACTTCCTCCAATACCCTCAAACCGGCGTGCTTGCTGAGCAGCCAGTGGAAAGACTCCGGGGTATAGGCGTAGCGGAAGTTGAGGAACACGCGCTCGCCGCGTGGCAGCGTGGGCTCGCCGGGTACGGCCAGGGTCAGATCGCGGTCGGCGCGGAAAAAGCGCGTGGTCAAATGCAGGCCGGCGTGCCGGTCGTCGCGCTTGTGCTCGAAGCGCAGTTCGCCATCGTCTTCCCCGATGCCCACGGTGGCCAGTGGCGCCAGCGCAAAGCGGCGCACCGCGGGTTCCTCGTGGCGCGTCAGAATCGCCTCGTGAAAAATTTCGCCATCGATGACCAGCCGGTCTTCACTGTGCATGCAATCGGCGACATGCCGGACCTGATCGAGCGGATCGAAGCCACCCAGCGTGTTTCCCGCCATCACGAAAACCTTTGGCGACTCGGCCGCGTCGGAGGCCAGTACCAGGTGCATGGGGCTGGAAATATCGGCTTTGATACCCATGGTCTCGATCTCGGCGTCCTCGGCGGCGGAACAGGCCAGCTCGAGCAGCGTCTGGCTGGCGTCCACCGGAAAATACTTAACGCTGCGCCCGGCCTGCATCAGCGCCCGGATGAGCATCCGGTCTTTGACGCCGTCGCCTGAGCCGAAACTAATGACCGAGACCGTAGCGTCGGCATCCCCCGCGATGTGCCGCGCGTTCGCGCCGCTGAGGCTCTCCCAGCACTGGCGAAGACTGGCCGTGACGGAGTTTTGCGAAAGGTCCAGCCAGGCGCGTACCGAGCGCGGGAACCAATAGAAGAACTTCTCGGGCAAGTCTCGCGCCTCGATCGACTCCGCGAACTCCTGCGCGATTTCGGCCTCAGTTAGAAAAACCTCGATGTTCATAACGATACGACTTTAATCAGTGTAATCTTTTGCCGCCGCGGAATCTTTGCCACCCGCGGACTTGGCTTAGCCGTGCGTTTGGATGTGCTCAGCGGCCATAGGCCATTAAGCCGATTCAGCCGAAGGCAACGGCGGGTCATTCCCTCCGTCATCCGTTCTCGCTAGAATTGACTTTGCTATGCGGGCGGCCGGATCGATCTGTGTTTTCGCGGTGCTCGCCTGGCAGATCGCGGCTGCCGCGCCGCCTTCGGTCGCGGGGCGCGTAGTCGATGAAAATGGCGTTGCCGTCGCGGGTGCGCGCGTCGAGGTGTCTTCGGGAGCCACTACCGTGACGGCGACCTCCGATAGCGCCGGCAACTTCAATCTTGAACTCCCCTCGCCGGGCGAATGCCAGATACGAGCCGAGCGTCTTGGATACTTTGTCTATTCCGGAAAGTCCGTTGCCTTTCAGGAAGGACCGAATCATCTCACCATCACGCTGAATCACGTGCAAGAGCTCACCGAGTCGGTCGAGGTCAAGTATTCGCCGCCCGTCATTGATACGCAGGAACCGGACGAACGCAAGCAGCTCAACGCAGTAGAGATCATGGCCATCCCCTATCCGGCGTCACAGGATATGCGCAGCGCCCTGCCGCTGATGCCAGGCGTGGTGCAGGATGCGAACGGGAACCTGCATTTCAATGGCGGTGCGACGGATCAAACCAACGTCACGATGAACGGCTTTAACATTTCCGACCCCTACACGGGCCGGCTGGATGCGCGCGTAAGCATCGAGGCGGTGCGCTCGCTCGATCTGGAGACGGCGCGCTACTCCGCGGAAAAGAGCAGAGGATCGGCCAGTTCGCTGGATATCAAGACGGCGATGGGCGACGACCACTGGCGGTTTTCGGGAACAAACTTCATCCCGGGCATCACCAGCCAAGATGGATTCCAAATCAACAAATGGACGCCGCGCATCGATACCTCCGGCCCTTTGGTGAAGGGCCGCGCGTGGTTTCACAACGCCTTCGATACGTTTTACGACCTGAATATCATCAGCGGCCTGCCGCGGGGGCAAAACGAGAGCCGGAGCCTCACCGCCAGCAATCTGAGCCGCTTTCAGGTGAACGTTACACCGGCGAACATCCTGACAGGAAGCTTGCTGATCAACTACGGCGATGATAACCGGCACGGGCTTTCGTTTCTCAGCCCCATCGAAACGACAGTCAACAACCGGAACCATCTGTACGTATCGACGTTTCGTGATCAGCACTACTTCGGCGGCGGCGCGCTGATTGAGGTGGGCTTCTCCGACAGCCGCGGCTTGGTGCGCCAGAGCCCCATGGGCGACCAGATTTTCCAGATCCTTCCGTTCGGGCAGCGCGGGAATTACTTCGAAGATGTGACGCGGCACTTCAACCGCCAGCAATGGCTGGGCAATGCGTTTCTGCCGCAGTTGCACTGGGCGGGCACACACCAGTTCAAGGCGGGTGTGGATCTGGAGCGCACCTCTTTCGATCGCCTGGTCAGCCGCCATCCTTACGAAGTGTTGCGCAACGACATGTCGGTAGCGCGGCTGGTTACGTTTGTGGGAAACGGTGAGCAGGGGCGCGAGAATTTCGAGGCCGCACAATACGTCCAGGACCGGTGGGCGCCTCGCGAAGGCCTGATGATTGAGGCCGGCCTGCGAGCGGAGTGGGACGAGATTGTCCGTGACGTTCTGTGGTCGCCGCGGCTCTCGATCGCGTATGCGCCAAGCTGGTTGCGCGACACCAAACTGGCTGCCGGCTTCGGCGTGTTTCACGACGCGCTGACACTTTCCACGCTGACGCAGAACCAGGACCAGGCGAGTCTGTCGACCTTCTATTTGCCTGGCGGGGCGATGCGCGGGCCGGTAGAAACCGCTTTCCTCATCAACGATCATGCGCTGTCGGCTCCGCGCTACCGGACCCTCAGCTTCAGCGCGGAGCGGAAGCTGCCCTTCGATTTCTACGGTAAAGCGTCCTTCATGCACAAAGTGGGCAGCGGCGGGTTCACGTTTGTCAACGAACTGGAAGCCTTCGGAGGGCTGTATCCGGGGGGACTCTACCAGCTTCGCAACTGGCGCCACGACCGCTACGATGCGGCCGAGTTCACGGTACGCCGTACGTTTGGGGGCCGGTTTGAGTGGGTGGCGGGTTATACACGATCGAAAGCGCGCTCGGATGCGGTGGTTGAATTCAGCGTGGACAATCCGATTTTTGCGCCGCAGGGTCCCGGGCCATTCGCCTGGGATACGCCCAACCGGTTCACGACCTGGGGTTGGGCGCCCTTGCCCAAAGGCGCGCTGCCGCACTTCATGCAATCGATCATCGGCGAGACCGACGTAGTGTATCTGATGGAATACCGGACTGGATTTCCATTCAGCGTTGTGAATGAGGAAGATTATCTGGTGGGCGAGCCCAACTCCCGGCGGTTTCCGAATTACTTCAACATCAACCTGGCGCTCGAACGGAAATTCCGGTTCATGCACTACCTCTGGGCATGGCGGTTCGGTTTCAACAATTTAACTAACAACGGAAATCCAAATGTAGTGAATAACAACATCGACTCCCCGATGTTCCTGACCTACGGGCGGGGGCAGGTGCGCGCATTCGCGGTGCGGTTGCGGTTTCTAGGGAAGAAGTGAAGCGTTCCACAACACTGTGCGAATCGTTACACTAGGGGTCTAGGCGAATCGTTACACTATTGTCCAAGGAGCAAAATAAATGCGAGTTCGTGTTGCCGTGCTGATCGCAATGGTTGCCGGGTCGATCGCCTTTGCGAAAGAAAACAAGACCGCGCAGCGGCTGGATGAAGCCGCCACGGTTATTTCCGAAATCATGGACACGCCCGATAAGGGCATTCCGCAGGATCTCCTGGACAAGGCGCAGTGCATTATCATCGTGCCGGGATTGAAGAAGGGCGCATTCATCTTGGGTGGGAAGTATGGCAAGGGTGTGGTGAGCTGCCGGAAGTCCCGCGGAACGGGTTGGACCGCGCCGGCTTCGGTCCGGGTTGAAGGCGGCAGTGTTGGTTTTCAGATCGGCGGCGCGGAGAGCGACGTGGTGATGCTGCTGATGAACGAGCGTGGGATGCAGAAGCTCATGCAAAGCAAATTCACTCTCGGCGGCGAGGGCGAAGTGGCTGCGGGGCCGGTGGGCCGGAACGCCACGGCGCAAACGGACGCGCTGATGCACGCCCAGATGCTTTCCTGGTCGCGCTCGCGCGGCATTTTCGCCGGCATCTCCCTGCAAGGGGCGACGCTGCGCCAGGACCTGGATGACAATAAAGAGCTCTACGGGAAGGCGTACGAGACCAAAGACATCCTGAACGGGAATGTCGCAGTGCCGGCAGCGGCGTCCAAGCTGATTTCGCTGCTGGGGAAGTACTCGGCGCGGAAAACGGGGTAACGAGCGAGGTGGAGATCAGCCGTTCGCGAGCTCTTTCACGACGGATTGGAACTCCCCGGCGCCATTCCAATCGCTGGCTTCCGCTTCTGAGTCCGGCTGCTTTTCGTAGGCCAAAAGGATCTGTTCATACTCGACTTCTCGAACAGCCTTCACAATGGCATGTCGAACGAAGTCCTCTCTCGTCTTACGCGCGTTTTGTCGGCACGCCGCAGGGCGAGATGACTCCAGTCATTCAGCTCGATGCTCAGCGCTTCTTCCTGGGTAGGCTCCGATACGGTTGCACCTTTACAATGGTATAGTGACCGCGCTGAACGTCGACGAACAGCTCTCCTACATCAAGAAGGGCCTGGCGGAACTGATCCGCGAAGAGGAATTGCGCGAACGGCTGATTGCAGCTGCGAAAGCGGGCCGGCCGTTGCGCGTGAAGGCCGGATTCGACCCGACAGCGCCCGATCTGCACCTGGGCCACACCGTCCTGCTGCGCAAGATGAAACATTTTCAGGATCTGGGCCACACCGCCATCTTCCTGGTGGGCGACACGACAGCCATGATCGGCGACCCGTCAGGCCGCAACGCGACCCGGCCGCCGATGACGCGCGAGCAGGTGCGAGCCAACACCGAAACATATAAGGCGCAGGTATTCAAGATTCTCGATCCCGCTAAAACCGAAGTGCGGTACAACAGCGAGTGGCTGGAGCCGCTGCGCTGGGACGACGTGGTGCGGCTCACGGGCCGCTACACGGTGGCCCGCATTCTGGAGCGCGACGATTTCGCCAAGCGATACAAGGAAGGCAGCCCGATTTCAATGCACGAGCTGCTGTACCCGCTGGGACAGGCGTACGACTCGGTGATGTTGAAATGCGATGTCGAGCTGGGGGGCACGGATCAGAAATTCAATCTCCTGGTGGGACGGGAGCTCCAGAAAGATTTCGGGCAGCCGCCGCAGATCGTGGGCACGACACCGTTACTCGAGGGCATCAATGGCGTGGACAAGATGTCGAAGTCTCTGGGGAACTATATCGGGATCACCGAGCCGCCAGAAGTGATGTTCCGGAAAGTCATGCAGATTTCGGACGAGCTGATGTGGCAGTACTGGGAGCTGCTGACGGACCGCAGTGTGGCGGAGATTGCAGAGATGAAGCGGCGGATCGGCGTGGGCGAGCTGCATCCGATGGACGCCAAGATGGAGCTTGGCCGGATCATCGTGAGCGATTTCCACTCAGCGGCGGAGGCGAAAAGAGCCGCGGATGAGTTCACGCGGGTGGTGCGGCGGGGTGAAGTGCCGGCGGATGTCGTGGAGGTCTCGGCACCGGAGGATGTCATTGTCACCCGATTGCGAGGTCCAGAAGGGTCCGGATATATGGTTCGCGTCGATAAACTCCTCGCACGTATTGGGTTGGCGGAATCGTCTAGCGAAGCTGCGAGGAAACGTAAGGAAGGTGCGGTAAGTATAGGCGAAACCACGGTGCAGGACCCAACTTTCTACCTCAAGAATGGTAAACACATCGTTCGAGTCGGGAAGAACTGGAAGTCGGTGACGGTGCCGCAGGAGTGAATGCTCGCTTCCCGCGACGAGCTGTGGCTCACGGCGGATGCTATCGGCGCGCACAAGCTTCGCGCGTCGAGCACCGGCGGTGCGATCGCGTTTGCGGTGCGGATGCAAGCTCGAACGGAGCCGAATCGTCGTGAATGAGGTTCGTTTGCTTTCCGCGGCGGATATTCCGGCCGGAATGCGATTGAAGGAAGCCGCGGGGTGGAACCAGACAGCCGCCGACTGGGAGCGGGTGCTGGCCCTCCAGCCAGATGGGTGTTTTGCTATCGAATGCGATGGTCAGGTGCGAGGGACCACCACAGCAGTCTGTTTTGGAAAAGAACTGGCATGGGTGGGAATGGTGTTGACCGATGCCCAGTACCGCGGGCGCGGCTTCGCGCGGCGGCTGATGGAACACGCGCTTGCGCACCTGCGTGAGAAACGAGTGGCGTGGATCAAGCTGGACGCGACGGACATGGGACGGCCGTTGTATGAGCGGCTCGGATTCCGCGAAGAGGGGGCCATCGAGCGTTGGATCAGGCCGGCGGGCGTTGTGCGGGGGCACACCGGCGCGGTTGGGCGTTTTGATCCCGACACGGCGCTCGACCGGCAGGCATTTGGCGCAGACCGCTCCGGTTTGCTGCAAGTGCTCGCGGACATCGAATCAGCTTCCATCGCTGGAATGGGTTTTGCGATGGGCCGTCCGGGCGCGAGGGCGGCGTTCTTCGGACCCTGTGTGGCACGGTCGGTGGACGCAGCGCGGAAGTTGCTCGGGTGGTTTCTCGATCAGCATCGCCAGGAAAGCGTCTACTGGGACATCCTGCCTGCGAACGGAAATGCCGTGGCGCTGGCGGGTGAATTTGGATTCGAGCCCGTGAGAAGACTCGCGCGGATGGCGCTTGCGGGCGTGGAGGATCCTCCGGCGCTGTGCAACGACGATGCGCGAGTCTACGCGGCGGCGGGGTTCGAATTTGGATAGAGGCCGGCGCGAAGGACGCGCGGCGAAGAGCTCGCCGGTGCAGCCGACGGCTCGCGCCGGTGAGCACGCGGCCATTTGTTACAATCCGAGACTTACGCTTATGAAAACGATTGGCGTGCTAGCGCTCTGCGCGCTCGCCGCTTTCGCCGGCCCATTCGATAAGAAGAAGAAAAAATCCGAAGAGGATGTGACCCAGGTACTGCAACTGCCCAAGGACCCTCCTAGCGCCGTGGTGGCAGAGACGGCGCGCTTGGGATTTTACGTTTCGCCGCTCTCCTCGAAGGGATTGCTTTCACAGCAGGTGCGCGACGCCTTGAAAGCGCTGCACCGCAACATTGGCGGATCGAACATCGTGAAGCTGCGGGCATTCGTGGCGGGCAGCGGGGACATGCGGCGAGTGCAGGCCATCGTCAGTGAAACCTTTACCGAGCGGCACCTGTCGCTGCCTGCGCTCAGTGTGGTGCAGGTAGGCGGACTGCCGCTCGAGGGGGCGCAGGTCGTGATTGAGGCCACGTCGGTGGGCAGGAGGGACGTCAGCCCAAATGGCTTGGTGTTTATCGCGGGCCAGCAGGCCGCGTCGCCCGGGGCGCTCGAGCCAGTGATGCCTCTGCTGGAGCGGTCGCTCGCGGGGTTGCGAACGGCAGTGCGGGGCGCGGGCTCGCAGCCGGAGGATGTGGTACGCGGCACGTGTTTTCTGAGCTCGCTCGACGGCTTTGGGAAAATCCGCGATCTGGTGGAATCGGAATATCGCGGGGCGGCATGGAATTTCGTGCAGACGCAGAGGGCGCCGGTCCACTCCGTAGTGGAATGTGAAGCGGTGGCGCGGGCGCGCGTGAAGATCCAGAAGCCAGTGGAGTTTTTGAATCCCGACGGGCTGACAAAATCGCCGAATTATTCACAGATCGCGCTGGTGGGTGCGCCGCGCATCGCAATTACGGGGACCCAGGTTGCGTTTGGGTTCCAGGCTGGCGACGCACGGCTGGCGTTCGGGCGCCTGCAAAAGGAACTGGCGGCGGTGGGCGCGTCGGTCAAAGAAGTGGCGTGGTCCAGCATCTATCCGCTGTCGCCATCGATCGCGGACGAAGTGCGGAAGATCCGCTTCGAATATTACGATCCGGTGCGTCCTCCGGCGAGCACGCTGTTGCCGTTTGAGGGGCTGCCTTCGATGGATGCGAGCTTCGCGGTGGATGCGATTGCGGTAGTGAGTCGATAAAGATGGCAAAGACGGTTGTTACTTTTGGAGAGATCATGCTGCGCCTGGCGCCGCCGGGCTACGAGCGCTTTTTGCAGTCGCCGCAATTTGTGGCGACGTTCGGCGGGGGTGAAGCCAACGTCGCGGTGGCGCTGTCGGGGTTCGGCTGGCCGGCGGCCTACGTGACCGTGCTCCCGCGGAATCACCCGATTGCGGATGCGGTGATCGGTGAACTGCGCCGTTTCGGCGTAGATACGTCGCGCATTGTGCGCGCCAAGGGGCGGATGGGCGTGTACTACGTGGAAACCGGCGCGAACCAGCGGCCTTCGAAAGTGGTATACGACCGCGATAATGCCGCCGTCGCGCTCGCCAAGCCGGGCGACATCGATTGGACGCGCGTGTTTGACGGAGCCGGGTGGTTTCACATCACCGGCATCACACCGGCATTGAGTGCGTCGGTGGCTGATCTGTCGCTCGAGGCGGTGCATCAAGCGCGGGAAAAAGGACTGACGGTTTCTTGCGATCTCAATTACCGGAAGAACCTTTGGAAGTACGGCAAGGCGGCAGCGGAGGTGATGCGCGAGCTGGTGAAATTCGTCGATGTGGTGATTGCGAACGAGGAAGACTGCCAGATGGCGCTGGGCGTTCAGGCGGATGTAGATGTGCATTCGGGAAAGCTGGACCGGGCGCAGTACCGCGGCCTGGCGGAAAAAGTGCTGCGGGAGTTTCCGAATGTCAAAGTGATCGCCATCACGCTGCGGGAATCGCATAGCGCGTCGCATAACGGATGGTCAGCGTGCCTGGCGAATGGCAAGGATTTTCTAGTCAGCCGGCACTACGAGATCACGCATATCGTGGACCGTGTGGGCGGCGGAGATTGCTTCGCCGGAGGCCTGATCTACGGGCTCCAAGCCCTTGGCGGCCACCAGGAAGCGCTGGAGTTCGCAGTCGCGGCATCGTGCTTGAAACACTCCATTCCGGGCGACTTCAACCGTTTTAGCGTAGATGAGGTACAGGCGCTGGTGAAGGGCGGGGGATCGGGGCGCGTGCAGCGCTGAACATCCGTAGTCCCCAGTGTGCGCTAGAATGACAGGCAAAGCGTAATTTTTATGGTGGGTCGTTTCCTGATTGGTCTTTCCGTGGTCGCGCTCAGTTTAGCCCAAACGGCCGAACAGAAGCTGGCTGCTCCGCCGCCTGAACTGCCGAAACAAACTGCCCCGGTGGTGGAGGCCCCGGCGCAGCGGCCCATTCAGGTGCAGGTCAACGAGGTCATTGTCCCGGTGACCGTCACCGATGAGAAGGGCAAGTTCGTCTCCAACCTGGATGCCAAGGACTTTCGTATTTTCGATGAGGGCAAGGAACAGCATCTGCACTTCTTCAGCCGGGAGCGCAGCCAGCCGGTGGTGGTTGGTTTCCTGGTGGATTTGAGCAACGCCACGCGACTGCATTGGAAAACGTTCCAGGACGCCATCATTGAGCTGGTGTTGAATCTATTACCGGGTGACAGCAAATTCAGCGGATACCTGGTGACGTACGGCAACGAGGCCGAACTGGCGGTCAATACCACGAGCGATGCTGAGCCCATTGTGGATAAGCTGCGCAAGGTGAAACCGGGTGGAGGCGCGGCGCTTTATGATGCTATCTACATGGCCTGCCAGAGGCGCCATGTGATTGCCGGCGAGCCGTTCGACCCGCGGCGGGTACTGATCATCATCGGCGACGGTCATGATACCGCCAGCAAGCGGAGCCTGGAGGAAGTGCTGGAAATCTCGCAGCGCAATCTGGTGACGATTTACGGCATGAGTACGGTGGCATTTGGCTTCAACAGCGAAGGCGAAAAGAACCTGATCCGGCTGGCGGACGAGACCGGCGGGCGCGTCGAATATCCGTTACAGGGTTTGTACTCCAGCGTGTCAGGGTACTTGTCTACGCCATCGGACGACGGCAACTACGCGTACCAGGTTGGGACGGGCGGATACGCGGCCGAGATCTCTCGCGGGATTTTCAGCGCGGTGGCAAATATCGCGGGTGAAGTGACCACGCAATACATTCTGCGCTACACCCCTGATATTAATCCCAAAAGCGAAGGCAAAGCGTTCCGCAATATCCGGGTGGCGGTCAACCTCGCGAATGTGAAGATCCGGGCGCGCAAAGGATATTATCCAGCGGCGCCATAGACGGTCCCGGCCACCAGGGTAGGCTCGGCTGAAGAGCCTGTGCCGGGCGAAGAGAGAATCAAGATAGGCGAGAATGCCTTCCGTTGTCTCCATTACCAGCGGGCGCAGACCCCAGAGCACGCATAGCGGCGAGTATTTGTTGCTGGCGTTGGCTTTACCGGGCGAGCCTGAGCGCAATATCGGCGTGTTGCTGCGCGACTGCGAGACAGGCCGCGTCTATGGGCAGATCCGCGATCACTGGGAGGAAATCCGAGATCCCGAAGAAGCGGAATGGCTCAAGGCGCTGGGCGAAGATTTCGAAGCGAAGATACGCGAGTTGGGTGGCGACGAGTTTCTACGGTCTCTCGAAGACTCGCTCTCGAATACGCTGCGTCTGGGCCGGCGGACCATCGTGGCCGTGGATGACTTTTCGCGGACGCTCGCGCGTTTGTATGAGCAGCACGTGGAGACGGCGGAGGTTCAGCCGTTTATAACCCATCTGCCGCTCTATTCCCTGCAGGCGGCGGCTACCAAGTTCGGTGAGGATCGCGAAGTGGAAGCGGAAGGTTGGATCAAGGCGCCGCCCAATCTGCTGCTGACCTCGGATATGTTCGTCGGACGCGTGGTGGGGCGTTCCATGGAGCCGCGCATTCCTGACGGCAGTTTATGTGTCTTTCGCCAGGGCGTGGTGGGATCCCGGCAGGGCAAACTGGTGCTGGTGGAGCGAATGGGCGCTACCGATACGAGTACGCGCTATACCATCAAGAAATACACCAGCCAAAAGCGCCATATGGGCGAAGAAGAATGGGAGCATGCCGGCGTACGCCTCGAGCCGATCAACAAAGAATTTGAAGGCTTCGATCTGAAAGAAGGCGAGGCGAAGGTGATTGCCGAGTTCATTCAGGTGCTGGAGTAACGATTCCGTCAAAAAGCAAAAGCAAAAAGCCCGTAGGCACGGGGAAAGAGGGCCAAGGTCCCACTCCAGTCTCCCGGTTTGTGACATCGCTCATCGATTGGTACCGGCGTGAGCGGCGCGAGTTGCCGTGGCGTGGGACGAGCGATCCCTACAGCATCCTGGTTTCCGAAATCATGCTCCAGCAGACGCGCGCGCAGACCGTGATTCCGTACTACGAGCGCTTTCTGGAACGGTTTCCGGATGTGAAGATTCTGGCCGAGGCACGGGAAGCCGAGGTTCTGACATATTGGAGCGGACTGGGCTACTACTCGCGGGCGCGGAATCTGCAAAAGGCGGCGCGCGCCATTGTGGCGGCCACGCGGTTTCCGAGTGATTACGATGGCATTCGTGAGTTGCCGGGAGTTGGCCCCTACACCGCCGCGGCCGTGGCGAGCATCGCATTCAACGCGCCGCACGCGGTGCTGGATGGCAACGTGTTGCGCGTGATCGCGCGGCTGCGCGACGACGGCGCGGATATTGCCTCGCCCAAGACGCGGGCTCGTTTTCAGGAGATAGCGGATGAGTGGCTAGACCATCGCCATCCGGGCCAGTTCAATCAGGCCATGATGGAGCTGGGCGCTACGGTTTGCCTGCCACGGACGCCGCGCTGCCCGCTGTGTCCGGTAGGGCAGTTTTGCGAGGGGCGCAAGGCGGGCCACCAGCACGAGCTCCCAGTCAAAAAAAGCAAAGCTGCGGCGCGCCACATTCAAATGCAGGTCGCCATCATCGAGAAGAAAGGGGCGGTTCTGTTGCGGCAAAGGCCGGCCACTGCGTCTCTGATGGCCGGATTCTGGGAACTGCCTGCGCCAAATGACTTGCCTTCCTGGCACGCGCTTGAAACTCTCGGGTCATTTCGCCACACCATTACGCGGCACCACTACACGGTCACGGTGCGTAGCGGAACAGTTTTACGCATTCCCCCGGGGTTTCGCTGGCGGCGGACAGGGCTTGATCGCATTCCGTTAACCACAGTAACCAAAAAGGCGCTGCGGCTAATAACTTCGGTTTAAGCCGACCCACGTTTAGCAGAGAATCTACACAGCACAAGAGTAAGTTGCACGGAAAACTGTTGTTGGGCTCTCGTACACTACGTAGACTGCTGTTACCAGTGGTTCAGGTCGGTTAGATATCCGGTGTGTTGATTTGACTGATGACGACTGGCTAGTTCAGCGGTCAAGGACCTAGGTTGTAGACGAAGCTAAGAGAAAATTCCCGACCGGTAGTTATGGTCTGGCTGTTCAGTCATCGTTTGTCGGGTAATCTGGACGTATAATTGCACTAAAAGCCTGCGCTATGAGAATATCGGCGCGGTTACTTTCGGTTGTTGCTCTTCCCCTCGGGCTTTTTGCACACACCGTCGGAACGCCGGTCGGGCGTACCGGCGCTCCAACGGATAACGGCGGGCTAACGTGTAATGAGTGTCATAAGGGGGGCCTGGGATCCGCTAATTTCACCGTTTCAGTGCTCCCGTATACGCCAGGGAGGAGCCAGACGATCAGCATCATTCTGGGCATCGATTCCGCGGCCCAGGATTTCGGCTTTCAACTTACGGCCCGGCTGGCGAGTGACACAACTAAGGATGCCGGGTATTTCTTGCCTACCGACGACTCTCAGGTCTATTGTGCCGATGGCCACGCGGGTCCGTGCGGAGGGGCGGCGGTGCAGTTCTTGACTCACACCGCAGCATCGACGACGCCGAGTTCAGCCGGAAAGCGTATCTGGACCGCGACCTGGGTGCCACCAGGCCGGGACATTGGGCCGGTTCACTTCTATGTCGCCGGCGTGGCTGGAATCAATACCATGATCAGTGGCACCAAAGAAGATCACACATACACGACGGATTTCATCGTACCTGCCGCGCCATGTAATCTACCCGGACCTGTTTCCATCGCAGCCGGAAGCGGTTCGGTGGAGGACGGGGCGAGTTATCGGGGAACCATCTCATCCAATGGACTGATTTCCATTTTCGGAAACAACTTCATGGCGCCCAGCACGGCGGTGCCGAGCCCGGTAGGCTATAGTGCGACAACGAACGATCTGGTAAACGGAAATTGGCCGATGGAACTTGGCTGCGTGGGAGTGCAGGTCACAACGCCGGATGGCACCGCCTCGCGCGTGCCGGTATTTTTTGTTAGCCCGGGACAAATCAACGCCCAAGCGCCGAAGTTCGCAGCGAGTGGCCAGGCGCAGGTGCAGGTCATACTGAATCCTGATGCCAATCCGCCCCAGAAAGTCGTGAGTAACATCTACCAGGTCAAGGCGGCGCCAGTCGCGCCGTCGCTGTTCACATTTAACGGCCAGGGTACCGGCAATGTCGCGGCGCTGGATGCAAACAAGAACAATGGCTACCTGGCGGACCCGTCAGTGGTTCCGGGCGGTGTGAGCGCGGCGCCGGGCGACATCATTCAAATCTACGGTACGGGCTTCGGAGATACGAATCCGGCGTACCAGCCGGGGGTGTTCGCCGAAATTTCTCCCCTGCCTAGACTGACAAACCCGGTCTCGGTCACTATCGGCGGCGTGGCACTCTCGGCGCAGGATATCCAGTACGCAGGACTGGCATTTGATGCGCCTGGACTTTACCAATTGAATGTCCGCGTGCCCAATGTGCCGGATGGCGACCAACTCATTTCGGTCACGATGGGCAATTCCACGAGCCAGACCAATGCCACGATACCGGTAAAGCATTAGTATTCGACGGGAGAGAATTCCGGGCAGGTTGCGCCACAGTCTTCTCATAAGGACCTCTTCCATGTATCGTTCCTCATTGCTGCTGGCAGTGCTGGCTCTTTGTCCCATGCTGCCCGCTGAGAGCTCCAGGAAATCGACCACGCCCGCTTATACAGCGGCCAGCGTCGTCAATTCCGCGACCAACACGACCGATGCGATGGCGCCGAATGCGATTGGTACGATTTACGGCACCGATCTTTCCTATGAAACGGACCAGGCTTCATCCGCCAATATTGTCAACCAGATGCTTCCGGAGGTCCTGGCGGGTGTGCGAGTATACGTCGGCCGATACTCGGCAAGCCTCTATTACGTGTCTCCACGGCAGATCAATTTTCTGATGCCAGACCTGCGTTCGGGCACCTGGGATTTCTACGTAGCACGCGAAGGAACCGCTGGGCCGCATGTGCGGATCACGGTGCGCGACGTTGGCCCGGGTCTGTATCAATGGGAGCCGGGATGGATCGCATCCACGCACGCCGACGCGGGCAACATTACAAAAGCTCACCCGGCGCATGCCGGCGAAACGGTGGTGCTATACGGCACCGGCTTGGGCGACACCGAGCCACCGGAGGTAGTCGGCCAGATCAGCATGGTTCCGGCGCAGATGCAACGCCTGAGCGAGCTGCGCGTTGTGGTGGGAGGAAAGACCCTGGACAGCGCCAGCACTGCCTATGCGGGTGTTACGCCCGGCTCGCCGGGACTCTATCAGGTTAACGTCAGATTACCGAAACAGGTTGTGGCAAACCCGGAAATCCGATTAACCATTGGAGACCAATCCAGTCCCGCAAACACAAAATTACCCGTTCGTTAACCACGAATATCATGCAACTCGAAAACTCCGGCTACGTTTAACCACATAGGCTAAAATAGAGTAGGGAGTTTTTCATGGGTATTCGCGGCTCGTTCTTGGGGATCGTGATGACGGTCGGCAGTGTGCTGGCGCAGGATGCTGGGGGGCCGGTTGCGCCGCCAGCGCTGGTTGAGGACGTTGCGGCTCCGCAGAAGGCCAAGTCCGCCGGATACGCGGTGGATTCCGGCACGAAAGTTCCGTTGGCTCTCATCAATAGCGTTAGCACCAAGCACTCGGCGGAAGGCGACCGCGTCTATCTGGAAACGGTGTTTCCCATCATGGTGAACGGCCGCATCGTGATTCCACCCGGCAGTTATGTGGCGGGCACGGTAACGTTGGTGAAACGTCCAGGACGCGTGAAAGGCCGGGGCGAGCTATTTCTGCGCTTTGACTCATTGACGCTGCCGAATGGCGTGACGCGCGATTTCCGCGCCCGTATTAGCACTATGGATGGACGAGCGAGCGAAGAGTTTGACCGCGCTGAAGGCAAAATCAAGAGCGAAGGTAATAAGGGCGGCGATGCGCGCAACGTGGCGGAGGCCACGGCCGCGGGCGCTTCCATAGGAGTGATTGCCGGTGGAGCTACCGGGCACTACGGCATGGGTTCAGGAATCGGGGCTGCCGCCGGTGCGGCCGCCGGACTCATGGGCGTCCTGTTAACGCGCGGGCCTGATGCCGTGCTGGCCAAAGGCAGCACCATTGAGATGGTTCTCGACCGTACGCTGACTTTCCAGGATGCCGACCTGAACTTCGGCCCCATGCAGCCTGTGCAGGTCTCCGATGGTGGGGCGCCGCAAGGCAAGAAGAACGCCGGTGTGCTGCCGACGCGCCGGTTTCCGTTCTGAGGCATTCTTTGCCCCGCGTCCACGTGCGGTGCGGACACCCATCTTTGTTAGAATCGCTCAGGCGGAAATTCGTTGCCTTCGAGCGGAAGTCACCTACTCCAGGAAATTGAAACCTCCCGCTGTGATAGTCCGGCCCTATGGTGGCTGGGTCACAGTGGATTTGTCCTGAAATACCGCAACAGTATTTTTTATATCGATCCATATCTCTCCGACTCACTCGGTCCCGGCCACCCGCGCCTGATCGACCCCCCACTGCGCTCTCAAGATATTGCCCATGCAAGCCTGATTCTGTGCACGCACGCGCACGCCGATCATCTTGATCCGGGCACAGTACCGGCGATTCTGGCGTCGTCACGCCGCGCGAAAATGGTGATCCCGAAGGCCGTCGCAGAGCACGCCCACGGGCTCGGCATCAGTTACCAGCGCATGGTGACCACTGATTCCGGATTGCGCGTGGAATATCTGGATGACCGCGTCTATTCGGCGCCTTCAGCGCACAATGCGCTCGACTGGACCCCGCTTGGCGGCTACCCGTATCTCGGTTACTTGGTGCGGTTCGGCAATTGCACCATTTACCACGCGGGCGATGGCATTCCGTATCCCGAGCTCGCTGACCGGCTGCGCCCTTATAACATCACCGTAGCTCTGGTGCCCATCAGCGGCCGGAAGCCGGATGCCGCGCCCGGAAACTTCGAGATCGCCGAAGCGGCGCAACTGGCCGAAGACATCGGCGCGCGCTGGCTCGTGCCCATGCATTACGGCATGTTCGCGTCGAACACGGGCGATGTGAACCGGTTTATCGATCACCTGCTGGGGCAGCGGCCGTCGCAGCGGTTCAAAGTGTTCGAAGTGGGCGAGAAATGGGTGGTGGAGTGAAGGCCCCCAATATCTAACCAAAACGGCTGCCTTACCAGCCCATCTTGCTCATGCGTTCCTGAATGCGCGCGCTGTATTCGTTCATGCGCGGGGGCTTGCGCCGGAGGGGCGAAGGTAAGACGGCGGCGAGGCGCGCGCCTTGATCCCGGTTCATAAGCACCGCGGGCACTCCGTAGTGATACTGCGCCGCGGCTTCGGCCCCGTAAACGCCTGGCCCCCATTCGACGACGTTTAAATAGAGCTCGAGGATGCGCCGCTTGCCGAGGACGCGTTCGCCGATCGGCACCAGCGTGTACTCGATTCCCTTGCGCACGAGGGAGCGGCTGGTGGTGAGGAACAGGTTCTTGACCAGTTGCTGCGTGATGGTCGAAGCGCCGCGCAGTCGTCCATCTTCCTGCTCTTCTTCGATGGCGTTGCGGACCTCCTCCCAATCGAAGCCGTGGTGCTGGTAAAAGCGGCTGTCCTCGGCGGCGATGACGGCGTGCTGAAAATCGAGTGAAATGCGGCTGAGCGGAACGAACGTGTAGCGTTTGTGGTACGGCTTCTTGTGGAACCACGACTGGACCCGCCGCTCAATGTGTACCGCCGTGAACGGTGGGTTGACCGAGCGCAGGGTCATTAGGCCGAGCGCAGCCAGCGCGTAGAGCCCGAGCACACCGGCCAGCAAGTAACGCAGGAGCCGGTAGAGCAGGCTGCGCCTTTGCGCAAGCTGCGGCTTCCACGGGAACTGTTGGGTGGTGCGCGCCACACTGACAGCATACGGGATGTGATCGGGCGCGGCGGAATCACGGAGCCGGCGGCAATGGTGTTAGAAGCAAGCCGAAGCCAGGCCGCGGCCGATGATATACTTCGTTTCCATTCCATGCGTCGCGCGTCCGTTGCCCTGTTGCTATGTTGCGTCGTGCTGGCCGCACAGGATCCGGCTGAGGCCACGCGGAAGCCTGTCACCACTCCTGAAGATCTGGCGGCAGGGGAACGCATTTATCGGATACAGTGCGCTTACTGTCACGGCACACAGGGAGAAGGAGGGCGTGGCGCAACCCTCGCGCGGCCTCGCTTGTTGCATGCTCCCGACGATCAGGCCATGTTTCAGGCGATCGCGCGCGGTATCCCAGACAGCGAAATGCCGGGACACTGGTTCACGGCGCGAGAGATCTGGCAGGTGGTTGCCTTCGTGCGGACCCTGGGACGCCTGGCGCCACAGAAAATCAGTGGCGATCCGGCGAGCGGCGAAAAGCTCTATGCGGGCAAAGGCGGGTGCGCGCGCTGCCACACGGTAGGCGGACGCGGCGGCGCCATTGGCCCCGACCTGAGCGACATAGGGGCGCGCCGCAGCGTGAATTATCTGCGGGAAGCGCTGCTCAAGCCGGAATCCGCGGTTCCTGCAGATTTCCTGCAGGTCGAGGTTGCCGCGCGCGGCGGCGTGCGTATCACCGGTGTGCGCCTGAATGAAGACGCATTCTCCATTCAGATCCGGGATCTGTCAGGGCGGTTCCGCTCGTTTTGGAAAAGTGAGCTGGCCGAATTGAACAAGCAACGTGGGAAATCGCCGATGCCAAGTTACCAGGGCTTTCTCACGGCAGCCGAACTGGATGATGTGATCGCATATCTCGATTCGCAGCGGGGTGCTCAGTGAGAACACTTTGGCTGGCGGTGGCGCTGGCGACGCACGCGCCGGGGCAGGTCCCCTACGAGCGCATTTTGAAGTCGGCGGCGCAGCCGGAAAACTGGCTTACCTATTCTGGGAACTACCAGGCGCATCGATATTCGACGCTCGATCAGATTACGCGCGCCAACGTGCACCAGCTCAAGGTCGCCTGGATGTACCAGATCCGCGCGCATCACAAGGTCGAGACTTCTCCGCTGGTGTTTGACGGCATCATGTACATTAGCGAGCCGCCGAGCGATGTGACGGCGCTCGATCTGCGCACGGGCCGGCCGATCTGGAGCTATCGCCGGAGCATGCCCGCGGTTCCGGTCTGCTGCGGCCAGGTGAATCGCGGGGTGGCGGCGCTCGACGACCAGTTGTTCGTGGGAACGCTGGATGCGCACCTGGTCGCGCTGGACTTGAAGACCGGGCGGGTGCGCTGGGACGCGAAGGTGGCGGACTACAAGTCGGCAAACTCGATCACGCTCGCGCCGCTGGCGGTCAAAGACAAGATCATCGTCGGCATTGCGGGAGCGGAGTACGGCATCCGGGGATTTCTGGACGCCTACGATGCCAGGACGGGCAAGCGCGTGTGGCGTTTTTGGACGGTGCCGGGGCCGGGCGAGCCGGGCCACGAAACCTGGCCGGGTGATAGCTGGAAGACCGGCGGCGCGCCAACGTGGGTGACCGGATCCTATGATGCCGAGTCGAACTTACTTTACTGGGGCACAGGAAATCCCGGCCCGGATTTCTCTGGCGACGGGCGCAAAGGTGACAATCTATATTCCGATTGTCTGCTCGCGTTAGACGCCGACACCGGCAAGCTTCGATGGCATTTCCAGTTCATTCCGCACGACGTTAACGACATTGATGCCAACGAAATCCCCGTGCTGGTGGATGCCATGTTCCGCGGCCAGCCACGCAAACTGGTGCTGTTCGCCAATCGCAACGGGTTCTACTATATTCTGGATCGTCTCAGGGGCGAATTCCTGTACGCCAAACAATTCGCAACCCAAACCTGGGCCAAAGGGATCGACGGAAAGGGCCGGCCCATTCCCAATCCCGCCAGCGCGCCCAGTCCCGAAGGATCGCCTGTCTACCCCGATGACGACGGCGCGGCGAACTGGTACAGCCCGTCTTACAGTCCACAAACCGGCCTGTTCTATCAGAATGCCCGTGAGCAGGGGGCCATCTATTATCTGACTGAAGCTCCCTATGAACCGGGGAAGCGCTTCACCGGCGCGAGCCGGCGGCCCATTCCGGGAGAAGAGCCCTGGGGTGCGTTGCGCGCGCTCGACGCCATGACCGGCGAGCGAAAGTGGGAGTTCCGGCTGCAAACGCCGCCGTGGTCGGGCGTGCTTTCAACAGCCGGCGGCGTGGTGTTTTCCGGCGACATGCAGGGCAATTTTTTCGCACTGGATGCCGTCGACGGCAAGCTGCTTTGGCGCTTGCAGACGGGCGGCGGCATCTGGGCGAACCCCATTACCTATATGAGCGAAGGAAAGCAATATGTAGCCATCGCCGCCGGCAGCGCCATTATTGTTCTCTCAGTTGACCAATAAACAGTTGGTGCAGAAGAACCGGGTTCCCGGGTTGTGGTTGGGTCAACTTACGGTAATGGCCTCCTTAGCACGGGTTTAATCCGTCCTGCCACAAAAAAATCGTTGAACTCATCGGGACTGTGGCGTATGATGCTCCTGCACGGGGTTTAGGGCGCACCACAGACGGGTGAAAAAGCTGGAATGGGCTCAGGTTGGCTGGAGTTTGGTATCCGGCCACCGAACAGAGAGGGGCTGTTCATGACTAAGAAAATCGGGATTCATGGCATCTTCGTTTTCGTGATTTCGCTATTGTGTTCAGCCATGGTCTGGGGGCAGGCCAATACGTCGTTGCGCGGTACTGTGGCTGACCCGAGCGGAGCTATCGTGCCGAAGGCCCAGCTGACGCTGACAAACGCGGCGACGGGCTTGGAGCGCAAGGCTGTCAGTAGGGATAGCGGGGAATACGAGTTCCTGCAGGTGCCACCTGGATCTTACCGGTTGAGGGCGGAGTCATCGGGTTTCAAGAAGTACGAAGCGAACGATCTGCGCTTGGAGGTCAGCAACCCGGCTACCGTAAACATCGTCCTCGAGGTTGGCGGGACCACGGAAGTCGTCGCCGTGACGGCTGAAGTTCCCCTGCTCAACACCGTAGATGCCTCGATCGGGGCAGTGATCACCGAGAATCAGGTGAAGCAGCTTCCGCTCGAGGCCCGCGACGTGGCCGCTCTGTACAGCATCCAGCCGGGCGTGGTGTATCTCGGAAACCGTGCCGACATGCCGGTCAATACCGATACGCGCAGCGGCGCGGTGAACGGCGCCCATAGCGACCAGAGCAACATCTTACTGGATGGCGTGGATGTAAACGATCAGACTCGCGGCTATGCCTTTACTTCCGTGTTGCGCATGACTCCCGATGCGATGCAGGAATTCCGCGTTGCGACCACAAACTATGATGCCGATGGAGGGCGCTCTTCCGGGGCCCAGGTCTCGATTGTCACCAAGGGCGGAAGCAACGATTTTCATGGCTCGCTGTACGAGTACAATCGCAACACGGCGACTACGGCGAACGACTACTTCATCAAGCTGTCGGAGTTACAGAATGGACAGGAGAACAAGCCGCCCCAGTTGATCCGGAATGTCTTCGGTGCCAGTTTGGGCGGTCGTCTCAAGAAAGATCGCGCCTTCTTTTTTCTGAATTACGAAGGCCGCCGGGACGCTCAAGCCAATAGTGAGTTGCGGGTCGTGCCGACCGCTACTCTGCGTCAGGGAATTGTGCAGTACCCATACTGCACCGTGGCTGTGGATGCGGACGGCAACTGCCCGGGCGCTGTCAAGAACTTCTCGCTCTCCCCCCAAACGCTGGCCGCGATGGATCCTCAGCACATCGGGCCGAATCAGGCAGTGATGAATTTCCTCCAGGGCTATCCGCAGCCCAATGACACGGGCACCGGCGACGGCCTGAACTATGGCGGCTACCGGTTCGCCGCTCCCGTCCATAACACCTACAATACCTACATCGCACGGTTCGACTATTTGCTCACAGGAAGCGGCAATCATGCACTGTTTTGGAGAGGCAATTTCCAGCAGGACAAAGAGGACGGTGTCCCGTACCTGCCCGGTCTGAGCCCGCTGCGGACCGACATCGACCATAGCAAGGGGTTCGTGGCTGGTTATACCGCTGTTTTGACTCCGAACCTAGTCAATAATTTCCGCTACGGTCTGACGCGCCAAAGCCACGGTGTGCAGGGAAACTCCAATGAGACTTGGATCCGGTTTCGCGGCCTTAACGACAACGCCGCCAACGCCCCGAACAATTTCGTCTACACCCACGCTTTCACCGCTCCGGTGCATAACCTGGTGGACGATCTTTCGTGGAAGAAAGGCAGTCACTCGATTGCCGCCGGTGTGAACGTCCGCTTTATCCGCAATCCGCGACTCAGCCTGGAGAATTCATTCAGCGACGGCGTCACCAACGCCTCCTACCTCACTGCGGCCGGCATCGCCAACACGGGTACCTTCATGGATCCGCCACTCAATTCACTCCCGGCCGTGCTTCAGTCTTTCAATAACTCCTACGACTACCCGCTCATGGCTCTGATGGGCGCCGTCACTCAGGGCGACGCCGTCTACAACTACGACCGGCAAGGAAATTTGCTCGCGCAGGGCGCTCCGGTCAAGCGCCACTTCGCAGCCGATGAATATGAGTTCTATATCCAGGACTCTTTCCGGATCAAGCCCAACCTCACCATCACCTATGGCCTGCGCTACGAGTTGCTCTCGCCGCCCTGGGAAACGAACGGACTGCAAGTCAGTCCGAATGTCGATATGGGGCAGTGGTTCCTCACGCGAGCACAGAACATGGCGAAGGGAATCCCGTCGAACGCTGATCCTGTCCTCTCCTTTGATCTGGCCGGGCCGGCCAACGGCAAGCGCGGCTTCTACGGCTGGGATTACAACAATTTCGCGCCGCGGCTCGGCATTGCTTACTTGCCGGGGCCGAAATCGGGTTTCCTGAAGAGCATCTTTGGCGACAGGCAGACCTCGATCCGCGCGGGTTTTGGTGTGGTGTACGACCACATTGGCGCCGGTTTGCTGAATAGCTTTGATTCAAACGGTTCCTACGGTCTTTCGAGCGTGATTACAAGTCCGCCGGGAGTGTTAGGACTCGACAACGCGCCGCGCATCATCAGCGTGAATGCCGTGCCGTCGGACGTACTGGCTCCAGCGCCGCCCGGGGGCTATCCACAGACACCGCCCCCGACGCCCGGAAACATCTTCTGGGGACTCGACAACTCCCTGCGTACGCCTTATTCGTATCAACTCAGCTTCTCGATCAGCCGCGAGTTGCCGAAGAATATGATTGTCGAGGCTTCTTACGTTGGGCATCTGGCCCACAAACTGCTCGTCCAGGAAGATTTGGCCATGCCGCTCAATCTGGTGGACAAAGCCAGCGGCGTCGATTATTTCCACGCGGCCACGCGCTTTTCCCAGCTCGCACAGGCCGGTACTGACGTTTCAGCCATCACCCCTTCGCTTGTCGGCTCGACCGCAAGTTTCTGGTCCAACCTGTTCCCCGGGCTTGCCGGCGGTGGCCTCACCGCCCTCCAAGGCGCGTACTCAGTGATGAAAGACTTCCTGTACAACGAAACCACGGGCCTGTTCGTTCTCGATTTCCCTGGAATCGGGTGTGACAACGGATGCAGTAAGTTCGGCGGAAACGCCTTCTACAACCCGCAGTATTCCTCGTTGTATGCATGGCGCTCCATCGGTAACTCGTCATACAACGCGATGCAACTGGCTTTGCGGAAGCGCTTTTCGCAAGGTGTGCAGTTCGATTTCAACTACACGTTCTCGAAGTCGCTCGATTTGTCCTCGGATGCGGAGCGGATCCAACCAGTCGGCGGTCTTGGGGGACAGGTAATCAACTCGTGGGACTACAAGGCGCTTCGCGCAGTATCGGATTTCGACACCCGGCACCAGATCAGCGCCAACTGGGTGATCGAGCTCCCCTTCGGCCGCGGCAAGCGTTTCGGGAGCAATCTGAGTGCAGCCGCCGACGCTTTAATCGGCGGGTGGCAACTGTCGGGCATCTATCGCTGGACTACCGGCTTTCCGTTTAGCGTTTTCAATGGAGCGACCTGGTCGACCAACTGGGAACTCGGCGGCGATGCCGTACCCACCGGACCGCTGCCCTCGACCGGTGTTTACAAAAACGGAGATGGCTCGGTCAACGTCTTTGCAGACCCGGGTAAAGCGATCGGCGGCTTCCGTTACACATATCCCGGTGAATCTGGAGCGCGGAACAATCTGCGTGGCGATGGTGTGTTCGGGTGGGATATGGGGCTGGGGAAACGGTGGAAGATGCCCTACGCTGAGGGCCACAGCTTGCAGTTGCGCTGGGAGGTATTCAACGTCCCGAATGCCGTAAGATTCGACGTCCAATCCATCAGCCCCGAGCTGGACATTTCCACGTCGTTCGGCAAATATACCAGGCTGCTGTCGAATCCACGAATCATGCAGTTCGCATTGCGTTACGAATTCTGAACGGCCGGTTCGGGCGGACTCGAAGTCCGCCCCGGGCTCTCCAAGGCCTCACAACATCCACTGACGATCGGTTTACGCCGCTATTTGACACCGCTGCGCGCCTGGCATGTAATGAAAACACAGTGCACTTCTTATGTGGATAGTCCGGCTCGCGCTCCGGCGCCCCTATACGTTCGTCGTGATGGCGCTGGTAATCGTGATTTTAGGCGTGCTCGCGATCCTCCGCATGCCCGCCGACATTTTCCCTGAGATCAACATTCCGGTGGCCAGCGTGATCTGGAGTTACGGCGGCGTCTCGCCCGAAGAGATGGCGGAAGTCATCACCATCCGCTGTGAGCGCGCCTTCACCACCTCGGTGAATGACATCGAGCACATGGAATCGCAATCGTTGCCGGGTGTTGCGATCATCAAGATCTTCTTCCAGCCAAACGCCAAAATCGAGGCCGCCGTGGCGCAGCTTGCCGCCAGTTCGCAATCGGTGCTGCACTCGCTGCCGCAGGGCATTTATCCCCCGTCGATCCTGCGCTACAACGCTTCGAGCGTGCCCATTCTGCAACTGAGCATATCGAGCGACACCATGAGCGAGCAGGCGATCTACGACTACGGCTACAACTTCATCCGTACGCAGATGGCCACGGTGCAGGGCGCGAGTTTTCCACTGCCCTTCGGCGGCCGCCCGCGCCAGGTCATGGTGGACATCGATCCGCGTGCGCTCTATGCGCAGGGGCTTTCAGCGAACGACGTCTCCGCCGCGATCAATGCGCAGAACATCATTCTGCCCTCCGGTACCGTCAAAATCGGCGCGCGCGAGTATAACATCCGGCTGAATGGCAGCCCGGAAGTGATCGAGGCTTTCAATAGCCTGCCGATCAAGCAGTCTAACGGTTCGACCATCTACATTCGCGATGTGGCGCACGTGCGCGATGGTTACGCGGTGCAGACCAATATTGTGCGGCACAACGGCAATCGCGGAGCGCTCCTCACCGTGCTGAAAAACGGCGGCGCTTCGACGTTGGACATCGTGCGCAGGCTGCGGCAGATATTGCCACGCATCGAATCCACGCTACCGTCGCAGCTGCATTTGCGCATGCTGTTCGATCAATCCGTGTTTGTGAGGGCCGCTATTCAAGGGGTGCTCAAAGAGGCGGTCATCGCGGCGCTGCTCACCGCGCTCATGATTCTGTTGTTCCTGGGGAGCTGGCGCAGCACACTAATCGTCTGCATCTCGATTCCGCTCTCGATCCTCACCTCGCTAGCCATCCTCCATATGCTGAACGAAACCGTGAACGTGATGACACTGGGCGGCCTCGCGCTCGCCGTCGGTATTCTAGTGGACGACGCCACGGTAGAAATCGAAAACATCCATCGCAATCTGGCGCAGGGAAAGCCGATTCTGCGCGCGATTCTCGACGGCGCGCAGCAGATCGCCGTACCGGCGTTCGTTTCGACGCTGTGCATTTGCATCGTCTTCGTGCCGGTAGTGTTCCTGACCGGCGCGGCCAAGTATCTATTCACGCCTCTGGCGCTCGCCGTCGTGCTGGCCATGATGGCATCGTATATCCTCTCGCGAACCCTGGTTCCGACCATGGTGAAGTACCTAGTGCGCAGCGAAGTGGACCGCTACCGCGTGCCGGAAGGCGCGGCCGGCGTTCACGATGACGGCATCTTCTGGCGCGTGCATTATGTTTTCAATCGCGGTTTTGAACGCATGCGCGAGAGTTACCGCCGGATGCTGGATGCCGGGCTCCATCACCGCAAGCTGGTGGCCCTGTGTTTCTTTCTGATCACCTTGGCATGCGCCGCGCTCTATCCATTCATCGGCACCGACTTTTTTCCACAAGTGGACGCGGGCCAGATCCGCTTCCACGTGCGCGGTCCTGCCGGGACGCGCGTGGAAGAGACGGAGCAAATCTTCGCGCGCGTGGAAAATACAGTGCGCGGCACGATCCCGGCCCGCGAGCTGTCCGACATTCTGGATAACATCGGCTTGCCGTACAGCGGGTTCAATCTGGCGTATAGCGACAGTGGCATCATCGGCGAGTTTGATGGCGAGATCCTGGTGTCGCTCAAACCGGGAGAGCACGGGCCTACCGCGGACTATATCCGCGAGTTGCGCGCTCGCCTGAACACGCAGTATCCCGATCTCACGTTCTTCTTTCAGCCGGCCGACATCGTGGGGCAGACCCTCAATTTCGGCTTGCCCGCGCCCATTGACGTGCAGGTGGGTGGGCCCTTAACCAACGCGCCTGCTAATTACCAGCTCGCCCGGCAGATCGAACGGCGTCTGGCTAATATTCCCGGGGCCGTGGACGTGCACGTACATCAGGTCCTGAACGTGCCGGAGCTTAGGCTGAATGTGGACCGCACCCGCGCCGAGCAGCTTGGCCTTAGTGAGCGGAACGTTGCCGATAGTCTGCTGGTCTCGCTCAGCTCGAGCATGCAGACGGCGCCGAACTACTGGATCAATCCCGCTAATGCCGTCGATTACCCGGTGGCCGTGCAGACCCCGGAGTACCGTGTGGATTCGACCGAAGCGCTGCTTTCCACGTCGATTCACGGCGCCTCAAACCGCTCGACGCAGCTGCTAAGCAATCTGGTGCGGCTCGACCGCGGCACCACCGCGTCGGTCGTCACCCATTACAACGTGCAGCCGGTTTACGACGTGTTTGCCAACGTGCAGGACCGCGATCTGGGCAGCGTGGCCCGCGAAGTCGATCTCGTCCTGGATGAGTTCCAGCCCAAGCTGCCCCGCGGAAGCTTTTTCGAAACGCGCGGGCAGGTCGAGACCATGCGGTCGTCATTTATCGGGCTGGCGCTTGGGCTGGTATTCGCGATTCTGCTCGTGTATTTCGTGATGGTGGTGAATTTCCAGTCGTGGCTCGATCCTTTCATCATCCTGATGGCGCTGCCGGGCGCACTTGCGGGGATTCTGCTGATGCTGTTCCTGACGCAAACTACGCTGAACGTGCCATCGCTCATGGGCGCTATCATGAGCATCGGAGTAGCCACGGCAAACAGCATTCTGCTGGTGAACTTTGCCAACGACCTGCACCGCGCGGGAGAAGACGCGCGCACGGCGGCGCTTGAAGCCGGTTTTGCGCGCCTGCGGCCGGTGGTCATGACGGCGCTGGCCATGATCGTCGGCATGGTGCCCATGGCGCTGGGGATGGGCGAAGGCGGGGAGCAAAACGCGCCCCTGGGCCGGGCGGTGATCGGCGGGCTGCTGATGGCCACGTTCGCGACCCTGTTTGTCGTGCCCGTGGTCTATAGTGTGTTGCGCAGCAAGCCGCCCAAAGATTTTGACGAACTGGAAGTCGCGGACCTGTGAGGAACTGAATTGGCAATTCGCGAACCCATCGTTTCGGATAGTGAGGCGCAACGCGTAAAGCGGCCCATGCGTTCCAGCCGACGCTCGCTTCTTGGACTCTTCGTATTACTAGCTCTGGTAGTCGTCGTGGCGATCGTATTCGGTCTCCGCCCGCGTCTGGCGCGCGACAAGGCTTTGTCGGCGGCTTCCGGGGCCGCGGAGGAAAAGCCGCCCGTGGTCAATGTGGCGCCGGTCCGGCGGTCGCCATCCAGCTCAGTGCTCGAGTTGCCCGGTGATTTGCAGGCTTATCTGGAATCCCCGATTTTCGCCCGCGCCGACGGTTACATGACAAAGCGCCTGGTGGATTATGGCGATCGGGTGCATGCCGGTCAGTTGCTGGCGGAAATCGAGACTCCGGAACTTGACCAGCAGCTAGCCCAGGCCCGGGCCAGCGTGGCTCAATCGCACGCGGCCCTGCAGCAATATCAAGCCGCGCTGGTTCGTGCCAATGCCAACCTTCGGCTGTCGCAGGTCACTGTCGCCCGTTGGAAGAGACTGACGGAAAAGGGAGTGGTTTCGAAACAGGACGGCGACGAGAAGCAGGCGGACTTCGATGTGCGTCAGGCTGAAGTGGCCGCCGCTCAGGCCAACATCACCGCCGGAATGAAAGCGGGCGAAGCCAGCGAAGCCGGTTTGCGGCGTCTCGAAGAACTCAAGTCTTTCTCTAAAGTGACGGCTCCCTTCGACGGCATCATCACTTTGCGCAACATGGACATCGGAACGCTGGTGAATGCCGGAAATGGAGGCCCGAACCGCGAAATCTTTCGCATCGCACAGATTCAGCGCATGCGCATTTTCGTCAATGTGCCACAGACCTATGCGGCGCTTATCAGGACGGGCCAGCATGCCGAATTGCGCGTTCAAGAATTACGCGGCCAGATCTTCCCGGCCATCGTGGCCCGCACCACCGGCTCGGTCGACGCGAACTCGCGCACTATGCTGGCCATTCTAGAGACACCCAATGCGAAGAGTATCCTGCTTCCAGGCATGTACGCGCAGGTGAAGTTCTCGTTTCCCGGTAGCAAGGCCGCGCTCCTCGTCCCGGGCGATGCGCTATTGCTGGGCCGCGAGGGGCCGCGCGTTGCCGTGGCCGGTCCGGACCACGTCGTGCACATGCGCAGCATTCACATCGTGCATGATTACGGCGCCGACCTGGAAGTGGATTCAGGTGTCGCCGATGGCGATTTGGTGGTGGTCAATCCCAACGATCACGTGCGCGAGAATGTTCGCGTAGACCCGCGCGGGCCGGCGAAATAGGCCGGGCGTTCGTTTTCATCCGTACAGATGTTCGCAACCGGTCGGGCTCGCATAAAACGCATTGCCCCGGTAGCCCAGCTCATCCAGGCCGGCGCGCGAGGTGTAGAAACCGTGGATCACCTGCTCTTTCAGGTAAACGAAGAAAAACGTGCCTGGATTCTCAGAACTACGATCCGGCCGATTGTCCGCGATTCTCTCGACGATAGCCAATTGCTCCGCCGGCCCCACGGAATTGAAACCCCGGCCGTGCTTGCGCTGCGATGCCGCGTCCAGCCATGCGAGACCTTCCCGCACGATTTTCTGTGCGTCAAATTCCTCGAGCTTGCGTACCGATCCCGAGCCGTAGTAATGCACCGCCAGCGTGCGATCGGGCGGTGAGAGTGCCCGCGCCGCCGCGCGCACAGCCGCGGCTTCGGAGACAGTCAGATCAATCCATTCGGCGATCTCGCGCACAACCAGCGTTTCAGGCGTTTCGCCCAGTAGCACCGCAGTCAGCCGCAGGATGGTTTGATATTCATCGCGCGAAAAAAATGCCGGCTGATACGCGGCCGCGCGCAATTCGACCAGTTCCGTCTCGCCACCTGGGGCAACCGGATGACCCTCGAGCGCATGTCCCAGATGTTCGCGCGAGGCTTCGTAAACGCCCGGCGGCAGTTCGGCTGCATCTAGATCGGCGCCCGCCCAGCCCGCGAGCACCACGCCCCCGCCCAATTGCATTAACCAGCGACGCCGGGTGAGCATCACAGCTCCCCTTTGCGGAATTGCTCCGCAATGTAATCGGCGGCGCGCGCGGAAATGGCCATGATGGTCAATGTCGGTTCCGAGCAGCCTTGCGTGACGAAGCACGCGCCATCGGTGACGAACACGTTCTTCACATCGTGCACCCGGTTGTATGCGTTCAGCACACTGGTCTTCGGGTCCTTCCCCATACGCGCGGTGCCACACTCGTGGATATTCTTGCCGAAGATGTTCAGCTCGTCACGCGGCGGCGTCCGATCCTCGAGCCTGAGTGCGTCCATGATTTCGCCCAGATGATCGCGCATGGCTTTGGCCATGGCATGTTCATTTTCGCCGTAGCTCGCGTGGATGTGCAGCGCCGGAATGCCCCAGGCGTCTTTTTTCTCCGGATCGAGCGTCACGTAATTATCCTGCCGCGGCAGGCACTCGCCCTGCGCATAAACGTTGAATGAGTACGGTATCTGCGAGCGCACTTTGTCGCGGAACCCACGTCCGAATCCCGGCGTGGAGAAGGCGTGCCCGTACAGTTCCTGGCGGCCATCGCCCGCAAAATAGTAACCGCGCAGGAAATTCTTATTCCGATACGGGCCGACGGTGTTCACGTACTTGGGGATGATGTAACCGCACGGACGTCCCACTGGCTCGCGGACCGCCGACTTAAGCGGCGCCATGGTACCGCCGCCGTGCTCGAGTGTCGTGTGGTCCATCAGGTAGTGACCTAAGACGCCCTGCGAATTTCCGACGCCGTTCGGGAACCGCGGCGAGCGCGAATTGAGCAGAATGCGTGTGGATTCAAGAGCGCTCGCGGCCAGCACAATGGTCTTGCCACGCACCTCGCGCGCCGCTTTTGTGGACCGGTCGATGTACGCCAAACCCGCCGCCTTACCTTCGGCATTCATGATCACGTGGCTCACCACCGCATCGCTCACTAGGTGAAGGCGCCCCGTGCGCGCCGCCGCCGGCAGCGTCACCGACGGACTATTGAAATATGAGGCCGTGAAGCAGCCGCGCTGGCACTGGTCGCAATAGTGGCAAGCCGGCCGGCCGTTGAGCGGCACCGTCAGATTCGCGCTGCGGTCGACGATCAGCTTCCAGCCGAATTTCTTTTCGACGATCTCTTTCGCCACCAGCTCGCCACACGAGAGGCGCATGGGCGGCAGAAATCTGCTGTCAGGCAGCTGCGGCAGACCTTCATACGACCCGCTGATGCCGATGTAGTTCTCCACGCGGTCGTAGTATGGCTCGAGTTCCTTGTAGTTGATGGGCCAGTCCTGCCCGTACCCATCTCGGCTCGCAGACTTGAATTCGAAATCGCTGTAGCGATAGCTCACGCGCGCCCAGCAGAAAGTCTTACCGCCCACCTGCCGCCCGCGAATCCACATGAAGGGCTTGTCGGCGGGAAAAGTGTAAGGATGCTCGCTGTCATTGACGAAGAACTGGTGGCTGTAATCGTCGCAGGCATAGCAGAGCCGCTGCACCGGCTGGTCGGCCAACAGCTTTTTCTGATTGCCGAAGCCGCGATACTTCAATTGATAGGGCCAGATGTGCTCGGTGAAATCGCGTGTGGGTACGCGCGGCGGCCCGGCCTCCAGCATCAGCACTTCCACGCCTTTTTCGGTCAATTCCTTGGCGACCCAGCCGCCGCTCGCCCCGGAACCGACCACGATTACGTCATAGGTTTTGCTGGCCATCGCGCGCGTAATCGAGAGTGTACCATCGATAAGGGGTCATTCATGGCGACGAGCGGCAAAGTGAAAGTGGGCATCATCGGATCGGGTTTCGAAGCGGACATTCATGCTGCGTCTCTCAAGATCATGCCCGAAGAGGCAGAAGTGGTGGCGGTGGCGTCGCCCACTCCTGGGCACCCGGAAGCACTTGCGAAGAAATACGGCATCCCACACGTCTTTTACGACTACCGCGAAATGCTGAAGGAAAAAGATATCGAGATGGTCACCATCAACGCGCCTAATTACTTGCACTGCGCCATGGCGCGCGACATCGCCCAGGCTGGTAAACACGTGGTGTGCGAGAAGCCGCTGGCCATGACGCTCGAAGAAGCCGACGAGATGATTGACGTCTGCAAGAAGCAGGGCGTCATGCTCGCCTATGCCGAAGAACTGCTCTTTACACCGAAATACGTCAAGGCCAAACAAATGGCGGATCAGGGCGCGTTCGGCAAAGTGTATCTGGTGAAGCAGAGCGAAAAGCATTCCGGCCCCCATGCCGGCTGGTTCTGGGATGTCGACAAGTCCGGCGGCGGCGTCTTCATGGACATGGGCTGTCACGGCATCGCTTTCTGTTACTGGTTTCTGGGACGCCCGAAAATCAAGAGCGTCTATTGCCAGATGGCGACCTACGCGCACGCGGACAAGACCAAGGGCGAGGACAATTGCATATGCATCTTGGAATTCGAGAACGGCGCCACAGGCTTGATCGAAGATAGCTGGGCCAAGCCCGGCGGCATGGACGATTACACTGAAATTTACGGCACGCGTGGCGTGAGCTACGCGGACCTGCACATGGGCAACGCGCTGCCCACGTTCAGCGAGCCGGGTTACGGCTACGCGGTTGAGAAGGCGCCCAGCACGCAGGGCTGGAGCTATCCGGTTTTCGAAGAGCACTGGAACTACGGATTGCCGCAGGAACTGGACCACTTCGCGCGTTGCGTGCGCGGAAAGGAGACGCTGCGTTCCACCG
>Ga0310810_10000756_pt1 | contig 32660 bp, 27 predicted proteins | sample NCmetagenome_FD_207641 | JGI IMG/M metagenome (GOLD analysis project Ga0310810, IMG submission 207641) | Soil microbial communities from experimental microcosm in Duke University, North Carolina, United States - NC | ecosystem: Engineered > Artificial ecosystem > Soil microcosm > Unclassified ... | reverse complement strand
TCCATCGTGAACGTCAGAGGACGGTCCACCATGCCGTGGATCATGAGACGGTGGTCCTTCGGATCGATGTCCGGCAAGAAGGAGCCACGCGTCGTCGCCCAGTAGTGGAGCGAGGATGGCGTGATCACCCCGATCTGATCCTGAAGCGGGCTCGCCACATGAAACACGAGGCCGAAGGCATCGGGCGAAGGCCGACCACCGTGCGGTATGCGCACAGAGGTCACGAAATGGGAGCGGTCGCCGTAGGCAATCAGGTCCTTGTTGCCCCTGATCATCGTCGGCTCTGGTGCCTGTGCTGCGGAAGCGGGTGTTTGGCCGCTCGCCGGCGCTACCGCTCCGAGGGTCAAACCGCCGGCCAACGTCGCGCCATGTTTGAGGAGTTCCCGTCGATCAAGTCGTTTCGAACCCATCGCTCGCTCCTTCGGAAAAATGAGGGCTGTGGGGAATCCCGCGGTCGAGAGTATACGCGGTCTTGGGCGCCCGATCTCATCCGAGCTACCCCGGCGATGGTGTGGGTGCGTGCCTACTGGGAGTTGGGTTGGCGTCGCCGATCGGCCTGATTTCGGCGGTCTGGTGCTCCTGTCCGCCGGTCCGACATGAACCGGCGGTCCGGCAGGCTCTGCATCCACTGTCTCGAGCACTGCGCGCAATGACACACGCCCACACGGCCAGCCGCGTCAGTCCTGATGACCGACGTGTTGGTGGATGCGCAATATGGGCAGCGGGGGAGACGCGTACCCAAGCCCGAGACGTATAACTCGGATCACGTGCGAGCCCTGCACGCTTTTTGGATACCTCAGCGAACGTCCTTGAGTCCTTCGGTGAGCTCGATGTACGTGCCCCAGGGATCCTGGATGAAGGCGATCGAAATGTTCAGCGCCGGGACTTTCGTGTATGGGCGATCGAGCTTGATACCCATCGCTTCCAGCTTCTTGCAGAACGCCTCGAGCCCCTGCACCTCGAAGCCGATGTGGTCGAGCACGCGGCCACGCGTGCCCGTGACAAGTGTCGCCGCCTGCCCGAATGAGAGATCGAGGCCCGGCAGGTTGGCCGTGTTGTAGACGCCGCGCGTTGCGGGCTTCGCGCCAAACACCTTCACGTACCAGTCACGCATCTCGGCTGCCGGTCCCGCGAAGTGCACGTGATGAAGCGCGATCGGCGCCGGGTTGCTCTTCACCTCGAAGAACTGAACCTTGATGTCGTCCGGTCCCATCGCGAACGCCGAGTAGCTGCCCTGCTCCTTGTTGAACGAGATGTCGTCGGTGACGACGTCGCCGGCGCCGGCCTCCTCGCGGGTGACGATCGGATAGCCCGCGGCCCTTGCCCTGTCGCGCATCTGCCGAACATCCTTCACCGCGAACGCGATGTGGTTCACCGTGGTTCCCTTGGTGCCGCCGGTGGGCTTCTGCTCGCGCAGGAAGATCAGCACGTTCGGGAACATCACGATCTCGTTCGGGCTCGTGCCGACCTTCACCGATGTGCCGCCTAGCGTGTCGACCCAGAACTTCTTGTGCGCGTCGATGCTGGTCACGTTCAGGTGGTGATGTCCGTAGACCACCGGTGCGTCTTTGGCCACGAGAAGCTGCGCTGACGCAGGTGATGCCCACGCCAGCGCTAGAAGAACGACGAGGGGAGCGCGCATTACGCTGTCGCGGTCGTGGTCCGATGCGCGCGCAGGAACGATCGGATCTGCCGAATCGCCAGCGGAATCCGTTCCTTCGGCTCCTTCCAGGGGAACATGCTGACCTCGGCGTTCGGCGCGAGCATCGCCGCTTCCATCGCCGTCTTATAAGGGTGCGCCGGGATGTCGTCCGGCAGGATCAGCACTGGCGTCTTGCACGCCTTCACGAAATCGCGGTTCACCGACCAGACGAAGTCCGGATTGGCCTTGTACATCTTCGTCAGGAACTGCTCCACCTGCGCCATCTTCACGTCAGGGTGGCGTTTCACGTAGTCCGGTCCCCACCCCTGCATGTTCGTGTCGAACATCAGCGTTGGCATTTCCGGGCGGAAGCCGCTCGGCTGTGCGAGCACCGCAGCGACGACGCGGTTGGGGGCGTGTTTGAGAAGGTTCCAGATCAGCGGCCCGCCGATGCAGAAGCCCATCACCATAAACTTGTCGATGCCGAGGTGATCCATCAGGCCGATCTGATCCTCGGCGAACATGTCCCACGGCCGATCGGCTTCGAGTGGACCGCTCGACTCGCCGCTGTTGGCAGTGCGCAGGTCGGCGCCGACGCAGCGGTACTCGCTCTTGAACTCGCCCGGAGCGTCGAACGGATTGGTCAATCCCTTGATCGTCGAGCCGCCGAGACCGCCGCCGGAGATGAGCAGCAGCGGAAAGCCCGAGCCCCACTCCTGATAATGGATGCGCACCTTGCCGCGCTCGTAGAATTTGCCGGCGGCCGCGGGCTGGTTGTTCTGCTGTGCGAGGACGGGCGGCACTGCGGCCATGGCGGCTGCGGCGGCGCCGGTCTTCAGGATCTTGCGTCGAGTTTCATCGACCATGGCGTTCCTCCTCGAGTGGGCACTCTTATACACCTGAATCGGGGTCAGCGCGTACCCGTTTGGACGTGATTTGCGATACGGGTTCCGCTATAAATGACGGTTCACGCATCGTTTCCACAGTCGCCCCCGGAGGCCAACAGATGGTACTCACCAAGTCCGAACTCATTGGCTCGCTCCAGCACGAAGTCCACATCCTGCTGCATCTGGCCGGCAAGATCGATCGCGCAAAGCTCGATTACCGGCCGACGCCGAAGCAACGCAGCATCCTGGAGCTGCTGCGGTATCTCACCGTCATGGGACCAGCCATGGTCGAGGCGGCAAAGGCAGGGGCATTCGATCGGGCGGCGTGGGGTGCGGCGATACAAGCCGCCGAAGCGCGCGATTTCGACCAGACGCTCGCCGCGATCGCCGCACAACGCGACATCTACGCGTCTGGAATTGGTGCCATGTCGGACGCAGACTTCAGGGTGGAGATCGAGATGTTCGGCCGCAAGACAACGCGCGGTGCGTTTCTCGTCAACACCGTCCTCTGCGGGTACGCGGCCTATCGCACGCAGCTCTTTGTCTATCTCAAAGCGTGCGGACGCGAAGAGTTGAACACGATGAATTTGTGGGCCGGCGTCGACGCGGCGATGGCCGGCTGACAAGCGCCCTTCCCGTCAGCGGTGCTTCTCGTCATTTCGCGGCGGCCGTTTGCGTCACCGCGGCGCCGACTGGCAGCCGCTGCACGATCTCGATGCGCGTTCCCCAGGGATCGGTGATGTAGGTGATCGTGTTTCCCGTCGATCCCTTGCCGACGGGCTGATCGAGCTTGATGCCCATTTCCTCGAGTCGCTTCACGAACGCCGCGTGGTCCTTGACGTCGAAGCCGAAGTGATCGAGCGCGCGATGCCGCGTCGGTGCCTGGGGCGTATCAGCCGCGTTGAACCGCAGTTGCACGCCCGGCACGTCCACGACCGGCGCATCGTTCCGCGTCGTCTTTTGCCCGCCGAACACGCGCGCGTACCACTCCACCGCCTTCGGGATGTCGGCCTTCGGCACCGCCAGGTGAATGTGCCCGTTGCGAATCGGGACGCTCTGCGTCTTGTCTTCCTGGATCTCCATGCGGATGCCGTCGGGCGTTTCGACAAACGCCTGGTCCTGCCGGGTGCCGCCGCCAGGAAGCGCGTTGCCAGGCAACACCTTGACCCCCGCGGCCTTCCATTCCGCGGTGCGCTTCTGCACGTTGTCGACAAAGAAGCCGACGTGGTTGACGACGGAGCCGGTGGTCCCGCCGTCACCCTTTTCACCGTTGAGGATGAGGCTGATGTAGAGGCCCGGGAACCCGATCAGCGGCTGTCCACCCGGCATGTACAGCTTGCCGCCCATGGCGAGAAACAACTTCTTGTCGGCGTCGACGTCTTTCGCGGCGATGTGCCAGTGGCCCATCGTGGCGCCAGCATCGTTATACGGCGCGAGCTGCGCGGACGCCGTGGTGGCGACGAGCGTCGAGGCGAACGTCAGGGCAACGAGCAGGGACGTTTTCATGGCGCGGATTATAGTCGCCGTCGCGCGCATTGAGCATTTTCCCCGTCGACCCCACTAAAATAGCGTGCTCGTGTTTCGAAAGCTGTGGTGGCTGACCGGCACCTTCATTCTGGTCATCGTGCCGATCGTGCATGCCGGTCAGGATGAAGGACCGCTGCCAGCGACCGCCGGAGCTGAACCGGCGAATACTGGGCCGGCGAAAGCCGGCCCCTACGCAAGCGGCCCACCCGCGTTCGACTTACCCGCGGATTTCGACGGACCCGCGCCGCCGGTGGCGCCGGCGGTGATCGCTCGTGATGATTCCGGCCGCGCCACGATTCGCGCCATTCGGATCGCGACGCCGCTGCGGATCGACGGCGCGCTCGACGAGCCGCTCTACAGCAGCGTGCCGCCGATTTCAGATTTCATTCAGCAGGAGCCACGCGAGGGTGAGCCGGCGACCGAGAAGACCGAAGTCTGGCTCGCGTTCGACAACGACAACGTCTACGTGTCGTTCCGGTGCTGGGAGAGCGAGCCGGATCAGATGATCGCCAACGAGATGCGGCGCGATGGTCCGAACATGTGGCAGGGCAACGACATCGTCACCTTCATGTTCGACACCTTCTACGACCGCCGCAACTCGGTCAACTTCGTCACCAACGCGCTCGGCGCACGTCAGGACGGACAGGTGACGAACGAGCGGCAGTGGAACGGCGATTGGAATACGGTCTGGGACGTGAGGGCCGGCCGCTTTGAGGGCGGGTGGACGGTCGAAATCGCCGTCCCCTTCAAGTCGCTGCGCTATCGACCCGGCCGCGCACAGGTTTGGGGCTTCAACGCGTTCCGCACCAATCGATGGAAGAACGAGATCTCATACGTCACACGCGTCCCGGCCGCGCGTGGGCAGTCGGCGCTCTATCAGGGATCGGTTGAGGCCACCGTTGTCGGACTCGAAGTTCCATCCGGTACGAGAAACCTCGAGCTGAAGCCGTACGCCATTTCCGATGTGACAACGAATCGCGCGTCCGCCCGATCGAATGACGTGAGCGGCGATGTCGGCCTCGATGTGAAGTATGGACTGACGCAGAACCTGACCGCGGACTTCACATACAACACCGATTTCGCGCAGGTCGAGGTCGACGAGCAGCAGGTGAATCTGACGCGCTTCAGTGTCTTCTTCCCTGAGAAACGCGATTTCTTTCTCGAGAACCAGGGGCTCTTCGCGTTCGGCGGTGCCGCGGCGGGTGGCTTTTCAGCCCAGAACAGCGACGTGCCGATTCTGTTCTACAGCCGCCGGATCGGTCTGAACGATGGACAGCCCGTACCAATCATCGCCGGTGGCCGGACGACGGGCCGAGTCGGGCGCTACAGCCTGGGCCTGGTCGACATGCAGACGCAGGACGATCGCGGAGTCCGCTCGACGAATTTCTCTGTCGTCCGTCTCAAACGCGATCTGTTTCGGCGCAGCAATATCGGCCTGCTGCTGACCGGCCGGTCTGTCGGGCAAAGCGGCAGCGGCACGAACGGCGTCTACGGTTTCGACGGCACGTTCGGCTTTTACGACAATCTGAACATCAACACGTACTGGGCTCGCTCGCAGACAAACGGCCGCACGGCCAACGACATCAGCTACCGCGGTCAGCTCGATTACAACGGCGACCGTTACGGTGCGCAGCTCGAACACATCGCGGTCGGCGACGATTTCAATCCGGAGGTCGGTTTCCTCCGTCGACGCGACATGCGCCGCAGCACCGCACTGGGGAGGTTCAGTCCGCGGACAAGACGCTTCGCTTCGGTGCGGAAGTTTTTCTATCAGGGCTCAATTGACTACATTACCAACGGCAGAGGCCACCTCGAGACCCGCACCTCCACCGGAGAGTTGGCGATCGAGTTCCAGAACAGCGATCGCCTCTTCGTCGACCTCACCGACAGCTACGAGTTTCTGCCGCTTCCGTTTGAGATCGCGCCGGGCGTTACGCTGCCGGTCGGCGGCTATCGTTTCGACAACGTCCACGTGCAGATGAACCTCGGACAGCGCCGCAAGATGAGCGGCCAGTTCGCGCTGGATCGCGGCAGCTTCTACAGCGGCCACAAGACGACGGTCAGTGTGAGTCGGGGACGGATGAATGCAGGAGCGCGTCTGTCGCTCGAGCCGGCGTATCTGCTCAACGTGGTCGATCTGAAGGAGGGCTCGTTCACGAACCAGCTGGTCGGATCGCGTGTCACCTACACGATGACACCGATGATGTTTACGAGCGCGCTTCTGCAGTACAACTCGAGCAGCCATTCTGTCAGCGCGAACGTGCGCCTACGGTGGGAATACCGTCCCGGCAGCGAGTTCTTCGTCGTCTACAACGAGGACCGAGACACGCTCGCGCGCCGCTTTCCGCAGTTGTCCGGCCGGGCGCTGATTCTCAAAATCAATCGTTTGTTTCGACCCTGACCACAGCGGCCTGTCAGCGGTCACGAAGAACACGAAGGGCGAGACAGACCGGGCACGAAGGTGCTGCATGTCAGTCTGGCATCAGCACCGCGGTGTGTATCGCGAGTGTCCGGTTATGGCCTGAAGGTTTCCGTCGGTTCGATTACGTTTATCGCCTGCGCCGCCTGATTGGATCGCGCTTGCGCGCGATCGCTCCTGCGCCGACGAACCGGTCCTGTATTTCGGCCATGCCGCGCTCCTCGAGTTCCTGCCGAGGACTCAGGCGTTGCAGATTTGGTGGATCGGGGTGGTCGAAACGCGACGTTTCGCGAATCAGGTTACGCGGGGATCTCGCTGTCCTCACGGCCATCGGATACAGGTTCCGCCGTTTGGTTCTCGAACGCGCCACGGCAGCAGCTGGTGCAAGACGCACACCCAGCCACGTCACCGATGTCAATTTTGCAGGATTTTTTGCGCGCGTACGTGGGGGGCCGCCTTCAGGCGGCCCCGTATAGCGACCTTCGTGTCCGCGCTATCAATTCGCTTTGATCTTCCAGATCTTGTTGCTGCCGTCGTCCGAGATCAGCAGGCTGCCGTCGGCGGCAACCGTCACACCAACCGGACGGCCCCAGCGCTCGAGTGGCGCGCCGCCTTCACCGTCATTGATGATGAACCCCGTCATGAAGTCCTCGAGCGGGCCCGGCTTACCGTTGGTCATCGGGAAAAACGCCACGCGATACCCCGATGCCATGGAGCGGTTCCACGAGCCGTGCAGCGCGACGAATGCGCCGTTGCGATAGCGCTGTGGAAACTGCGTGCCGGTGTAGAAGGTGATGCCGAGCGCAGCCGAATGCGCCGGGATCAGGACGTCGGGGACGATCGCCCGCTTCACCAGGTCAGGAAACGCGCCGACGTAGCGCGGATCGTAGTTGGAACCGATGTAGGAATACGGCCATCCGTAGAATCCGCCGTCCTTCACCGAGGTCGCGTAATCGGGGACGAGGTCGTCGCCCAGATTGTCGCGCTCGTTCATCGCGATCCAGATGGTGTCGGTTCCAGGCTGCAGCGTGAGGCCGACAGGATTGCGGATGCCAGACGCGAACACTCGATAACCCGATCCGTCGGGATTGAATTCGAGGACCGCCGCACGTCGGCAGTCTTCACCCGCGTTGTTGTTCGACATCGAACCCACGGTGACGTACATCTTCGTTCCCGCGCGGTTGAAGAGCACATTGCGTGTGGAGTGCCCGCCCGTTGGCAGATCGAGCAGCTTCTCTGGTTCGCCCTGCGCCTTCAGGTCGCCGTTGGCGTACTTGAATCGCACGAGCGATCCCGTATTCCCGACGTAAAGATAGCCGTCGTGGAACGCCAGCCCGAACGGCGCGGCAACGGTGCCCGGCCCGCGATTGTTGAATGGCGGCGGCGGTGCACATGCCGGCGCTGCCGCCCCGAGGCGTTCCCCGTTGACGTCCGGATTCACTGGCTGCCCCGCGGGAGGCGGCGGCGCAGGGCGCTGACCAGCGGGTGGCGGAGTTGGAGGATTCGCCGGAGGTGTACCCGCGTACACGCTGCGCGCCTCGAATACCCCGTCGTTGTTCGCGTCGCGAAGAACGGTGATGGTGTTGGTTGCCGGTGAGCTGACGAACAGATCGCCGTTCGGTGCATACACCATCATGCGTGGCGCTCGCATCTCGGCGTACACGCTCACCGTAAAACCGTTTGGCGCGACGGGCATCGCGCTGGCCGGCTTGTCCACAAGCGAGCCGCGGTTGGGCCGCGGCGCGCTGATGGCAGGCAGCCGGTCGGCATGCGGCTGCGGCGGTGCCGACGATCTTTGTGCCGTGACGACGGCGCACATGACGCCGCACATCCCAAGCAAGCCGATGACGAGGAAGGTTGGCTTTCGCGTCGCAAGCTTCATGAGATTTCTCCTGCGCGGATTGTAACCAAGTCCCGAGGATATTGGGCTGACTACGTTCCTAATGCTGCGGTCAACGGCGCGAGCGCTGGGGCGCGCTCGAGCGTGCCGACAAATCTGATAATGGACTCCGTTTTCGCCGACGGCCATTTTGCGAATTCCGCGTTGGTCCTGAACTTCTCGGCGACCTCGTCGTAGGTCATCGGATTCTTCGGGCTGCCTTTCGCCGGTTCGGTGCGTGTCGACAGGACACGGCCATCCCGCATCTGAACCCGGATCATCATCGGCTCTTCGAGCACTGCCTGAAAGGCACCCTCGCGGCCGAGCGTGTCGAACTCCGGGTCGGCATAGAACCGTACGCGGCCGACCATGTCCTGGACTTCCGCGCGCATCACGGACGCGTCGGTGAACTGTCCCAACCCGGCTTTACCGTCGACGAGCAGAATCGCGACGGCGAACTCCATGCTGAACTTTGCTTCGAGTCCGGTCGTCGGCCGGTGGCGGAACAGCGTGTTGACGTTGCTCTGGTTCCCGCCGACGTCGACGCGTTCGACATCGGCCGCCTTGATCGCATGCTGTGCAATCAGGCGGAGTGTCGCATCCATGACCGGCTGCTGAATGGTGCCGCACGGGAACCGCTTGATCAGATCGCCGGGCGAGGCGAACATCCACGGACGACCGAGACGATTGACGATTGCGGACGGATCGAACCCGCCGCCCGCGGCCTGGAAAAATCCGAGCGGCGTCTCGAGCACGTCGCCGGCCGCCGTGAAGCCCAGTGACGCGAGATCGGCGGCGACCGATCCGTTTTCGGCGGCGTGTCCGGCGTGAAACGCTTTCGTCATCGAGCCAAAGTTGCGCCGTATGCCGCTGGCCTGCGATGCGGCGATCCCGAGCGCATAGGCGGTCTGCTCGGCACCGAGCCCGCGCAGCTTCGCGCATGCCGCGGCGCTGCCAAACGAGCCGATGGTGCCCGTCGTGTGAAACCCTTCGCGGTCGTGGCGGGGGAAGATGGCGTCGCCGATCTTGCTTGCGGCTTCGACGCCGACATGGAAGGCGAGCATCAGATCCCTGCCGCTGCGCCGCCCCTCCTCACACAGGGCGAACGCGGGCGGAAGGATCGGCGCTGCGACATGCAGCGCCGAGCCGGTGTCGTCGTAATCGTCCGCGTGAATCGACACGCCGTTGGCGAATGCCGCGAACCGCGCGGGCACTTTGACGTTGGTGCCGACAACGGTCGCCGATCTTCGCGTCAACCCGAGCGCCCCGAGGTACTGGCGCACGACCGGTGCGACCACGGATGCGGAACCTGCCAGCGCGAGACCGAAGCCGTCGAGCATCGTCTTCTTGCCGAGTGCGATGACGTCTTCGGGAATGTCTTCGTATTTCGAGTTGACGATGAATGCGGCGACCGAACGCGTCAGATCAGGCGCCTTGGCCAGCTCTTCGCCGGCGGCAGCCCCGCCTCCGCCTCGCGGCTTCAGTGAGGCAGGTGCCAATCCGAATCCGGCGAGCGCGAGCGGTGTCTTGAAGAAGTCGCGGCGAATCACGCCGCGAATTATATGGGGTCGGACGCCGGTGACGATCCGACTCAACACCTTGAGTCGCCCCACCACCGGGGTCTCACCCTGGATGGCTTCATCACCGGGGTCTGACCCCGCGTGGTCAGCGGTCGGTCGGATTCGGCACCTCGCGACCGCTCGTCGCCACGGTTCCGGAAGGATAGTTCCTGAACATCTTGGTCACTTCCTTGTTGATGCGCTTCAGGCGATGCTCGGGGCTCGATGTCGGGTTGAACGTCCGCTCGCTGATGCCGCGCCACAAGAGTTGGCCGGTCTCCGCGCTCCTGATGTCGACGAACAGTGTGCTGGAGACGACCGGCTGCGCGTAGTACGAACCGTACCCGTAATGCCCCCAGTACCCATATCCCCAACCGGGCCACGCGTAGCCGTAGTACTCGGTCACGAACTCTCGATGCGTCGTGACATACACGTCGGGATGCACGTCATCGCGCCTCAAGCCGCGCGCCTGAAGCTGTGCGGAGACCGCCGCATCCGTGTCCTCCCGGTCGATTGCACTGTCCCAGGCGGTCCGGGAGGCCCTGATGTCAGCCGGTGGGGTCTCTCTTATCGAGAAGGTTCGCAGCTCTGAAAAATTCTGGCCGCGGTGAACGTCGTACGAAACGTCCTGCGCGAAAGCTGGAGCGGACAGCAACGCCACCGTCGCGCTGACGGTACTGATGCGAGCGACAGTTGTCATGGGACCCTCCAGGGTTCACGGCGACCGGGCGCCGTTCACCATTCACAGAGGGCAAGAGGGACGCCCCGCGCTCGGGCGCAACGACCTGCGGATTCGGCCGCAGCGTGCCGCTCACCTAGAAAGAGTTCGTGAGCCGCTCCTAGAAGATTGTTGGTGCGATGCACCAGCTCGCCAATCGCCGCGCGCGATCGCAGCTGGGTTGTCGTGCCGGAAGGAACTGAAGACGAGGCCAGTGACACCCGGAATCGCGCAGAGCTCGCGCTCCTCATCGACGCACCGCTGAGACCACTGTCGCGCCACGAACAACTGCGTCCTGCTCCCGTCGACGACCGGTGCGTACGCAGTGCGCAGATGGTCGAATAGCGGTGGAAGCCCACGCCCGTCGAGATAGTTCTGGACATACCCGCTGCCGCGATGCATCGGCCAGAGTTGATGCCACATCGACGGACACTGCGATGAGTTCTGGTTCACGATCAAATGGTCGATGAGGCCGCTGCGAATCCAGTCGCGCCAATGCAGCGTCGTGTTTCCGAGCGGCGCGCCAAGCACGTCGCCGCGTGCCACGCCGACGGCAAGCCGCCGATTCGTCATCTCTCGTCGCTCCAGTTCCTGACGAAGTTCTCTCAAGAGCATCGTGACGTACTCGCCGAGCAGATCCCGCCAGGCCCGAAAATCGAATTCGTCACGCCGGACGTCGGCGCCGTATCGAGTACGGAAGTCAGCACGCGCGGGTTCGTTGAAGCCGAACTGGTCGCCGTGATCAGCCGGCCGCGACTGCGAGCGGAAGCAGAGGAAGAGTCCATCGAACTGCGTTGGCGCAATCAGTCCGATCCAGCGATCGATCAACGCGCGGCGCGCGTGCGGATATGCCAGTGACACGACACCATGCTGGCGGTTCCGACCAGCACGGTCGACGACGAGCCAGTCGGGATGTGTGCGCGTCAGCTCGCTGCGCCATGCCACATGCTGGCCGTGCATCGCGTTGTGGTGACTCCGCCCGCGCTCGCGCGGCGACGCGAGCGGCCATCCATCGTCGAACACGGTGAGATACAGCCACGCCTCGAGGCCCCCATCGTGCGCAAGAGCCGGCACCTGCGCGAAGTCGTCCCAGGCAAGCGATCGAGATACGGCGAGTGAAGGATGTCGGTAGCCGCGAGCGGCATGGAACCGTCCCGCGATGCGTGTCCGCAGCACGCGCCAGTGCAGGACGCCCGCGCCAAGCTCGTCGCGCCACACACGCAGCCTCCGCCAGACTTTTTCAGGCGTATCAAGACGGCCATCTTCTTCGCCGAAGACCAAATGGTCCGCCCACGAGACGCTAACGACGTTCATGGGTTCAAAGGGTTCATAGGGTTCAATGGGTTCACACGGTTCCGGTTCTGGTGAACCCCCTGAACCCTATGAACCCTATGAACCCTATGAACCCAATGGTAGTCTCGCGCGAGCAAATGACGATGTGGGCGCGGTGGGTTCGGCAGCCGCAGAGGATCTGGCTGAGGCGGGCACTGTTTCAGGTGCACCTGTGGAGCGGCATCGCCATCGGGCTGTACATCTTCATGATCAGCGTCACGGGCAGTGTGCTGGTCTATCGCAACGAGCTCTTTGTGGCGTCGCCGCGCGTGATGCGCGCAACGTTCTGGCTGCTCGACTTGCATGACAACCTGCTCGCCGGAGAAACCGGACGGCGCATCAACGGTGTGGCCGCGTTCGCGATAGTCGCCCTTGCCGCGACCGGATTCCTGATCTGGTGGCCGGGAATCAAAACGTGGCGTCGAAGTCTGACGCTGCCTCGTGGACTGGGATGGCAGCGGACGTTCTGGCACCTGCACAGCATGATCGGGTTCTGGACCTTCGCGTTCACGGTTGTGTTCGCGTTGAGCGGCGCATACTTCGGATTCCCCGGGATGTTTCAGGCGCTCGCCGATCGCCTCGACCCTGTCACTGATCCCGACGCGCCTCGGATCAGCGATCAGGTGATCTACTGGCTCGCGTACCTCCACTTCGGTCGCATCAACGGGATCGGCATTCCGTGCAGCGGTCCGGGATTGTGCGATCAGGCAACCAAGGCCACCTGGGCATTCTTCGGACTTGCGCCCGCAGCGATGTGCGTCACCGGCGTGGTGATGTGGTGGAATCGCGTGCTGCGTCCGCGATGGCGCGCGCTCTCGCGCGCGACCGCTCCGCGCTCCGCCGAGCCCATCTGAATCTCTTCACCTGATTAACTGTTGAACTCGCGCAAGGGTCCGCGCACGGCAGACCTGATCGTGATCCCCCACCCGCGATGACGCGCGTCGATGGCAACGCTCACATCTGAGCCGAACGGTATCGCGTGCTGAGTCACGCTCGTGATCACGCTGAGTCCCACTCGTGATCACGACGTCACTCACAGCCCGCTGTGGCTTTCGCATTGCACTTCGCCGAATGCCCGCGATGGGAAGGAGAACAGCTATGGATCTTCGTTACCTAATTGGAGGCGCGGTGCTGTGTATGGTGATCCCGCCGGGGAACGTCGCAGCACAGACGGACAGGGAGGAGACGCACCCTGTCACGCTCGTCGGTTGCGTTATGCGCGAGTCGGATTACCGCGATACGTATGGTCCCGGTCTCAGTGGCGTCCGTGGGCCGGGGATCGGACTTCGGAACGAGTACATGCTCGTCGATGCCAGGGAGATTCCGTCCGGCACGGTCCCGCCCGATGCGGCGATGCCCTGTCCCGCTGCTGGAACTACGTTCCCGACTGCATACGAACTCACGGGTTCTCGGGAAAAGGAGATCGCCGAGTATGTCGGCAAGCGTGTGGTGCTCACCGGCATTCAAAAAGAAGCGAAGGTTCGACCGGTCGGCACCAGCGGAGTGTTGAGGCCGACGGGCGGTTTCGATCCGTTAGGCCACGAGCTGCATCTGTTCGAGGTGGAGGCAAACACGTTTCACGACGTAACTGCCACGCTCGCCGAAGCACCAGCCGCGGCACCACCGTCGGCGGCGCCGGTCGCAGCGGCGCCACCTGCCCCCGCACCCGAAGCTGAGGTCGCTGCAGCGCCTGCGCCAGCACCGGAACCAGTCGCACCGCCGGAACCCGTTGCAGCCGCGCCGCCGCCGCCACCCGCGCCCGAACCTGCGCCGCAGACGACTCAACAGGCCCCGGCAGAACCGCCGCGACAGGTTGCTCAGGCGCCGCTGCCGCAGACGGCGAGTTCACTGCCGCTCGTTGGCCTCATCGGTCTGCTTTCGCTATCGGCGGCTGCAGGGATGCGTCTCCTGCGACGCCGCAGCTAGCGCGCAGCCCATCGCGGACCTTCGCTGCGCAGGGCGGACCTTGTGAGGTCCGCCCCGCCGCGACGGCTCATGGATAAGAGTTTTCGAAAAATGGTGAAAGGGGAACACACATGAAGACCTCTCGATGGGTGGCAGCGATCACGTGCGTGATTGCGTTGCCCGCGGCAGTTGCCGCGCAGGAGACGACCACGACCACCACTACGACCACGACAACGCCGGCCGTTCAGCAGACGAGCCCGCCGCCGAGCGCTGCCGCATACCCCCCAGACAACGCGCCGTATCCGATCGCGAGCCACTGGCTCGTGTCGGGATCTATCGGTTCTGATTTCGAGAACGACGCCGACGATCCAAGCGTCAATTTTGCCGGAACTGCCGGCTGGCTCTACCACGGCGTCATCGGAGGCGAGTTCCAGGCGAACTTCACGCCGGATTTCAATCTCAATCCGGCGATCGTGAGTGCGGCGCCGTTTCTCGCCGACGAGCCTTCGATCAACACCTACATGTTGAACCTGATCGCCGCAGCGCCGTTGATGGCCGGCGGCCAATTCCAGCCGTACGTGTCCGGCGGGCCAGGATGGTTCAAGATGCATGGCGACACGATTGCCGGCGACAGCAATATCGATCTGGACAGGACGGACTCCGGGTGGAACATCGGCGCGGGCCTGATGGGGTTCCTCGGCCAGTTAGGTGTGCGGGCGGATCTCCGCTACTTCAGGGTGTCTGGCAGCGAGTTCGCGGGCGTGGATCAAAGCGTCCTGCGTTCCAATCACGGCGCGGTCGTCGACGATCAGGAAGGGTCGGTGAACGCGAACCTTCTCTCCGGCATCTCGTTCTGGCGCGGCAACGTCGGCGTTGCGCTGCGCTGGTAGTTGTTCAAGTGACCGTGCGAGCTGTGCTTCTGGCTGTCGCGATCGGCGCGATTGCGTCGTCGCCGGCAGCCGCGCAACAGCTCGCATCCGAGGCCCTCTTCGATCCCGACCTGACCGTCGGGGCAGGAGCCACGATTAGCGCCACGATCGGCACGCTCGTCGCGCACGCCGAGGACAGGGCCATTCCCGACCGACTGTTCGATGAGCCCGGTGCACCCCGCCGCACGGCGAATGTCACGTATCGATTCCTCAAACAGGTTTTCTTCGACGCGCCGCAGGAGCAGCTGCTCCTCGTCTTCGACCACGAAGTGTTCGGCCACGGCGGCCGTTTGCGCGAACGATTCCACGGCCCAATCGAGTACCACATCGAGGTGCCGGCGCCATACGGCGGCGGCGCCGGCTCGACGCTGTTCGTGCTGGATCGCGCACCGACGGCCTATGAGGCGCTCGCGATCAGCGCCGGCGGAATGGAGTCGACGAGTGTGGTCGCTTCAATTGTCGCGGAGCGGGCGTTCGTGAATGGCCGGATGGAGCCGCGTGATGCGCTTCGCTATCTACTATTCGAGTTCGATACGCAAAGCTACATCGCAAGCACCGACTCCGAAGGGGCAGAGGCAGGTCACGACGTCGGCGACTTTCTGAAGACGTACAACGATCTCGCGGCGTCCGCCGGAGCCCCCAGACTGACGACGCGGCAGTTGCGTCGGGAGTCGCTGGTTGGTCTGGCAAATCCAATCGGGGCGTACGCGGTGTTCGGCATCGCCCGCTACTGGTGGAATGGCAACACCGACGTCACCGTGCCGACACTCTCGATCGCGGGCGTGCGCTATCTGCCGCTCGTCCGCTACCGCCTGACGCCCTACGGGACCGAATGGTCGCTGGTGAACGCACTCGGTGGGCGGGTGCGGCCCATGGAGGTTGAAGTCCGAATCGGCCGTTCGCCGCTGGAGACACCGTGGGGCATCGGCCTGCGCCAGCGAAGCGTTGCGAAGTGGGGTGGCTGGATCGTCGACGCCGCGGTCGACGTCTGGCGGCAGCCGCCGATCGCCGGCACCGACCCGACCCGGGTCGAGTTCGATCTGCGCACAGGAACGCGGGTTCGCGGCCGCGTGCATCACGAGGTGACGCCCGCGTGGTTCGGCACCTCCCGTGCGTCGCTAATCGTCGAGATGGGCGCCAAGAGCGCCGGCTACATCCCGGGTGAGCCGCTGCGTGGCGGCTTCGTGGCGCGCGTGGGTATCGGACTGGCCCCCTGAGCTAGAGGGGAGATTCATATGGCGCAGCCTGTGGTCGCGGTGGTCAATACGAATCCGGACCTCGTGGAGTTGTTGAAAGCGCGCATCGAGGCAGCCGGCTTCGTGGTGCTCGTCATCCACATCGCGGAGATCCGAGCCGGTCTGGATATTGGCGCGGTCTTCGCGCAGCACGATCCGAAAGTCATCGTGTATGACGTTGTCCCGCCATACGAGCGGAATTGGCGGTTCCTTCAACACCTGCGGGAAACAGCGTTCAATGGACGGCAGTTTGTGCTCACGTCGCCGAACGAGAAGGCCTTAACGAAGTTGGTTGGCCGGGACGAAAAGGTCTATGAAATCCTGAGCGACGGTGAAGACATCGACGCCATCGTTCAGGCAGTCAGGGAAGCCGCTCGGGCGCGCGCGACGAGTTGAGGAAGAAAGTCGGCAGACCGGGCAGTGGGTACGGTCAACGATGGTCGCCGGACGACATCCGAGCGCGGCGAAGAAACCGCGGTAGCGCGACGATGACTGATACAGCCCAGCGCCTCGTCTCACCGATCTCCGCGATCTCCCTGACCTCTCGCGGACTTCGTTTTTGCGTGCCGTCGCGGATCCCGGGACAAGGACCGCCCAACGTCATCGGATTCCTTGAAGTGACCTCGCTCGTCGCGACGCATGTAACGTTTATCGGATCCCGTATCGATCAGTTCACGTTTGGATGAGGATTTCCTGGTCGGCATGCTTACCCCCTTTCTGAAGACTGCAACAGAAGTACCGGCCGAGCGTGTGTACGATGAGGTGTGGGTCGACCTCGTGAATCCGCACTCACGTTCGTCTCGCCGATGATGGCGAAGCTCACGGACAAGCTGCCGGAAGGGAAGCAGTGGACCTACGAGGTGAAGTGGGATGGATATCGGGCGCTGCTGCTGAAGAGCGGCGAGCGCGTGCGCCTCCTCTCGCGCAAGGAAAACGACCTCACCGCCACGTATCCGACGATTGAGGCCGCGGGCAGCAAGCTGCGGGCACAGACCGTGATGCTCGATGGCGAGATTGTCGCGCTCGATTCGAAGGGACGACCGTCGTTCCAGGCGCTCCAGCATCGATCCGCACACCGCACCTACGCCATCGTGTTCTATGCGTTCGATCTTCTTCACGTGAATGGTGAAGATCTGACCCAACTGCCGCTGACCGAACGTCGGAATCGATTGCCCTCCATCGTCAAAGGTTCGGGCATCCTGTTGTCCGAGCCGCTCCCTGGGACGCCGCACCAGGTGATCGAAGCAGTCTCCCGGGTTGGACTCGAAGGCGTCGTCGCCAAGCGCACCGATTCACGTTACCAGTCCGGCGAACGCAGCGGCGCGTGGGTCAAGCTGAAACTGGACAAGCAGCAGGAGTTCGTCATCGGTGGCTATCGATCAGGACCGAACGGTGTCGATGCACTGCTGGTGGGCTATCACGAGGGAAAACAGCTTCGGTTTGCTGGAAAGGTGCGTGCGGGGTTCACACCTCATCTGCGTCGCGAGGTGTTCGAGGCGTTGAAACCACTACAGATCGCGACGTGTCCGTTCGTGGACCTTCCGAACAGCAAGACGTCTCATTGGGGCGGCGGCGTGACGGCGGAGCAGATGACGGAGATGACGTGGGTCAAGCCGACGCTGGTCGCACAGATCCGATTCGTGGAGTGGACGAATGACGGTCACCTGCGTCATGCCGCCTTTCTGGGTTTGAGAAGCGACAAACGCGCATCCGAGGTTCGACGCGAGGCGTAGAAATATAGTGATCGCCAATCCGCTCCTCTGAACGCGCCACGATTTCCTCGCATTTTGGGATAGAGGCGAGCTCAGCGATTCAATCAGATGGGCATTCGGGTTGCACTGTCATTTGACGGCAAATGAGTTCGCTGGACCCGTCGCAGCTCGAACGCTGCCTCGCATCGTTGAATCACTTGTGCGAATCGCTTCCCGAATGCGACGCGAAGGGGAAGTTGCGAGGCAAGCTGGGACGGTTGCAGGCAGCGATTGCCGACTACAAGCGTGACGGCCACGTGGGACCGGTCGCTCACGAGTTGAGCGGCGCACACGCCATCGTTCAGCGCTTCCACGACGAGGAGCCGATCAGCCGGATGCTGCAGACGCTCTCTGCCCTTCGCCACACGATCGAACAATCAGCCGCTTAAACAGAACCCGCTGCTTTTCCGCGGCCGCAGACCGCTGTGCATTCCCGTGCACGTCGGATTCGGTCCGATAAGTACGGATGCCTGGTATGAGCGGCTCACCGGTCGAACCGATTCTTGATTCCGCACAACGGGCCGCCTCGTCCGGAGACTACGCTCTCGCCGAATCGCTTCTGCGCGAGGTGGCACGCCTGCAGGCCGACTGTCTCGGTCCGCAGCATCCGGATCTGGCAAGCACGTTCAACAACCTCGGTGTCGTGTGCGAAAGGGCGAACAACCTCCTGGACGCCGGCAAGTTCTATCGTCAGGCGCTTTCGATCGCCTCGGCATGTCTCGACGCAGACGATCCGCTGGTCATCACGAGCCGGAACAACTTCAACGAGTTCCACCGCGTACTTGGTCTCGTCGATACCGCAGCATTCCCGCAGGTTGACGTGCCGGCTCCAGTCCGGGAGCTCGAGGATTCGCTTCGAAGGACTGCCCAGCGTGCCCACGACGCGAACATCTTCACGGCGGCTCCGGCGTTCACCTTCATGCGCCTCGAGATTGTTCCTGGAATCGCGATCGCCGTTGCGCTGCTTTCCGCGGTGGCGATCTGGTGGACACGCGCGCCGGGGCAACCGGGACCGGTGGAACAGAGGGTGTCGGAACTCGGCGATCCGCTCGTGTCGGTGTCGCCGTTGCGCGAGAGCGCCCCCTCGCAACAGGGTTCAATGCGGAGTCGCCAACGGCCGGCCGTCGAGATGGTCACTCGACTTTCGGAGCCATCGACTGAACATGCGACGTCAAGGACAACCGTCCCCGCTTCGACACATGGACCTGTGCAGGCCGTGGAGGTATCGGTGTGTGAGAGCCTGTCAATCGTCAGTGGTCGATGGGAATGCACCCCGACGTCGGATCCTGCCGCCGGTGTCGCGCTGTATTTCTATACGCGGATTGTTTCGCCGACGACCGGTCGCATCCATCACCGCTGGTACCAGAACGGCGTCTTACGACACGATGTCAGCCTCGCTGTCGACACAAGTCGTTCCGGTTACCGAACGTACAGCCGTCGCCGCGTCGATTCCGGCGACTGGCGCGTCGCCGTTGTGGACGCCGACGGCGCGGTTCTTGGCGAGCAGCGAGTCTCAGTCCGTTAATCACCGCACGACGCGCCGACGAGAGGAGCTACTTGCGCGTGTCTGGATCGAGGCCGGTGTTATTCCCGAAAATTTCGTAATAGTGCTTCTGATCGGATGGCGAGCACTCCATTTCCTGAATATCGAGATTGGGTGATTGCAGTCTCAATCGCAACTTGTCGAGTGCGATCCACGGGCGTGCGTAGAGTTTCGCGTCGGTAATCTTGATGGACAACTCCAGGTGATTGGCATCCACGCGGTGATACGTTTCCTCCACCTCGGTGGTGTCGCTTTGTGGCAGGCCCGCATTGTCGAGCCAGGTCCGGTCATCCTGGAATCCGTTCGTTCGAGCGACGAACGTGTGGTCGTCGACCCACTTGCCGACTGAATAACCCCACCACCGCGGTTCCGGCGGAAGGCGATCGGCGGTTGTCCACGCGGGTTGCTGCGGATCCTTCGGGAGCTCCCGGCCGTCGGTCCAGATCGTCCGGTATCTCTTCTGGAACTTGTACAGCATCACCATGTGCGTTGGCGTCTGCAGGATCTCGCTCGTTCGGAAGTTGTGAAGAACGATGCGCGGGAACCCTCCCGGATCGCAGCCGAGAATCGGGTCGTTGTTGACGGCGTCGGGAACCATTCTGTAACCCTCGACTGGCTTGTGGGCCTTGAGCCTTGCGAGTCCCTCCGCGGTATACGGCGGTTCGATTTCCGGCTTCAAGCAATCGACCGTGGCATACCCCGTATCAGTTAACGGCGGATTCTGCTGCACCACGTACCGGCCTGTCGCCCCGTCGCGCTTGCACGACTCCATCGCCAGAGCGCCCTTCCCCTGAATGCCGCCGCCCGCCGTCGCCGGTTCCCAGATTCCCGCGAGGTCGCGGCGTGGAGCCGGCCCTGGCTTCTCGCCTTTCACATCACGGTCGTACACGGCGCCAGGCATGGGACCCTGCGTGTGCACCACGAGCGAGCACAGCAAAGCGACAGCGAGCGCCAACGTTGGAACCAGAAGAGGCTTTGCCATTGGAAGGTTCCTTTCCACGGCTCAATTCTGCGGACTATTGCCAGGAGCTTGCCCCCCGTCTGCCGCGGCCAGAGGCAGCGCCGATCCATCGGGAAGCACCACGCGCAGGAGACGTCCCATCGGTCGTCCGTTCTTGACTGGCTCCAGCGTGACGGTCACTTCATCTCCGACTTTGAACGTCTGCTTGCTGAACCCCTGAGGCAGAATGTTGGGCCCACTTTGGGTCTCGACAGCCCAATGCACCACCTGACCATCAGGGCCGGCGGCGTCGAAGCGGAGGAAGCAATGCGGATTGCTCCAAAACCACTCAGTGACGGTCCCCTTCACGATCACTTTCTTTCCTACGTCGAACTGGGCGGCACCGTGGTGTGCGAGCAGAGGAACAGAAACGGTCAAGAGGCCAACAGCGACTCCAAGCGTCCGCATAACCGCGTTTTTCATGACGATGCCTCCAAGACGAAAACGCGACGGAGTATATCGCCGACACCGGATGCGCCCTTCATATGGCGCGACATTTGGATTCGCGCCTCGACTGACAGCGAGATCTTTCCTGGTGGGACCTATGGAGAAGCAATTTTCGCCAGAGCGCGCACCCGATGTTCGAACCCAATTTCCTTCTACATCACCACGATGTGGACACTGTCACAATCCGACAGTTGACGTTTTGATTATGAAATCGGACGTGATCTGGTGGTGGTGTGCCGGGTGCGGTCACGTGTGGGGTCAACCGCAAAGACTCCCCGGACCGCCGGCATCCGACAGAAGGGGATCGGCGTGCATGTGAGGCGATGTTGCAGCGGTGGGGCTGATATCGCCCTATGCTTCGAGTGAAGGGTGTTTCACCGAAGCGCTAGAAGAACGCGCTGTTCATAAGTGCCGTCACGATATTCGAGTAGTCATCTGTCCAGACAGCGCGGCCGCTGGGCGGTCGCTGCCAGCGCCGATCCGCGATCAACGCTCGAAGCGCCGAGGGGTCGCGTGCCATCACCAGCCATTCAGATTTGCCGTGACCGACCGCGGGATCGTCGTCCGCATCCAGTCGGACCAGAGCCGTCAGTCCCGAATCGTTCGCCAGCGCACCGAGCACGGGCTTCAAGTTCACGTTACGGTTGCTGATGTGGAACGCCAACGTGCCGTCCAATTTCAGTCTGCGCAGGTATAACTGCAAGGCCTCACGCGTCAAAAGATGGACGGGAATGGCGTCGGAGCTGAACGCGTCCACGATCAACAAGTCGTACTGGGTTGACGTTCTCGCAAGCGACAGCCTCGCGTCGCCCAGGCTGACCCGGCACCTGCTGCCGCAAGCGGACAAGTACCGGAAGTACTGCGGCGAGCGCGCAATCCGCTCGACGGCGGGGTCGATCTCGTGAAACGTCCAGCTTTGACCTGGTTGCGAATACGCCGCGAGCGAACCGGCACCGAGGCCGACGACACCGATGGCGCCTCCAGCCAGTCTCTCCGATAGCGTCTGAATGACCTGCCCGATCGGACCGGCACGATGATAGTAAGTGCGTGGCTCGCCGCTCTGTGCCGGATCCAACGCCTGCTCGCCATGCAGTGTCGTACCGTGAATCAAGCGGTGATACTTGCCCGTTTCATCTGCTCGGACGCGCAACACACCGAAGAACGTCCGTTCGGCGTACAGGACGTGCGTTTGTGACGGCCCCCAGATATTTCCGGCCACGAAGATCAACGCAATCGCCGTGGCCAGACGCGCCGGGTGCTTGGCGCAAGCCATGTACAGCGCGCCGATGACGCCAACGCCGAGCGCCAACGTATAGGTGCCAAGCGCACCTTTTGGCCCGGCGATCATCAACAGTGCGACCAGGCCGGCAAGCGTCAAGGGAATGAGCAGATCGCGGTACCGCAGTCGCCACGGCGTGTTGACGAAGAGACCGAGCGCGCAGGCCGCGACCAGCATGAGCGGATACTCCGTAATGTCTGTGAACACGAGCGGCGCGACCAAGGTGTTAATCGCGCCGCCGAGCACGCCACCGACAGAGATCCAGAGATAGAACGTCGTCAGATGCCGCGGAGCAGGGCGGTCGCTCGCCAGTTGTCCGTGCAGGGCCAGTGCGCAGGCAAACAGCGTGACGATGTGAAGGGCCATGACCAGCCCTGCTGGCCTGACCACGCCCATGATCAACGCGAGCGTGATCGGCAGTATCGCGATTCTCACCGCTCGGTTCGCCGCGTTGACGCTGATCAGCGGCTTCCGTGCGAAGGCGTTGACGAACGACAACAAATACAACGTCAACGGGACCACCCAGAGCAGCGGGACGGCCGCGATATCAGTCGAGAGGAACGTCGTCACGGCCAACATCAGGCTCGATGGCACCAGCGACAGGAACAGCCAACGGACTTTTCGTCGCCAGTCTGGCGCTGCGATCGCGAGATCCTCCGTCGACGCAGCGACCCCAGCCGGAGGACGAGCGCCTCTGAAACGAACTGCAGCAAGTCCACAGAGGAGTATTCCGAGTGCGAACGCGCCATAGCCCGCGGCCCACAACATTCCCTGCACCGAGATCCGCCAGAGACGTTCGACGACGAACGGATACGCGAGAAGTGCAGTCACACTCCCGAGATTACTGGCTGAATACAGGACGTAGGGATCGGCGGCGGCATGGTGGTCGGTCTGCGAGAACCAGTGCTGTACAAGCGGTGCGGTCGCCGACACAACGAAGAACGGTGGTCCCACGGTGACGAGCAGCAACCCCAAGAGGGCCGGCACAGGCGTATGGTCCACCGGCGGTGTCCAATTCAGCGGAATCACGACAGGTAGCGTCAACGACACGACCGCGAGCAGAAGAACGTGGAGCACGACCTGGGCTTCAAGCCGCAAACTTCTATTCAAGACGTGCGCGTAGATCGAGCCGACGAGCATCGTGGCCTGAAAAAATACGACGCACGTGTTCCACACCGCCGGACTTCCACCGAGGTAGGGGAGCACCATCTTCGCGAACATGGGCTCGAGAAAAAACAAAAGGGCGGCGCTCATGAAGAGCGTCGAGGCGAACATCGACCACATGACGGACGCGGAAGCCGACGAACTCCGTTCTTGCTCCCGGACCGCTATGGAGGGTTCCAAGACAAGACTCTTAGGCGACGCGGCGATTTGGTCCGACGGACCGTCTTGTACGTGAATCACTCATTTACTTATCGAAACAAAGCGAGCGCAGGAATAACGGTGGTCTCAAACCGGGCAAAATTGCATCTGTTTGCCGCCCGGAGCGATGGCGTACCGGGGGTGACGCGGCCGCTGTTGGACGCGTCAGCCTCCGTTCGCCTGTCTACCGCTCGAGCGAACCCTGATAGGGGATCACCTGACCGGCGATGATATCCACATCGAAACTCGTTGTCTGGTATCCAGCAGCGCGAATCTCGATGTGATGGTGTCCGGCTTCGAGGCCGAGTGGTTGCGTCGTCGGCGTAAACTCGCCAACCGTTCCGACGCGCACGTTATCGACGAACAGTTCCGCATAGTTCGGCGTAATGTCGAAACTCATACCGCCCGTGTTTGTCTGAGTGGGTTGCTCGTACGTGTACGGATAGTACGAATACAAATAGTACGGATAGTAGAACGGGTACGGATACGCGAAGGGGTAGCCCGCCCACAGTCCAAATCCCACAAACGTGTGCGGGTGGAACGAGTAGTACGGGTGGAAGAAGCGCACTGGTCCGACAAACCCATGGCCATGCACAAAGGCTCCGCGCTGGACGAAGTTGCCCCCATGCACGAAGCCGCCGCGTACGAACGGACTGTTCCCGCCATGGATGAACGGATGAACGTTCGCGCCAAATCCACGGGTGCCGACCGGGCCGGGACTCATCCCTCTTACGCCTCCTCCGTGACCCATCATCGACGTCCCGCCGCCGTGGAAACCACCGCCGCCACCGCCGTGTCCGCCGCCTCCGCGCTGCGCGAAGGCCGCCGGCGCGCCGCCGAGCAACAGGGCTGCACAGCTTATCGCCACCAGCATTCTTGAGGTGTTCATTGCATTACTCCACCTGGTAGAGCGACAAGTACGTGCCAATGCCTCGCATGATGAACACGCCGGTTCTCGTTGAAACCAACGGCCGCGACTCCTGTCGAGCGTGTTCTGGTGGTGACATCCGTACGCAGCGTGGGTCATCCAAGAGATCACCACATATCGTGACCTTCTGCGATCGCAGGTCTGTTGCCTCAACGCTTTCTGCACGCACTCGAACGACTCGAAACGCAAAGACATGCTGCGGCAAAGCGCGGCATGCCCGATGCACGATGCGGCGACGGGTACGAACGTGCATCAACAAAGCTTGTTCACTGTCGTCGCGATCGCAGCCGCGATCACAGGAGCCGTCGTTGTCGGCGCTGCGCAGCGTGAACTACGGGATCCTACGCTGTTCCGTGGTTCTGTCGATCTCGTCAACGTCGGCGTCACCGTAGCAGGAACAAAACAACGGCTCGTCACCGATCTCACCGTCAACGATTTTGCCGTTTATGAAGACGGCAAACCGCAGCCGATCTTCGCGTTTGCCTCGGGAGCGGAGTCCGGCCCCCCGCTCCACGTCGGAGTCTTGCTCGACGTCAGTGCGAGCCAGGAGCTCGATCTCGGATTCACCCAGAAGGCCGTCATCAAGTTCCTGACATCGCTGCCCGACGCCGTCGACATGACGTTCATCGACTTCGCGAGCCAGGTGAGAGGCGGTCGGTATGCGCAAAGCGACTTTCCGCGTTTGGTCAAGCGTGTTCGCGATCTGACGGCCGGCGGCGAGACGGCGCTCTACGACGCCATCGGCGTCTATCTCGACGGCGCCAGCGAGCAGGACGGCCGGAAGATCATGGTGCTGTATACCGACGGCGGCGATACGCAGAGCAGCCTGAGCCTCGACTCCTTGATGAAGCTGCTCAAGGCGTCAGACGTCACGGTGTACGCGATCGGAGCGCTCGAGAAACAGCCATTTAAGGCGGCTCTCATTCAGCGAGCGTTGCTCGCAGACATTGCGGAAGCGACCGGAGGAACGGCATTTTTCCCGAGCAACGTCAAGGATCTGGATCGTATCTACGAGCAGGTGCTCGGCGAGGTGCGGGCGCAGTACACGCTTGGCTACCTTTCCACCAACGAGAAGGCCGACGGCTCGTGGCGCAAAGTCGACGTCAGGATCACGCGCGCCGATGCGAAGGGTCTGCACATTCGCGCCCGGAAGGGCTACTACGCCCCTTCCCGGCCGTGAGGCCTAGCTGGCGGCGCCATCGTCCTTCTGTGCTACTTTCCTCGCCATCAGCCACGCCTGGCGAAGGAGAGGACGATGCGCCTGCTGTCCATCATCACGTCGTTTCTGCTGTGCAGTGCCGCGCACGCCGCTGCGCAGAGCCGGGCGGCGGCGGCGGGTGCCTGTGATCTTCCTCACATGTCGGGTGTGGCGACGCAGCAGCTCAGGTCTGGACAGCGGCCGCGCACATATCGACTGTTCGTCCCACCTGGATACGACGGACATCAGCGTCTGCCGCTGGTACTCGATCTACACGGCAGTGGCGGATCGTCGGCGGGCCAGGCCAGAAACAGCGGCTTCGAGGACGTGAGCGCCAGCGAGCGATTCATCGTCGCCACGCTCGATGCCGTGGACGCCCGCTGGAATGTTCCCGTTCAAAACGGCCGGCCCGATGACGTCATGTATGTCAACGACGTCATCGATCATGTCGCCGCGCGCGTGTGCACCGACCTGGCGCGCGTCTATGCCACCGGGTTCTCGGGTGGTGCGCGGATGACGTCCCTGCTCGGGTGCAGGCTTGGCTCGCGCATCGCGGCGATCGCGCCCGTCTCCGGACTGCGGATTCCGGGTTCAGGCTGCAGTGACCGCGCGGTTCCGGTGCTGACGTTTCACGGCCTGGCCGATCCGCAGAACACGTACAACGGACATCTGCCAGACCGGGGTGAGGAGTGGCTGGAGAGCGTTCCCGAAGCGCTCGCGGGGTGGGCGCGCCACGACTCGTGCAAGGGAGACGCAATTCTCGACGACCCGCCGGGGCCGCTGTCCACGATGCGCTATGACGGATGCGCCGATGGCAGTGAGGTCCGCATCATTCGCATCGACGGCCTCGGGCACGCATGGACGAGGAAGGAAGTCGACACGACCGTCGTGATGTGGCAGTTCTTCAAGAGCCATCGCCTGAATCGCTGATAACCACGAAGGTCGCTTCGCGACGGCTACCAAGTTGACGAAGAATTTGGTCGGCTTCGTATTCTTCGTGAATGCCGAAGGCCTTCGTGGTTAAGAGCGCAAGTGACCCGCGGTCTTTCCATATCAGAAGCCGTACTTGACGCCGAACTGCATGATGCGCGGTGCGGCCGGCGGGCCGAACGCGTTCGGGCCGCTCCCCGCCATCGACGTGATGCGACCGAACGTGCCGGCATTGAGATTCGTCTCCGGATTGCCCCAGTTGAAGGTGTTGAGCAGGTTGAAGACCTCCACGCGGAGCTCCAGGTTGTGCGTCGACGCGATCGAGACGAGCCGCGACAGGGCGAGATCGATCTTCCAGAACCCCGGCCCGGTGATGCTGTTGCGCTTGTGCGAGCCAAACGTGCCTGGATCCGGCTGCGCGAATGCCGCTCGATTGAGGTAGTTGTTCAGCGTCTTATCGCCGTACACGTCGCTGGAGATCTGATTGGCGCGCTGATTGGCCTGGCCGTTGAACGCTCTGTCGCTTCCCGCGAGTACGGTAAGCCGGCTTCCGGAGTGCACGTTGACGATACCGGCGACCCGCCAGTTGGATGCGATCATGCCGACGGCGCGGTTGGCCACCGAGGGTGTCAGATACGAGACCGTGCCGTTGGCCACGTGAGTACGGTCCCCCTCGCAGTAGCCGAAGTCCATATCGGGATCCGCAGGGTTAGTGAAGCCGATGCCGAACTGCGCGTTCGGGACCATCTCGAGGCCCACGCAACGCGAGAGCGTGTAATTCCCGTTCACGCTCACACCGCTGGCGGACCGGCGCTGCATCGACAGTTTGAGGCCGCGATAATCCTGCGTTCCCACGGCCGCATGGCTGTCGAGATTGCTGATGAGCGCCGCCGACGCCGGGTTTTCACCCGACAGTGACAACACGCGCCGCTGATTCAGGTTGCCGTTCGTTGTGCAGGTGGGATAGGACACCCCCTGAAGTGTGCACGGACCGGTTCCCAGAAAGACGCCGGGATTGAGAGCGACAAGACCCCACAGCCGATCGGAATAGCTGCCCAGATAACTGACCGACGCTGCCCAGTCTCTACCAATCTGCTGTTCGAGACTGACGTTCCATGACTGCACGCGCGGCGCATTGATATCGGGATCCATCGACGAGAGCGTGCCACCCGTGGGGAACACGGTATCGGGACCGACAGCAATCGGATGGGGATTACCGCCGACATCACGGTACGGATCGTCGAACAAGCCAGCCGGGTCGCTGACCAGCGTGCGGTTGCCGTACGGCGGTGCCGCGGCGAGGTTGTTGAAGTATTCGCCGCCCGGGTAGTCATACATCAGCGCGTACGACGATCGGATTGCGAGCCGGCCGTCGCCGTGCACGTCCCAGCCGATGCCCGCACGAGGTGAAAAGTTCCACCATTTCTTGTTCAGACCGGAAGTGCCGTCGGGAAAGCCCGCATCACCCGGATAGATGAAACCGGCGGGGGCGTTGTGGAATACCGAGCTCTTGATGTTCTGCCGGAATCGATCGCGATCGAAGATGGTATTGGCACCCCGTGTGAGGTTCTGGCTGAAGAACGGTTCCCATCGGATGCCCGCGTTGACGGTGAGCCGGCTGTTCAGCCGCCACGTGTCCTGCGCGTAGACGCCCTGATACCACTGGTAATAATCGACGCCCGACAATCCTGACTGATCGATCGTGGCGACGCGCCCGAGGAGCATGTCCGCCAGACCCAATCCTGATGCCTGGCCCGTGAAGTTCCACTGCCCGCCGCCGCGCGCCCACGTTCTGAACGACACCCTGAAGCGGGCAACGCTTGCACCCAGACCAATCTGATGGTCGCCGCGCACCAGCGTGAAGTCGTCGTTCACTTGGAATGAGTTGTTGTCCGCGATCCCTCTTGTCGCCGTTGCCGCTGCGATCTGGAAGCCGCCGGTCACCACGACGATCATCGAGCCCGGCACGTAGGTGGAGGCCTTGATGCCGAGCGCGGGCGGATCGAAGTACGGATCATTGTCGCGATTGACGGCGGTCCGGTTGAAGGCGAACCGCAGCGCGTTGACGGTGTTGCTGCCGAAGACCTTCGTGTCGCCGAGCGTGAGCGACTGCGCCAGGTTGTCAATCGACGGGTTCACCGTCGTCAGGACATTGCCGGTCGTGCCGTAGGCCGACGGTTTCTTGTCGCGCGATGCCATGTAGCGGCCGAACACCGAGTGGTTCCCATTCAGCTGATAGTCGACGCGACCGACGTACTGTCCTTCGTCGCGATCGTCCGGCTGGCTGTACGTAATCTGGCCGCACGGGTCGGTCGTCTTCGGCAGAAAGCTCGCCATCTTCAGCGCGGCGGGACTGAAACGCGCCGGATCGATTCGATTGTTGACGAACCCCGCTCCGAGATTGACTGGTCGCCCCTGGCATTGCGGGGAAGCAAACGTCGTGAAGTCGCCGGCCAGCATCGCTGCTGTAGGAACAAACGCAATGAGGTCCGGCGGTGTCTGACGCGTTCTGGTGCCCTGGTATCCGGCGAAGAAGAACATCTTGTCGCGGACGATCGGTCCGCCGACGGTGCCGCCGTACTGATTGCGCTTCAACCCATCGTCGAACTTCTTTCCGTCGGGACCCACCGCGGCAAACGGACTCTTCGCATTGAAGTGTCTGTCACGAAGGAACTCGAACAGGTTGCCATGGAGCATGTTCGTGCCCGACTTGGTCACAGCGTTCACCGATGCTGCCGAGCGCATGCCGCTCTGCGCAGTCAGACCGCTGGTCGCCACGCGGAATTCCTGCAGTGCGTCGGGGAAGGGCAACGGAAGGCTGGCTGAGTTCTGCGGATCGTTGTGAACCGCGCCGTCGAGCGTATAGGCCACGCCGAATTGCAATCCACCGGCGACGGAGATGTTGACGCCGCCCTGGAAGTTGCGGCTGTTCGGCCGACCAGTCTCCACGGCCGCACCGGCGAGCACGATCAGATCCGTGACCTGGCGCCCCTGCAGCGGCAGCTCCACAATGCGTTCCTGTTCGACGACGGTGCTGATGCCGGCGCTGCGGACGTCAACGAGCGGTGCGGCGGCTTCAACCGATACCGTCTCTTCGAGGTTGCCGACCGCGAGAACGGCGTTGATGGTCGGCCGCGCGTCAACTTGCAGCACGATGCCGGTCTGCACATAGGTGCGGAACCCTTGCAGTGAGACTTCGAGCCTGTAGGGACCGATGGGCAGGTTCGGCATGCTCCACGTTCCGGCTTCGTCGGTTGCCACCGTACGCATGAATCCGGTGGCGGTTTGCGTGGCGGTGACGGTGACACCCGGCAGCACGGCGCTGCTCTCGTCGGTGACGCGGCCGTTCAGTTCGGCCGTCGCCTGGGCCCAGGCAGCGGTGCAGGTGAGAACGAGGACCAACGCGGAGACGACGACATCACGGATGGTGCGCATCAGAGAACCTCCATCCCGGTTGACGCCTGCCTACGACTTGCCCTGAGCGAGCGCAGCAAGTCGAGGGGTTATGTATTTATGGTTTCCACCAGTCGGGTGTTGCAGACGATCGCTGCGGCAAAAGTCTCGTGCCGTCAGCTTTCGTGATCTTGCCGAGCCACGCGAACAGCTGGCCCGGGATCGGGAATCCTTCGACGGTGACCTGATCGCCGAATTTGATCGAGTCCTTTGTGATTCCCTCGCGGGCGAGCCACGCAGCCGGCGTGCTTTCAAAGCGCCAGGTGACAGCCTTGCCCTCCTTGTCGGTGGTTTCGACATAGAGCTGGCTATGCGGACTCCTGTACTCCCACTTGACGACTTTGCCTTCGATCTTGACGAAGTCTTTCTGCTCTCTCGAGTAGTACGTCGTGGAGTGGTGCGCGAACGCTTCCGCAGACAACCCGAGTGCGACCGCCACCACGGCGAGTGTTCGGAACGAACGTCTCATCGGTCTGGTCCTCAAGCGCTCAATGCCTACTTATCGGGTGGATATTTGGAGTCGTGCCATTGCGCACCCCACCTCGAGTCCTGTGGGTCGCAGTCGTACGGTGTCAGTTCTTCCTTTCGAACCTCCCATTCCCAGCCGTAGGAGTACGGCTGTTTCAGCGAAATCGGATCCTCCGACACGGAATCGAGCTTCAAGGTGTCGCCCTCGCGCCAGTACCGCTCGGTCATCTTCTTCAGCGTGGATCCCGGAACCCAGCGGTTCGCCGAAAATCCTCTCGGATCGAAGGCGAAATGTGTCGTCTCGACGACGAGGCGCCCTCCCTCGTAGCGTCCGACCGAATGTCCCTGGTTCGTGTAGACGTTGGTGTCGGGTTTGGGATGTCCGTGGCCTTCCAGCCAGATCGTTCGGACCACGTCCATCTTTTCGTAGCGGATGATCACGCGATCGGCCTGCTGCGTAATCTGAAAGTCGTAGTCGTCGTTGATCAGCCCTGGAATCGGGGTGGGGCTGCAGTCATACGTTGGGTTAAAAGCGTCATCGAACGCCTGGTTGAAGCCCGCGGCCCTATTGGTCGGCACCGCGGGCGCATTGGTTTTGCCGTTGAGCGGACCCTTGCGGTGCCAAATGCCGGTCAGCTTCGGAATCGCCGAGGAGCCTGTCCCGGACTGAGCACTGACTGCCGGCGTGAAGGCGATGATGACCGCCGCAGCCACCGCTCCCGTCACAATGGCTCTTCGCGAGGAGTTGCGCGCGTGCCTCATTTTGCTGGCTCCGACTCGCCGATGCCCGGCTAGAGTGGGGCAACCTTAGCGCCTGGAGTGGTGCCTGTCAAACAGCACACGCGATGGGTGCGGAGGTTCGCGGTGGCGTGTCAGCGTCGCGCGAGAAGCCTGGTCGCGTTTTGCGCGACCCACGCCTGCACATCTCTGGCGACAGCGTCGGCGCAGATGACCCAGCTGTTTTGTGCAGCCTTCGGCACGCCCTGAGGCACGTTGTGATCGCCGAGGCCAATCAAGACCTTCCTGTAACACGAAGCGGAGTTGCTTTCACTCCACACGTTGGTCGCCGCTTCACCACACGAGCCGACTGTGATCATCGCTTCGATATACCGCTCGCGCGCGTGGAGCAATACCGGTGTCACGACAACATCCCGGTTGACCTCCTGGAGCGCGGCGGTCAGTTCGCCATAGCCCGTTCCCCGCCCGATCACCGTCAGAACGGCGTCACTGTCCTGCAGGCGATCGACGACTCGGACCGTCCCTACCGCTGCGAGTGCGTCGTGCACGAGACTCTGCGTCTCGACGAGGTCGTCGGTGGCATCGGCGAAGCCGTGAGTCATCGGCAGCGTCACAAACAAGGCGGTGGTTGGCGACTGTTCCGCAACGCCGACCGCACCGGCATTCCCGGTCGCAATGAACGCAACGATGATCGCCAGGGCGACGAGCAAACGACGCATCACGCGTGTTCTCCCCTCTTCACCCCGCTCGCGTGCAAGGCCGATTCCGATGCGGGCGGGCGCCGATCATCGGGGAGGTTGATGCGGCAGCGACTATGCGATTGCAGATTTGCCGTTTCCTCTCCGAAAAGCGTAACCCGCGGATCAGAATCGGGATCTGGTGGGCGGTTCGATCGTGATCAAGTCGATGTCGAACACCAGCATGCCGCGGGGCTTGCCGCGCTCGCCCTTGTAGGCCGCCTTCTCGGGAATCCAGAAGCGCGTGCGCTCGCCCTCGACCATCAGTTGCAGGCCTTCCGTCCAGCCGCGGATGACGCTATTCAGGTCGAGAGTGACCGGGGCGCCTTTCACCACGGTGCTGTCGAACAATTGGCCGGCGGTCGTCCAGCCGCTGTAGTGGACAGTGACGCTGTCACGCGCCGATGGATGCCGTGTTCCCGTTCCAGCTTTGATCACCTTGTAATACAGCCCTGACGAAGTGCTTATGGCATCTGCTGGCGGCGCGGCGACATCGGGCGGTGCCACGTTCGGCGTTTGGCGCCTGTCGATCAGTTCGATATCGAACACGACGGTGCCAATGGGCCGGCCGGCCTGTCCGTTGAATGCCAGATCCTGTGGGACCCAGCAGCGCCGGGTTTCACCGACCGTCATCATCAGCACGCACTCGCGCCAGCCGGCCATCACACGGTTCAAGGCGAACATGTTCGGCATACCACGCGCGCGGGAACTATCGAACAGCCGGCCCTGGCTCGTCCAGCCGGTGTAGTGCACGGTGACAAAGTCGGTCTCCTGAGGTTTCTCGGTTCCATTTC